>OQVT01002218.1_pt1 | contig 12500 bp, 7 predicted proteins | sample 1691561 | NCBI WGS metagenome assembly OQVT01 (sample SAMN03418260, study PRJEB22391) | human gut metagenome | biome: human-gut; feature: organic feature; material: feces | host: Homo sapiens | place: Tanzania | collected 2013-01 | reverse complement strand
CGTGAGGCGGTGTGATCTGTGCGCCGTCCTCCCAGTATACCTTGTATCCATTATATTCCGGTGGGTTATGGCTGGCTGTGATATTGATTCCTGCGGTGCATCCTAATCTGCGGACTGCATAGGAAAGTTCCGGTGTCGGACGGAGCGATTCGAACACATACGCCTTAATTCCATTTGCAGCAAGGCATAAAGCAGCAACATCTGCAAATTCCGGTGACATATGTCTGGAATCATATGCAATTGCTACCCCTTTCTCCTGCGCATGCACATTGTTGATATAATTTGCAAGTCCCTGTGTTGCCTTGCGGACTGTATAGACATTCATACGGTTTGTTCCAGCGCCGATCACGCCGCGGAGACCTGCCGTACCAAACTCAAGATCCATATAAAAACGGTCTTCGATCTCTTTTTCGTTCCCCTCAATCGCTTTTAATTCTGCTTTTGTTGCATCGTCAAAGTATGGATTGTTTAACCATTCTTCATACATTTCTTTGTATCCCATAATTATTTCCTCCCTGTATTGATTTCGTTTATAGTTTAGCTTTGTCAGCCGCTATTTTCAAGTTATTTTTTTGTAACTATTCAGAGCCAAGGCAATTTTAAAAAATTTGCGAATCATGCTTGCATGAATGAGCATAATTTTGAAAATTTCTTTGGCTCTGAATAGTTACATCTTCTTACTTATTTAACGATGTGATGAGATCTGAAAGTGTTGCCAGATAATCGGATGTGACATCTTTGTCCGTGGACTTGTCTGTCGTCTCCGAATCTTTTTCTGTACTCTTTGTCTCCTCCTCACTGTCTTTTGTCTCTGTCTCAGCAGTTTCGGTCTCCTCCACAGACTCTGTGCCCTCTGTCATGTCATTGTCTGACGTAGTACTGTCTCCGGTAAGAGAGATATCGATATTCGCTGCCGCAGAGTTAACAAAAAGCTTTTTATCAAAATCGTCGTATCCCGCTGCCTCCGCATGCAATGTGTGCACGCCATAGGTCAGTACCACAGGTGCGCTGTAATCCACAGTATCCCCATCAATGGAAAGCGTTGCTCCCTCCACATCAATATAAAATATGATACTTCCAGTCTTAGGGCCCTCACCTTTTAATTCATCCAGATCAAGCGTGCAGCTCTCCCCTCTTGCGATCTCCACCTCTGTGCTGCCGCCATATCCTTCATTTGCAACGGTAACCGTATAAGTTCCCTCCGGGATCTCCAGCTTCATATTGTGTGTGATCTGTGCAAAAATCTTACTTCCCACCTGAATAAAACTTCCCTCAAATACGGATGTATTCTTTAACTCCAGCGTTCCCTGTCCGGTAGTGACGGATACGGATAATATTTTTGTTCCGATTCCAACGACACGAATCTCATCTTTTTCGTTCAGGTCGGACAGACGGATTTTTTCTCCATTCGATTCCACGAACAAATCTGCGTCATACGAATACTTGGAATCCGCAATTTTGAAAATCCCACGCTCTGTATCTACCGAAAATTTTGTGATATCCAGATATTCCCAGACTTCATCCGCGATCCGTGCCTGCAAGAGCCGTCCTTCGCCATCTTTTTTTCCAATATGGATCACCCTGCCCGGCTCAAAATCCATCGTTGTTGCACTGTTTCCGTATTTATCCAGAAAGTCTGTAGACAATGAATAAACATACAGATACTGCTTTCCTGATGCAAGCTGCTTTAAATTCAACTGTTCATTGGTCATGTCATTGCCAATGATCAGATAGAGATCGGTTCCGATCGATGTCTCCGCCCCTGCACCCTCTGCTTCCTCTGTATCTGCCGTTGTCTCTTTCGCCGGATTATAATACTGTGCAGTCGAGACCGGTCTTGTCTGCTGTCCACAGCCCGCCATCATAATCATACTTAAAATACTGATCACTAATATGTATATTAATTTTCTCAACATATCACCTCTTATGTAAATTGCGAAACTCATCAAAGCGTAAATAGAATTGTGAAAAAAAAGTTTCGCTGTTACCTAATTATATCCTATTTTCTACTTTCCCTGCAAGCGTCTGCAAAAAATGCTCCCTCGCCCCTTCCTGCGCGACCACTTTGCTGAGTTTTTCGGTGTTTCTGCCGGAAAGCCAGGCTTTGTGGGACTGATTATAGTGATTTGCAATTTTCCAGAATTTCTCGGGGTACGCAAGGTAAAAATACAAATATGAAAATTCCTGCGGCTTTAGTTTCCGCACAGAATCATATGCCCCGATCAACTCCATTCCAAGCGACGTGTTCCAATTATTTTTTTCCATCATCTTCCGCACAAAATTTGAGAGATCACTCACCCGGATCTGATAGGAAAAATTAAGGAAATTGACGATTGCCACGCCCTCTCTCGAAAAAATGACATTGTGCTGGTTATAATCCCCATGGCAGAAGCCAGTCAACTCCTCACGAATCTCCATATTTTGTAACTGCTCTGTGACAGCTTGTGCCTTTTCAAAAAAGCCTGCAAACTGACGCATAAACATTTCCTCAAACTCATTTTTCTGTTTTCTGCCACGGATATAGTTGCGCACCTGCCGCAATTCACGGTTATGCTTTTCATAAAGCAAAAGCAGGGCGTTTGGATTCATTTTTACAAACTCAGGCACCTCGTTTGGATACTGTTCAGACGCATTATGTAAACCAGCAAGTAATCTTACCGCATACACCATGTCCTCCCTGCTCTTCGTATCGCACTCAGCTCCGCGGAAGGCCGACAATAGCAGATAATTCTGTTCCTCTTCGTCCCTGGCAAAGATTTCCCCTTCTTTGGTAAAGAAAATCTGCTCTGCCATGATGTTCTGCTCTTTCAGGAAATCAAGCATTCCAGCCAGAAATTCTGCGCGCTCCTCAGAGCCCCTATACTCCTTCAGCGCCCGCATTCCGAGATCTGTTTCACACAAAAAACAGTCCCTTCCCTTCGAAATAGACTTTACCTCCATCTCATATTGTTCTGCTATCTGTTCCGGCCTGATATACATGAAAATCCCCTCCATACGACAAATCTGCGATAAGAGAGCGAATGCTCTCCTGTCGTGTCAATTCATCATATGTGAGGGGATGCGATATTATGAACCTGTTCCATTAATTTTTCTTTTGTATTGTCCTCCGGGTGTTCCAACACATAGTCTAAAAGCTGTTTCAGCGTCTCACCGATCGCCTTTCCCGGCTGCATTCCATCTGCGATCAGATCCGTTCCCGTAACCGCAAGTTCCTTTATGGAAAGACACTGTTTCTTCGCCATAATCTGCTCATATATTTCTTCGTATTCCTTTAAATACTCTGTTTTTTCCTCCCGCCTGTATGCGCTCTGTGCCAGCATGTCCGCTCTTTTTACTGCAAAAAGTAATGGATACTGATCCACACCGTTCCGATAGATTGCCCTGCGGACAGCCCGTTCCTGCAAAGGTGGATTGTCGTCGTGGCATAAGATCAGTCTGCATACCCGGTCGGTTGTATCATTGTCAAACTTCAGCCGCCGCAAAATCTTCCTTGCCACAAGACTTCCTTCCTGTGGGTGTCTATAAAAGTGATCCACGCCATGCTCATCTGTGGTTCTGCACATCGGTTTTGCCACATCATGCAACAGCATTGTGATACGCGCCACTTTATCTGCCTGTATCTCCATCAGGGCATGCAGTGTGTGCTCCCCCACAGAATAGCAGTGATGCGGATTATTCTGCGGTGTTTTCATCATCTCGTCAAATTCCGGCAGAAAAACTGCGGTAAGTCCTGTCTCATACGCCGCACGCAGCAGTTCCGGATGTCCGGACGTGAGAAGTTTTACCATCTCGATCTGAATACGTTCTGCACTCACTTTTGCAATGTTTGGTGCCAGGGAAACAATCGCCTCTCTTGTCCGGTCTTCAATCGCAAATCCAAGCTGCGACGCGAAACGCACTGCACGCAGCATACGAAGTGCATCCTCTGCAAACCGCTCCACAGCAGCTCCCACGCACCGGATCACACCGCGCTCCAAATCTCCCACGCCATCAAACGCATCGACCAGCCCATCCTTATCATTGTAAGCCATGGCATTGATCGTAAAATCACGGCGCTTCAGATCTTCTAACAGATTGGAAGTAAACTGTACCTCCTTAGGATGTCTTGCATCCTCATATTCCCCGTCAATACGGTATGTGGTCACCTCGAATCCCTCATGGTCGATCATCACCGTAACCGTTCCATGCTGGATCCCAGTATCTATGGTATGCCGGAATAACGCTTTTACCTGTTCCGGTTTTGCTGATGTCGTGATGTCCCAGTCCATGGGAATCCGCCCCAGCATCGTATCACGGACGCACCCACCTACCGCATAGGCCTCAAAGCCATGCTGTGTCAGTGTGTCAATAATATAAGTTACTTTCTCAGGTAAAACGATTTTCATATACGATAGGTTCCTTTTGTCGTTGTTTTGATCGAATATAACAGGTCATCCGCCTTCTTGATCATCTCTGTCATATCATTTTCCGTACAGATATGGTCTCCGGCTGCAATACCAATGGAGCAGGAGATCTGATGCTGTTTATCGATTGAGAATGACTGTCCGAGTTTTTCACTGATCTCCGCCGAAAATCCGTCTGCCTCATCAATAATCTGATAGATACGCTCTGCCTTTTCTTTGAAAATATCCCTGTCATCGGTATAAAGGAAGATCAGGAACTCATCCCCGCCATAACGGCACACAAAACCATCTTTTCCACAGACTTCCGTAAAAATATCAGCCATTTTGATCAGAACGAAATCGCCCACATCATGTCCGTACGTATCATTATAGTGTTTGAAATTGTCCAGGTCAATAAACATCACTCCCAGCTTTGGTTTTCTTTTTTCTCCTGCGATCTCTTTCAGAAGTGCGTCTAATTTGCGGTAGAACCCTTCACGGTTATAGCATCCTGTCAGCTGGTCTGTAACTGCCGACATATACAGTTTTGTATTCATCTCATAAATCTTGTCATAGGCATCAAGCCTGTTCAATGCATAACGCACCTCACGGAACAGAAGCTGATAAAAGTTCAGATCGTCCTCATCAAGCATATAACGGTTCACTGAGGAATGCCAGTTATCCTTCATCAGCACATAGGTGATGACAATATTCTCGATTTTTGCGTTGTTAAAAAATGGGATCGCCACCATGGAACACACATCTTCATCACCAAAAATCGATGTGATATCCTGATGTTCGGAATAATTGCTGCTGATCTTGGAGATCACAAATCCGCCTGCATTTTTCCGCATGGATTTTTCCATGATCTTCATGATCTCCGGCGTCATCTCTTTCTCTGTGTCATTGTAAAGTACCTGCGGCACCCGCTCGTTATAGCGGATGTAGACTGCCCGGTCGACGTCAAAATGATTTAAAAATGTCTTCATGACCATATTGAGCATCTCTTTTGCAGTAATACCATTTACATCGATCAGTTTCTGCCAGATAGAAATAAAGTCAAGCTGTTCTTTCTTACTCTTATATGCCCGCTCCACGCTCTCCTGCTTCAGCAGTTCTTCAATCTCAATGGCTGATAATTCATCACAGCCGCCATCTACCGGTGGCAGAAGATCTTTCATATCTTCTGCGTACTCATGGAACATGATCCGATGCGTCTCTTCATACTGTTTTAAAATAAACTCTTCCTGCTCATAAAGGATCTCTTTTCCTGCATTCCTGAAACATTCCATCCTGTTCCTTCGGAACAGCGCATAACAGAAAAACTGGTTTCCCTCTGCCCTCTTTAAATAAATATCTGCCTGCCCATATAATTTTAGCGCCTCCTCGTTGTCTCCGTCATGCTGTGCTAATAATGCCTTGGAAAACGTATAGAGGAACATATCATCATCTGCCTTGGCGTAGTCATGCACAGTGGCGAGGTTGTTTTCTGTCTTTTCCTTCTCGAAAATATAGTTCAAAAACTGGCGGCAGCTATACAGATACCGCTCACAGTTAAAACGATTTCCCTGTAAAATGGAAACCAGTGCAAACAATCCGTACAGTTTGGACAGATTGCAGACACGCAGACTGTTCAGATGCAGCTTTTCGATTGCCTTCATACACTGTGTCAGGTATTCCTGCGCCTTGTCATACTGCCCCAGCATAATGCAGTTCAATGACATATTATAATGTACTTCTGCAATATCCTCCGGCTTTCTCAGTTTACATAATATCTTAATTGCCTTGTTGTAATAGCTCTGGGCTCTCTCATTTTCTCCCATTGCACATAAATTATACGCAATACCGGAATAAATCCTTCCGCCCTCCACACTGTCAACATCTTTCATCGCCTCATAGGTACGGATCGAATATAACAGGGAAACTTCGTACTCGCCATTTGTGGATGCTATCATGATATTTTTCCGGTATGCAATGCTGATAAGCTGCTCATTGCCAATCTCTTTTGCAAGCGCAACGCCCTTGGAAAAATAAATCAAAAATGCTTCCGACCGGTACGCTTTTGCCACGATCTCCGGTTTATTGTCGTATGCATAAATATAAATATGCGCCAGATGATTTTTGTAATGGTACGCATTCAGCTTCTCGATCAGTTTATCGCTGATCTCAATATCCTGGGCACAGAAGAAAATATTGCACCAGCCGGACATCTGGTTCTGCGCTTTTAAAAGTTCCGCACGGAACACTAAAAAATCATCCCCAAGCGCTTCTCCGCACTCCTTTGCCTTCTGTACATAAATCATGGCTTCCTCTAACTTGCCAAGATACATGTAAGAAGTTGCCATCCAGAAATTATAATAAAATGCTCCCTCTTTCTCCTGATCCTGCAGTTTTTCCAGATCTTCACAGGATTCCAGAGCCTTCGCAATATCTCTTTGCAGCACCGACACCATAATCTGTAACAGCAAAAGCTGATAATGCTTTTTCTCAGAAATCGTAAAGTTATCAAACTTGATCCGGCGCTCAATCTTGCTCAGATGATGGTCTGCCTGGTCAAAATCCAGAAAGTATACCAGATTATTCAGTTTCCGATAGCCATCGTCACTCTCATAATCAGAGTAATAGTCCATGACATCCGGTTCCATGTTCCTGCCTGCATTTCCGATATGGTACACCATGTTCCGGTCATCCATACTCTCACAGATTGCATCCCACTCTTCATGTGCAAATTCCGGAATCGACTGCACATCATTGACTCCCAAGACAATGCCGATATTTTTATTCTTTGTCTGAAGCAGTCTGTTGGTAAGCTGCATGGTGCTTTTCGAAGCCAGCTGAAAGCGGTTCAACACAATGACGATTGGACAGATCTCCGATAATTTCTGAAGCATGGTCACAATCGAACTGTGCATGCGCTCCTGCTCATACTCTACCTCATCGATCAGGATCTGTTCCGTTCTCTCGCAAAATCCCTTTTCAAAATAACTTTCAAACACAGGTCTCTGAAGCTTGTAGACATCACATTCTTCCATAAACTCTTCCAATGTGCCGCTGCAATACTTATGAAACATCTGCCGGATCAGTCCCAGATATGGTTCATAAGCCTCTGCGATCTTGTTATAAGAAAACTCATGACAGGTAAAAAAGATGTCTGACTGATCCTTGTAATGATTGACACTCTCTAAATCCCATATGGAAAAATCATTGCTATACCGCACAAGGATACTGTTATGTTCTACATTCCCAATTCCACTTACAACCTGTTCAATAACCCCATTATAATACTTATCTATCATACGATTCCCTTTTGCTCCCAAAACACGCTTGCTGTTTTGTCACATTCTATATCAATATTCCATATCCGTTAAACAATAAAACGTTCCACATTTTTCTGCAGTTTTTCAGCAGAACGATAGGTTGTCTCTGCCTTCTGTTTAATTGCCTCTGCCTCCTGCACAACAATTCCTACTTTTTCAGCAATATCCGTTGTTCCGGTAGCCCCCTCTGTGGCAGTCTTGCTGACATCTGAGATAGCATCCATCACTCCGTTAATGGATGCGAGCAGCTGCTCCGATGATGCCGAGAAGTCCGTTACAAGAGAATCTACATTGGCGGCATCACTGTTATAGGAATTTGCCATTTCTGCAAATCCTCCAAGGCTCTCCACAACATCATTTCCGACAAATTCCAGCAGTCTCTCTGCATCGTTTGCGAGATTCTCTACGGCCGCTGTCACATTGCCCGTCACTTCCTGAATATGGGAAACTGCTGCTTTGGACTGCTCTGCCAATACCCGGATCTCATCCGCAACAACCGCAAATCCTTTTCCTGCCTCTCCTGCTCTGGCAGCCTCGATGGATGCATTCAAAGCCAGCAGATTCGTCTGTCCGGTAATATCCATGATTGATTTTGCAAGGACATTGATCTGATCCACAACCTTAATATCTTCGAGTGCTTTTGTCAGGCTCTCATTAATCTCCTCATGAATGGATCTGGTACGTCTGTCATTTTCGTCTGTATCTTTTTTGATCTTCACAGCACGATCCCTGATCTCATCTGCTTCAGTAGCGCCATCCTGAGATCTCTCTGCAATACTCTTTGCAGCGCTCTCAATCTCATGTGACATTGCATTCATCTCTTCCGAAGATGCTGCTGTCTCCTCCATACCTGCCGCAAGTTCCTCCGTTGTTGCAGATACATTTTCAATCTGATCATCTAAAGCCTGAAGGCTTGTATCAATCTCCTGCACCATGCCGGTGATCTCTAATGCTTCTGATTTTACCTCTCCGATCAGTTCATTCATCTCAGAACGCATTTTTTCAAGCGAATCTGCCAATTGTCCGAAATCATCTTTTCGCTTTAACAGATTCTGTTCAAATTCTTTTGAAAAATCACCCTGCGCTATCTCGTCAATATGGGTAAGACTCTTTTTCAATGGTTTCACAATGCTGACTGTGATCAGTGTCAGAACTAAAATTAAGATCACTTCCATTACAACAGCGATTCCGATGATTGCCATTCTGCTGTTGGATTCATAGGAAGAAAATTCATTTTTCACGCCCAATACGTCCTCATCAATATCGTCCGTGTAATTTCCGGTTCCAAGTACCCAGCCAAACGGTTCAAATGCCTTACTGTATGCACGTTTTGGAGAAGATTCCGTCTCTCCCTCTCTCGGGAATACATAATCCGTAAAACCGCCGGCTTCCTGTTTTCCTGCACTGATGATTGCCTGAATATACGCAAATCCGTTGGCATCCACTGCATCCATACGATTTGTTCCCTCTGTGTCATTGCCGAGAAGGACTACGTTTGTTCCATCATAGGTATCTACCCAGAAATACCCATTATTGCCATAACGCAGATCACGAATCTGGTCTGCTGCAAGTTTTTCTGCCTCGTCTAAGGTATATTCACCTTTTTCATACCGATTGTAAATGCTCTGGCAAAGAGATATTACATTATCTACCTGTGCCTTGATCTGTTCATCATACGAGGAACGCATATCATTCTCGATAATGTCTAACGCATTATTTCCAAGTCCTGACAGGCTTGTGTTGGAAATGACGGCGCATAGTGCCAGTGCGATCAGTGCAATCACCATTACAATGACTAATTTTGTTCTCACCTTAATATTGTTCATACCCATACCTCCCACTACATCTTTTTTATTTTATGAACCCAATTTTAAATCCTATTTGTATTTTAGCACATTATGCTTATTTTACCACTGTGTTTTCGACTTTTTTCGTGATTTTATTCTATTTTTCGCTGCTGTTTACTCATACTTCGCCCAGTAACGATTTACCTCTTACTTTCAGAGACATGACTGTCTGTTTTTCTTTTTGTGAGAAAAAAACGCAGAAGTCCTTTGTAGCTCCTGCGTTTCTGTCTCAGATGAGAAATGGATTCCTGATTTCGAACTCCATTTTTTTATGTGTCTTTGGATGTTTAAATCCGATTTTATAAGAGCAGAGTAAAAGACCGTTTCCACTCCGTGTCATTGTCTCTTTAAAATTATACTTCGCATCCCCCACGATCGGGATTCCGGCATTTGCTAACTGCACCCGGATCTGATGATGCCTTCCGGTGTCTAACCGGATCCTGAGAATGGCGTTCGTTTTATTCTGTGCGATCACTTCATAGTTCAGCCTTGCTGCCTTTGCCCCTTCCGTACTTTTGGATACAACTTTTGACGTGTTTGTTTTCCCATCCCGAAGCAGGTAATCTTCTAACGTACCTTTTCTCTGTTCCAGGACACCGTCTGTCACTGCATAATAGAATTTATCTGCCATTTTTGTCTGCACCTGGCGGCTTAAATCCGCCGCAGCTTCTTTTGTTTTGGCAAAAACCATCACTCCCCGCACCGGCTGATCCAGCCTGTGTACCACCCCAATATACGGCTGTTCTCCCTTTCCAGCACGGTAATTTTTCAGAAGGCTTTCCATGTCCGCCTGTCCTAACCGTTTTGTCTGTGTCGCAACTCCCGCCGGTTTTTCGCAGACAATAACCTCCTCATCCTCGTATAAAATATTTATGTCCATGGCTGATGATCTCCTTCGTTATTCTATGGCATTACTGCTGTTTTTATCTTCCTTGGTTCATTGTAGCATGATTCTTTTGTTTAGGCTACTGTTGCGGAGATATGAATGAATGCTTTTATTCATTTTTTTAGTACTCATAATATTTAAAATTTTACTATTTTCTCCATTGCATTTTCTGATGTTGGTATGATACAATATTTCAAAGCATATTTTACAAAATCTTTGTGGCTTAAGAGTCATCTGTAATCTAGAAAGCTTTCGGTCAACCGACAATGACCGTGGCAGTTCATTTCGTATCTATGCTTTTACTACCCATTAACCAATTTAAAAGCAGGAGACGGATGAAAACTATTTTTACAATGCTCTATTCTCCTGCCGGAGGCACGATGCATTTATGTGCATCTGCCGTCCACCGTGATAAGGAGGAAAGCCTATGGCAATGCGACCACAAGATCGTTACAAATCAACTACAGCAGGAGCAGTTTCTGCAAATCGCAACTACAAAGATACTGTTTTCCGGATGTTATTTTCAGACAAAAAGAATCTGCTCTCACTTTACAATGCAGTAAACAGTAGAGACTATACGAATCCGGATGATTTAGAGATTGTTACTTTGGAAAACGCTATCTATATGGGAATGAAAAACGATCTGGCATTTATCATTGACACGAATTTATACCTGTACGAACATCAGTCGACTTACAATCCAAATATGCCACTTCGTGATTTATTTTACATTAGCAGTGAATATCAAAAAATGCTGGATCAAAAATCTTTATACTCATCCAGCCTGCAAAAGATACCTACTCCTAATTTTATTGAGTTTTATAATGGTTCTGATCCAGTTTGCGATGTTTTTGAGCACAGACTTTCCTCTGCTTTTGAACATCTGTCGGGTGAGCCAAAACTGGAACTGATCGTAACTGTCTTAAATATCAACGAGGGGCACAATGCCCTTCTTATGGAACATTGCAAAACATTAAGGGAATATGCACAATATGTTGCAAAGGTGCGAAAATACACAGCCGACCTGTCTCTGAACGAGGCGGTGGAACGTGCTGTTGATGAATGTATTAAAGAAAATATTCTTGCGGATTTTCTTCGAAAGAACCGCGCGGAGGTTATCAGTATGAGTATATTTGAATATGACAAGGAAGAAGAAGAAAAGAAGCTTCGGAAAGCGGAGTATGAGGCTGGTATTCAAAAGGGTGTCCTTAATACTGCACGTCATCTATTGGAGCTTAATCTGCTGTCTTTAGAGAATATTTCTCGTGCTACTGGTCTATCAATTGATGAATTGAAAAAGCTCCAGCAATAGCTTAGTAAAAGAAGCCCACAAAACTGCGGGCTTCTTTTTTGATGCATTTTTACACAAATTACTGTAACAGAGAGAGTACACCCTGTGTAGACTGATTAGCCTGTGCAAGCATAGACTGACCTGCCTGTGCAAGAATATTGTTCTTGCTGTACTCAACCATTTCTTCTGCCATATCAGTATCACGGATACGGGATTCAGCAGAAGTAGTGTTCTCTACAACGTTGTCTAAGTTGCTGATTGTATGCTCTAATCTGTTCTGAACGGCACCGAGAGAAGAACGCTGAGAAGATACTTTCTGGATTGCTGCTGAAATTGTATCAATTGCAGCTGTTGCATCATCCTCTGTATCAACTTTTAATCCATCTACACCAATTCCTGCTGAACTCATCTGTTCAATTTTAACAGAGATTTTGTTATCTAATTCAGAATCTGCGCCAACATGAAGATTAAATGTCAAATCACCATTTACAGTTGCATCACGCAAATAATCTGCTTTCGTTTTCACTTCAATAGTATGTGCCTCATCTGCATATACCTTTCCAGCTGCTGCCTGTGCCTCATCTGCTGATAATGCTTTTCCATTTGCATCATACAGCTTTGTTGCATATACATAATTTGTACCTTTCTTTGCTAAATCTGCATCGGTCTGACCAGCAGTCTTTGTTTTAGTATATACTTTTTTACCATTAGCAAGTGCTTCTTTTAAAGTATCTTTATCAAGTTGTTGATCAGAACCCTCTTCATATAAAGGTTTTC
>OQVT01002217.1_pt1 | contig 12500 bp, 8 predicted proteins | sample 1691561 | NCBI WGS metagenome assembly OQVT01 (sample SAMN03418260, study PRJEB22391) | human gut metagenome | biome: human-gut; feature: organic feature; material: feces | host: Homo sapiens | place: Tanzania | collected 2013-01 | reverse complement strand
CGAGGGAAATCATTCAAGTTTTTTATTTTACTGGCTTATAATTCGAAAATTTTATCTAAATTTGCGATGCTAAATGATATTTTAAATGTGGGAGATTGAATCTCCACTTAGAAAAGGAGTTTTTTGATATGAAAAAAATATTGAATCCTTATCTGAATAAGGAAGGTTACAACTGCGTTTGCTGCGCACCAAACAATCCGGTAGGATTGCACCTTGAGTTTTGGGAAGAGAATGAGGATGTTCTTACCATCTGGAATCCTGGTGAGAATTATCAGGGATGGGTAAATACCTTGCATGGCGGCATCATTAGTATGCTGATGGACGAAGTGGCAGGCTGGGTCATCAACCGCAAGCTGCAGACTACTGGTGTTACGATGCAATTGAACGTGAAGTACAAGAAGCCTGTAATGACCACCGATTCTCAGATTACGGTGCGTGGTCACATCGCCAGCCAGCGCCGCAACATCGTCACCATCCACTTGACCCTGGAGAACTCCAAAGGCGAGGTTTGTGATGAGGGCGAAGCCGTCTATTTCACTTTCGGATCAGACAAAGCCAGAGAAATGGGCTTCGAAGGTTGCAAGGTTGAAGGGGAGTAATCGCCTTCTATTTGCTGATACCACTACACTCTTGCTTTGAGCGTTCTGTGGAATTGAAATATCAACCATCAAAATCAGTTTTTACAGCATGCTACTCAAATAAAAATAGAATAAATAATTTATACAATATGATTTCATTTGAAAGTGACTATAACAACGGAACCTTGCCGGAGATTTTGGAAGCGTTAGGCAAGACCAATGACGAGAAGACTTCCGGATATGGATTTGACCCCTATACAGAAGCCGCCAAAGAGAAGATTCGCAAGACCATCGGCATGGAAGATGCGGATGTTACCTTCCTCGTGGGTGGAACCCAGACCAACACGACAGTCATCGATTCCGTCCTCTTGGGATGCGAGGGAGTTATTTGTGTGGAGACAGGACATATCGAGGTACATGAGTCTGGAGCCGTGGAAGCCTTTGGCCACAAGGTCATTACCTTGCCCTCCACAGATAGCAAGCTAAATCCTAATACATTGGCTTCCTATATGGATATCTTCCTGGCCGATGAGACCCACTCACACATGGTTCAACCAGGTATGGTATATGTCTCCATGCCTACCGAACTGGGCATGGTATATACCAGGGAAGAACTGGAGGCACTCTATACCACTTGCCAGAAATATGATCTTCGTCTTTTTGTTGACGGAGCACGCCTGGGTTATGGACTGATGTCTGAGGCATGTAATTATGACCTGCCTTTCCTAGCCCGACATTGCGATGTATTCTACATCGGTGGCACCAAGGTGGGAGCCATGTTTGGCGAAGCTGTGGTATTCTCCGGCATGAAGACTCCCAAATACTTCTTTACCAATGTGAAGCGACATGGGGCATTACTTGCCAAGGGAAGAATGCTCGGCATCCAGTTTGATACCTTGTTTACTGACAATCTTTACTTCAAGGTGTCTCGCCATGCCATTGCCATGTCTGAACGTATCCGAAGCATCTTCAGCAAGCATGGCATCGACATCGCCTACGACTCGCCAACCAACCAGCAGTTTGTCATCCTCTCCCCTACTCTTTATGAGAAACTCTCGCAAAAGGTGGCGTTTGAAATTTGGGAGAGAAAGAGCGAGACGGAAATCATCTGCCGTTTCGTGACCAGTTGGGCGACCCGGGAGGAAGAATTGGAGGAGTTGGACGAGATCTTGCAGAATATCCTATCATAAAGAATATAACCGACATCAATATGCAAATACTCTTAGCATCAGCCAAAATCATGAATGCTGCCACATCTGTGGACATTCCGATGAAAAGCAAGCCTAAGTTTCAGGAACAAGCCGGACTGTTTGCCTTGGAACTTTCCACATGGGACACAAATCGTCTCATGAAGGAATTGAAATGCAGCCAAGCCATCGCCCTGGAGAATCAGCAACGATATCAGAGTTTCTGGAACGAGGAAGAGCTGTTGCCTTCCATCCTTGCCTACTATGGCCAGGCATATAAATATCTTCAGGCAGACAACTTTAGCCAAGATGATTTTGCTTTTGCACAAGATCATCTCTTCATCACCTCTTTCCTATATGGTCTGTTGCGTCCTTTGGATATGATTCATCCTTATCGCATGGAAGGAAAGGTAAGGCTGGATGCTACTAAGGGAATGAATCTCTTTGCCTTTTGGAAAACTTATCTTACGAATATGTTGATTGAGGCTGTGAAAGCAAACGATGGCATCCTCATTCATCTAGCCACCGAGGAGTTTGAGCATCTCTTCGACTGGAAGCGAGTTTGCCAAGAGGTAAAGGTGATTCAACCTTTATTTTATGTGGACAAGGGTGACACCATCAAGATGTTATCCGTCTATGCCAAAAGTTGCCGTGGAGCCATGACTAAGTTCATCATTCAAAATCGGATAGACCAGCCTTCAGATATATTCAATTTCGAGTTGAATGGATTCAGATATGCTCCCAACTATGGAGATGAACTCCATCCTCACTTTATTAAGAAATAAATTTTAATTTACAAACGATAAAAGACTTACGATTATCGAAAATTAATCGTAGAGATAGAATATGCGTTCCATCATGTGCCACTTTTCATCGCTGGTAGCACCTTTGCCGCATTTTTGGAATTTGCCTACCACTTCTTCCCATTCTGCTTGTCTTGGGAGTGTAGCAAGTTCTGCCATTGATTTGCGCATGAGTTTATCGGCCGTTTTTTCGTGCTTTTTATTCTCTGCATTGCCGGGATTTTCACTCTGATCGTCCGGGTCTTCGACCTTTTCAAGTCTTGTGACCTTTTTTCTGAGCAAAATTAATTCCTGCTCTTTTTCTTCAAGCTCGGCTTTGAGTTTATTAACTTCATCCTCAAGCTCGGCGGCATTTTCTTCGCACTGCTCTTTTTGCGCCTCGCACTTTAGCTTGAGCTCGCTTATATAGCACATAACATCGTCGCGATTAAATCCGCCGAACGCAGATTTTCTGAAATAAATTTCTCCGTCCATACAAAATCCCCTGTCTGTCAATCTTCGGTCAAGTTTTCTGTATCAAGCTCAGATGTGCAGTGCGGGCATTTTGTTGCATCAATGCTGATTTCTGATTTGCAGAACGGGCAGGTTTTGGTGGTAGGTGCCGGTTCTTCTTCTTTTTTGGTGAATTTTTCAGATACTGTGTTTATCGTTTTTATGATGCAGAAGATTACAAATGCCATCAAAAGAAAATTGAGTACACTTGTAATAAACGAGCCCCACATAACGTTGACGCCGTTTATAACGGTTGATTTTTCAGAAAAATCAAGAACTAATTTTAATTTTTATTATTTCATTTACAATGTCTATATATAAGAGTGAATTAATTGTGGATATTTTAAATTCATCTTCTATTGGTATATTTAAAACAATTCAATTAGATAGAATATGCGCATTCTTGTACCCAATATGGTCATTTATATTCATAGTAAATTTATTACATCTTGGCTGTAATATAAAAACTAAAAAATTCAAAATCTTATTCACAATAATATTTATATCATTATTTACAATTCAATTTTTCAAACTCATTGAACCAAGTATAAATAATCCTTATAAATATAATATAGACGCTCTAATCCATAGAAATAAAAAAATAAATAAGGCTTATACTTATAGAGAATTTTTTGAAGAAGATTTAATGAATGAGGTAAAGAATTATATCAATAAACCATTAGACAGTTATAGAGTTATATCAGTTTGGCTCAATCCAGCAGTGGCACAATATAGTGGATTTTATTGTTTAGATGGTTATATAACAAATTATCGACTTGAATACAAACATAGATTCAAAGATATAATAATAAATGAATTAGAAAAAAGTAACAAAAAAACTTATGACTACTTTGAAACATGGGGTTCACGAGTTTATATACCAGTTTCAGAATTTACAGATAAAAATCGTCCAATTCCGTTTGGTCCAAGTAATGTTCCTAAATTTAATACTAATAAAACTATAAAAAATTTAGACATTAATTATAAAAAACTGTCAGAATTTGGAAAAGTTTATATATTCTCAATGTGTAAAATAGAAAATTCTTCAGACTTAAAATTAGAAAAATCTTTTAATTCTAATTTAACAAATAGAACACTATATTTATATACAATAAAATGATAAAAATTTAGTTAAAAGAAATAAATAAAGAATTAAAAACACTTATTTTTTATGATATTTCTAGTATAATAACAATAAATATAAAAATGATAGGAATAGAATGTACAACAATATTTATCGCAATAAAAAAGTATTTATAACAGGTCATACAGGATTTAAGGGTAGTTGGCTATCAATTTGGTTACAAACATTAGGAGCAAAGGTTTGTGGTTATTCACTTAAACCAAATACAAACCCATCAATGTACCAAGAACTTGATATAGAAAATAAAATAGAAAAATCTATAATTGGTAATATTTTAGATTATGAAACATTAGAAGACTCTATAAATGATTTTCAGCCTGAAATAATATTCCATTTAGCCGCACAACCTATCGTTAGATTATCTTATAAAGAACCCAAATTAACCTATGAAACGAATGTAATTGGAACATTAAATGTATTAGAAGTTGCAAGAAAATGCAAATCAGTAAGAGCATTTGTAAATGTTACAACAGACAAGTGCTATGAAAACAAAGAAATAGCTAGAGGATATAAAGAAGACGAACCAATGGGTGGCTATGATATGTATTCGTCATCAAAAGGTTGCGTTGAAATAATGTCATCATCATATAGACGCTCATTTTTACAAGAAGAAGACAGTATGTCAATGGCAACTGCAAGAGCAGGGAATGTTATAGGTGGAGGAGATTGGGCAGAAGATAGATTGATTCCTGATTGCATAAGATATATAAATCAAAACAAGGCAATAGAAATACGAAATCCAATCGCAGTTCGTCCTTGGCAACACGTATTAGAACCACTTTCAGGATATTTATTATTAGGTCAAAAATTATTAGAAAAAGGAAAAGATTATGCTGAAGGCTTTAATTTTGGTCCTAATGAGGAAAGTGTATTAAAAGTTTCAGAAGTAGCACAAAAAATTATTGATAACTATAACAAAGGCGAAGTTATTGTACATAAAAAAGATAATTTACATGAAGCAAATCTCTTAATGCTAAATATAGAAAAAGCAAAAACCGTCTTAAATTGGACACCGACATACACTGCAAACGAAGCAATAAAAGAAACAGTTGAGTGGTATAAACACTTTTATGCCAAAGATACTGATATGTACCAATATACAATACAACAAATAAAAAACTATTCATCTAAAATGAACTAGCAAATTTTCACAATATTTTTTATAAATATGTCCAAGTAATAACTATAAATAAAAACAAATAAAGAAGGCTCATTTTTTAAATGAGCCTGTTGTATATTACCTATTAATTATATTATCCTTTAGGAACAAATGTTCTTGTCAAATTTTTCAAAAATTCAGGTCTTCTATCACCTTCATAAGAACCATTTATACCATATTTACGTTTATAATCACTCATTTTTTCTTCTTTTTGTGGTGCAAACGAATCAGATACAGGATTATATTTATTATTTAATGATTCTTTTGCATTTGTTAAATCTTCTAATTCTGCTCTTGCTATTTCACCTTTAATTACACCAATTTCTTTTTGCAACATAGCTTTAGAAGTAGCAGAACATTCGGGATGATTCATTATATTTTTTTTTAGCTTAAATAGCTTTTTCTTTTTGTTCAATAGTAGTTGTACCATCAGGAACTCCTGCATATTGTTGTTTACAATAAGCTTTGTAAGAATCACTTAAACCTGCATCCATTGGATTAACTGCCATAATTTGCCACCTTTCATATATAAATATCTTAACTAACTTAATTTCATAAATTAAAAAGTTATTAACCTACTTCTATATAAAAACAATAATTACAAAAAATTTGACTCCACCCAATATATCTTATCTTATTGCAGATTATGACAGGGTTTGAGAAAGTTATAATTTCGTTTTACATTTTATTACATTTGCATTTTTTATTAACATTTGCTCATATTTCATAATGATTTAAACTACAAAACCTCAAACAATACCCGTATTTAAAATTAAATAACAAAAAAGAGAACTCACTATCCAATGAATTCTCTTTTTTATCTAAATTAGATGTCGGCAACTAGTTATCTTCCCAGGCAGTGGCCCGCCAAGTATTTTCACCTCAATGAGTCTTTTCGACCGTGTTCGGGATGGGAACGGGAGTTTTCCTCACGATTGGTCACCGACGAATTTGTTTTGGCTAACTCCTTTTAAGAGTCTAGCTTGCACAACTCGTGCGTTGAAAGTTGCATAATGATTATAAACTAACGTAATCCTCAACTACAATCTTTCGATTGGGTTAGGAAAAGCCCTCGTCCTATTAGTATCCGTCGACTGAAAATGTTGCCATTCTTACATCTCGGACCTATCAACGTTGTAATCTGCAACGGGACTTACTAGCTTATGCTATGAGAGATCTCATCTTACGGTGGGCTTCGTACTTATATGCTTTCAGCACTTATCCGCTTGGAACACAGCTACCGGGCGTTTACTCTTGGCAGAATAACCCGTACACTGGCGGTTCCCTCTTCCCGGTCCTCTCGTACTAAGGAAGACTCCGTTCAAATCTCTTGCGCGTATACCGGATATGGACCGAACTGTCTCACGACGTTCTGAACCCAGCTCGCGTGCCGCTTTAATGGGCGAACAGCCCAACCCTTGGAACGTACTACCGCTCCAGGATGCGACGAGCCGACATCGAGGTGCCAAACCTCCCCGTCGATGTGGACTCTTGGGGGAGATAAGCCTGTTATCCCCAGGGTAGCTTTTATCCGTTGAGCGATGGCATTCCCACTTAATACCACCGGATCACTAAGTCCTACTTTCGTACCTGCTCCACCCGTCGGTGTCGCAGTCAAGCTCCCTTTTGCTATTGCACTCAATGGTTGATTTCCGACCAACCTGAGGGAACCTTTGAACGCCTCCGTTACTTTTTAGGAGGCGACCGCCCCAGTCAAACTGCCTACCAGAAACTGTCCCTTGCCCTGTTGTTAGAGGGATCAAGGTTAGAATTCAAATTATTACAGAGTGGTATCTCAACGATGACTCCACAATGACTGACGTCACTGCTTCATAGTCTCCCACCTATACTGCACAATAAGAACCCGAATTCAATTTCAAGCTACAGTAAAGCTCAATAGGGTCTTTCTGTCCTGGTACACGTAATCCGTATCTTCACGGATAATCCAATTTCGCCGAGCCTCTCGCCGAGACAGCGCCCAAATCGTTACGCCATTCGTGCGGGTCAGAACTTACCTGACAAGGAATTTCGCTACCTTAGGACCGTTATAGTTACGGCCGCCGTTCATCGGGGCTTAGCTTCAGGGCTTCGACCGAAGTCTAACTCTTCCGCGTAACCTTCCGACACCGGGCAGGCGTCAGCCCCTATACATCGTCTTAATCGACTTAGCAGAGACCTATGTTTTTGGTAAACAGTCGCTTGGGCCTATTCACTGCGACCCTATCAAGCTCCAGCAGCAAGTGCTTTCACTCTACCAGGGTACCTCTTCTCCCGAAGTTACGAGGTGATTTTGCCGAGTTCCTTAGCGAGAGTTGTCTCGCGCACCTTAGTATTCTCTACCAACCTACCTGTGGCGGTTTACGGTACGGATACCTGAGATTCTCGATTGCGAAGTTTTTCTTGGCAGTGTGGAATCAACTCCTTCAGCTCCGTAGAGCCTCCTCATAACGCCTCAGTTTATAACGAAATTGCGGATTTTCCTACAATCTCTACCTACACGCTTAAACAGTCACTTCCGTTCGACTGCGAGCCTATCCTCCTGCGTCCCTCCGCATCTGATAACGAATAACAGATAGTTCAGGAATATCAACCTGATGTCCATCGACTACGCCTTTCGGCCTCATCTTAGGTTCCGACTAACCCCTCGCGGACGAGCCTGCCGAGGGAAACCTTAGGTTTTCGGTGCATTGGATTCTCACCAATGTTTTCGCTACTTATGCCGACATTCTCACTTCTGCCTCGTCCACTAGTCCTTTCGATCTAGCTTCACTCTACTACAGAACGCTCCCCTACCCAGTAAGTAAACTTACTGACACAGTTTCGGTTATATACTTGAGTCCCGGTGTATTTTCGGCGCGGAGTCACTTGACCAGTGAGCTATTACGCACTCTTTCAAGGAATTGCTGCTTCTGAGCCAACCTCCTGGTTGTCACAGTAACTCTACCTCCTTAACCACTTAGTATATATTAGGGACCTTAACTGGTGTTCTGGGCTGTTTCCCTCTTGGCCATGGATCTTATCACTCATAGCCTCACTGCCAGACAATAACATTACAGGCATTCGGAGTTTGACATTGTTTGGTACAACATTTCGTCGCCCGCACAAAACCAGTGCTCTACCTCCTGCAAGATAAATCTGACGCTGTGCCTAAACGCATTTCGGGGAGAACCAGCTAGCTCTTGGTTCGATTGGCATTTCACCCCTAACCACAACTCATCGTCTGATTTTTCAACATCAGTACGTTCGGACCTCCACGTAGTGTTACCTACGCTTCATCCTGGTCATGGTTAGATCACCAAGGTTCGGGTCTATCACATGTTACTTAACGCTCTATTCAAACTCGATTTCTCTATGGCTCCGGATATTAACTCCTTAACCTCGCAACATAGGATAACTCGCCGGCTCATTCTTCAACAGGCACGCCATCACACTATTAATAGTGCTCTGACTGGTTGTAAGCTAACGGTTTCAGGGTCTATTTCACTCAGCTTCTCACTGTTCTTTTCGCCTTTCCATCACTGTACTCGTTCACTATCGGTCACTGACTAGTATTTAGCCTTACCGGATGGTCCCGGTGGATTCAGACAGGGTTTCACGTGCCCCGCCTTACTCGGGATACTTACAGAAGTCTATTTATTGTCGTTTACAAGGCTGTCACTCTCTTTGGCTCAACTTTCCAGTTGAATTCAACTAATAAATAAATTTGTAACTTCTTGAATAATCTACATCTTATTCCATAAGTCCCACAACACCTCTTGCACAACGAATGTAGTCTATCACGTACAAAAGGTTTAGGCTCTTCCGAGTTCGCTCGCCGCTACTTTCGGAATCATTGGTTTATTTTCTCTTCGTCCTGTTACTAAGATGTTTCAGTTCACAGGCTTTCCTTCCTTAAGTTATGTATTGGCTTAAGGATTGTAAGGTTTAAACCTTACAGGGTTTCCCCATTCGGATTTCTCGGGATCAAGGTCATTTAGCAACTCCCCCGAGCTTATCGCAGCTTTACACGTCCTTCTTCGGCTGTCAATGCCAAGGCATTCCCCATTAGCTCTTTGTAGCTTTACCTAATATCTTTAACTATTTCTAGTTAATTCTTAGTTTTCATTGATGATTACGTTTTATCATTTCATTTTTTAATAACAGTTTTATCAAAAAATTGATATACGCTTATAATCTTATGCAATTTTCAATGTACAAGTTCAATGCTCCAAGCATTGAAAGAAGAACAGACTGAAAACTATACTTGTCGTTCAAGCCTAATCACAGAATAAATGATAGACTAAAAAATCTGTGATGTCAATCAGCTTCGACCTTGGGATGAACGGTTTATTTTGACCTATTGTCTACCGTTAATCTCCCTAGAAAGGAGGTGATCCAGCCACACCTTCCGGTACGGCTACCTTGTTACGACTTCACCCCAGTCACCAACCCTGCCTTAGGACGCTGCTTCCTTACGGTTAGCTCACGTACTTCGGGCGTGGTCGACTTCCATGGTGTGACGGGCGGTGTGTACAAGACCCGGGAACGTATTCAACGCAGCGTGCTGATCTGCGTTTACTAGCGATTCCGACTTCATGCACTCGAGTTGCAGAGTGCAATCCGAACTGAGGCTGGTTTTAAGAGATTTGCTCACTCTCGCGAGTTGGCGGCTCGTTGTACCAACCATTGTAACACGTGTGTAGCCCAAGACATAAGGGGCATGATGATTTGACGTCGTCCCCACCTTCCTCCGGTTTATCACCGGCAGTCTTGCTAGAGAGCACTGCACCAGTATACCGATGCATGCAACTAACAACGAGGGTTGCGCTCGTTGCGGGACTTAACCCAACATCTCACGACACGAGCTGACGACAACCGTGCACCACCTGTCTTAGAGTTCTCCGAAGAGCACCCTCTACTTTCATAAAGGTTCTCTAGATGTCAAGTCTTGGTAAGGTTCTTCGCGTTGCTTCGAATTAAACCACATGTTCCACCGCTTGTGCGGGTCCCCGTCAATTCCTTTGAGTTTCACACTTGCGTGCGTACTCCCCAGGCGGGATACTTATCGCGTTAGCTACGGCACTGCAGGGGTCGATACCCGCAACACCTAGTATCCATCGTTTACGGCCAGGACTACTGGGGTATCTAATCCCATTCGCTACCCTGGCTTTCGTTCCTCAGCGTCAATTACGGCCCAGTAAAGCGCTTACGCCACCGATGTTCCTCCTGATATCTACGCATTTCACCGCTACACCAGGAATTCCCTTTACCTCTACCGCATTCAAGTCTGCCAGTATCAAATGCCGTGCTGAGGTTGAGCCTCAGTATTTAACATCTAACTTAACAAACCGCCTACGAACTCTTTACGCCCAATGATTCCGGACAACGCTTGCACCCTCCGTATTACCGCGGCTGCTGGCACGGAGTTAGCCGGTGCTTCTTCTGATAGTAATATCACATAGCAACCCTATTCGAATTACTACTTTTTTCCCATCTGAAAGTGCTTTACAACCCGAAGGCCTTCTTCACACACGCGGCATGGCTGCATCAGGGTTTCCCCCATTGTGCAATATTCCCTACTGCTGCCTCCCGTAGGAGTCTGGACCGTGTCTCAGTTCCAGTGTGGCTGGTCATCCTCTCAGACCAGCTAGAGATCGTCGCCTTGGTAGGCCTTTACCCCACCAACTAGCTAATCCCTCCTAGGCGCATCTGAATGCGAGTGGTTGCCCACCCTTTGGCCCGTAGGCATTATGCGGTATTAGCACCCGTTTCCAGGTGTTATCCCCCTCATTCAGGCAGCTTCCTAGGTATTACTCACCCGTCCGCCACTCGTCAGCCAAAAAGCAAGCTTTTTGCTGTTACCGTTCGACTTGCATGTATTAAGCCTGCCGCCAGCGTTCAATCTGAGCCATGATCAAACTCTTCAATTAAAACATAAGTCTAATTGTGAGACTTGATTATGCTCTCTGAATCAACTGTTAAAGTTTGCACTTCACCATTCTTCAGAAAGACTTTTTTAATTTTGTCCTCTTACTTGGCGAGTGCCCACACAGATTGTCTGAATTTGTTTTTAAAGAACTTCTTACTGCGTTTCGCTGTAAGTGAGGTGCATTATAAACTCTTTTTTCGACCCGTCAACACTATTTTTAATTTTTTTAAAAAAACTTGTTTTTGTATATTTTTTGTTCATTATCACAAAAAACGTCACATTCTTCGTGGAATTGTGGCGTTTCATGTATTTATTGAATTTTAAATAAAGTTAATCTTCAGCTTCTTCTGTTTCCTGCAGGGCAGCTGATTTATTCACGGCGCGCTTAAGCGGAGCAAAGCCCGCATCCTTTCCAGCTTGTTTAATCCCACCTTGTTTATGCCCACTTTGCTTGGTCTGCCATGGTGAAGATGTTTTACTGTTCCCACTTTTAACTTCTGTCTTAAAACGTTTGTTTTCACCTAAACTGTTAGTTGACTTAGCTGAGTTTGCCCCTTGGACTTTGCTTGGGGCTTTTTTACGGTCTTATGAGCTATAACGCTCAGCGTTGTTTTGTTTTTTACCATGAAAGTCTTTACTTTTGTTGGAGCTTGATTCGCTACGCCAAGCACTTGGTTGGTCTTTATCTTTAGTGTAATTACTTTTAGCTCCCCCTACTCGCGCTTGTGTATACAGAGATTCTTCTTTAGATGCTATGTTTTTACCTTGATTAGGACTTTTTCTTCGTAAAGCTTTCGTCCCGTCATTAACATTGTGAGCAACCAAGGCATTTGGTAAAGCCTGAGCCACTGCCATAAGATCGGTATACACCCCATCAGCTAAACTTAGAGCCTCGGCGGTAACTGGTTTGCCAGTTTTAACTAAAAAGCTTTTAGCAAGACCCGCATTTTTACCAGCCTCAATATCACTCTTGCGATCCCCTACCATATAAGAGCCTTTAAGATCGATATTACAATCCTTGGCCGCTTCCATAAAGAGCCCTGTTTTAGGCTTACGGCAATCACAATCTACTTTATACTTGCCAACCCCATGCACCGGATGGTGTGGACAATAGTAGACTCCATCTAGCTTAACCCCACGATCCATCAAAGACCAATCCATCCACTCGGTTAACTGCAAAAAGTCTTCTTCAGTGTACATGCAATCTATTAAAATGCTGCTGATTATCT
>OQVT01002212.1_pt1 | contig 12508 bp, 9 predicted proteins | sample 1691561 | NCBI WGS metagenome assembly OQVT01 (sample SAMN03418260, study PRJEB22391) | human gut metagenome | biome: human-gut; feature: organic feature; material: feces | host: Homo sapiens | place: Tanzania | collected 2013-01 | reverse complement strand
ACGATGCGCACCGATAGCATATATGGACACGAGGAGGCGTTTGCCTACGACTATCTGAACCGTCTTACCGACAACGGAACCGGTGGCTACGCCTACGATACGAAAGGCAACGTTGTTCGGCGTGATGGTGTGGGTGGATATGGTTATAGCTCAGCCAGTCCTTATGCCGTGAGCGAGGTGTCATTCAATGCGATGATACCTCAGCGCGATCAGCGCATCTACTACAATGCCCTCCAGCTTCCCGATAGCATCTGCGAGGGTGGCACCACCGCCATTTTTACCTATGGCGGCGACCTGCAGCGAAACTCGATGCGCGTCACGAGGGGCGAGACCTCGCTCTCCGCCCGCTACTACGACGGCACGTTCAACAGCTTCCATCGCCTCCGGGGGGAGAACCTTGACGTGAAGCAAATTCTGTATCTCGCTGGCGACGCCTACACCGCACCAGCAGCGATGGTGCGCGATTACGGCTCCGGCATCTGGCAGTTGCGCCACATTTTGCGCGATAATCAAGGCAGCATCGTTGCAATTGCTGACACAGCTGGTAATGTGATTGAGCGTAACGACTACGACCCCTGGGGCGTGCGCCACCAGCCACAGACGCTATCTCCTTACTCTCCTGGTGAAGCCCCCGAACTGCTACTTGGCAGGGGCTACTGCGGGCATGAACATCTCACCGAATTCGGGCTCATCAACATGAATGCTCGCCTCTTTGACCCTGCTTTGTGTCGCTTCCTCAGCCCTGACCCCATAGTACAAGCCCCTGACAATTCCCAAAACTTCAATAGATACTCCTACTGCCTAAACAACCCACTGCGCTACACCGACCCAACGGGAATGGTGTCGTACGACTACAAAAACTGGTCGGTGGATCTTGATGAGGTTGTGGTGACAGCAAAAAGGCGAAACCCTTTCGGCGTAAATGTGTACATACCAACAATACCCGAATGGTATCAATATTACTATAACAATGTGAATGGGCAAAATGTGTTTAACACCATCTGGAACGTTTCAAACCAAGTAGGTGGAGCTTCTGGCAAAGCTTCTGGAACACTCTCTCTTACTGCTCTTTTATTAAAATATAATGATGTCAAAGCCACATACATTATAAAGAATAGCAAAGAACAATTTAGACCTAAAATATATTTTAACGGCTGGCATGGCAACCAATACGTCAAACCCAAAATTATACATAAAGGAATGTCTTTTACTTCTAAAAAGTTGGGGGCGATTGCTGTATCAAGCGACTTTGGAAATATTTTGTTTCAAGAAGACTTTCAAGAAAAATTGAAAAGTGGCGTTGACTTATTTATGGATGCTTTAGGACAAAGTGAAAATATTTATGCTCAAATTGTTTCTGCGATTTGGTCACTTGGCGGAAGAGATATTTTTTGGGACAGATTTGATGAATGCGTGGAGAATGAGGTCCGATTATATCAAATGGGTATTTCCGGCTACTGTACTACCATGCCTTTTAAATAACGGAGAAGGTTATGCAAAATTATAATGCGCTTAAAGTAACTAAATCAGTGTTGATGTATACATTTTATCGAATTGTAAATTACTATAACACAGAAGACAATTACAATATGACGCATCCAGAATATTCGTTTAAAGGAATAACAGGCGGTGGAGAAACCATGTTTTGGGATGCTCTCACAACCCATATAGTATTCGTGTTGTGTACTATTTGTGAAATATTCAACATCACATTGTTTCATCATCCAACTGAATTTTTTGTTTCGTGGGTTGCTCTAATTTTTATTAGACATCTTTTCACTCACAAAATACAAAATAAACTTTTACGAGGCTTTAAACAATGGCGGAAAGAAAATAAAGGAGATCCACATTGGAAGACAAAAGGCTATTTTGTCTTTTTCTTTCTTGCTTTCAATTTGGTAGAATTTGGTTTAATTATGGGATGCTATCACCACCTTATTGATTACTCACATTAGCAAAGTATCAACGAGACAGGAAACATAACGATGCGCACCGATAGCATATATGGACACGAGGAGGCGTTTGCCTACGACTATCCCTGTTAGCACCATTAACCAGCAGTGGAATGGCGTATTGAAAACAGAGTATGCCCAAATCATAAAACTAAGGCAAAGTGTTGTGACGACAGCCACCCCTAAAGCTCAAAAGGCACTACAAGTGAAAGAAGCACAATACAGCAGTTTATCTGAAGCCTCAACAGCTTTAAAATCTGATTTTTACACCTATTTTATCCATTTTAACCCGATTTACACCGATTAAAAAAAGTCAACAGGTCAACGAGTGGCAGGATATAGGGGTTTAAAAAATTGGTGTTAATGGATTTTTATTTTTAATGGATTAAATAGGTGTTTTTTTCTGCCACGAATTAACACAAATTCCCACAAATAATCTTCTTGTTGAATCTCGTTGAATCTGTGTGAGCCCACAAAAAGCCACAAACCGTAGAGCCTCCGTGAGATTTCCCACCATCAAAAGAAAGAGTGGGATCTGTGAGATCTGCGTGAGCCACAAAAACACCCACAAAGCGAGATCTGTGTGAGTCCTAAAAACACCCACAAAGCGAGATCTGTGTGAGACTGTGGAAGCGTGGGTGGGATTTTTTTTGTGAACCTTTCGGAAATTCTCAGAAAAAAGCTATCTTTGTAAATTAGAATTAATGTAAACTATGGACCACTCTCCTATACTTGCTATCATTGTGCCTTGCTTCTGCGAGGAAGAGGTGCTTCCGAGCACCAACGAACGGCTGCGCGCCTTGCTTGCCGACATGGTGACGAGGGGCGATGTGTCGGGGCGAAGCTGCGTGGTGTATGTCGACGATGGCAGTTCCGATGCCACTTGGACGCTGCTGAAGGGCTTTTCCGATGCATCCGACTCGGTGTGCGCCGTGAAGTTGTCGGGCAACTTCGGACATCAAAACGCCATTATCGCCGGTATGGAGACCATGCTCAACGAGGCCGACATTTTCGTGACCATTGATGCCGACCTTCAAGACGACATTGCCGCCATTCCCAAGATGGTGGCGAAATACAAGGAAGGCTACGAGATAGTGTATGGCGTTCGCTCGAAGCGTGCCTCCGACTCGTGGTTTAAGCGCACCACCGCCCTTGGCTTCTACCGCCTGATGCAGCACCTGGGCACAAAGTCGGTATTCAACCACGCCGACTTCCGCCTTATGGACCGCCGCACCGTGGGCGAACTGCTCCGCTACCCTGAGCGCAACCTGTTTATGCGTGGCATCGTGCCCCTGCTGGGCTTCAAGAGCGCCACAGTGGAGTATGAGCGCAGCGAGCGCACCGCTGGCACCACGAAATATCCTTTCTCAAAGATGCTGAGTTTTGCCGTTGATGGCATCACCTCGTTCAGCATACGCCCCGTAAGGCTTGTGCTGACCATAGGCATCGTGTTTGTGTTTATCGCTATCATCATATTGGCTTATGTGCTCTACTCCAAGTTCAGCGGCCATGCTGTGAGCGGTTGGTCGTCGATGATACTTTCGATGTGGTTTATCGGTGGCTGCATACTGATAGGTCTGGGCATAGTGGGCGAATATATCGGCAAAATCTACATTGAGGTGAAAGGCCGCCCACGCTACCACATCGAAGCCACCACCGGACAACTACCCTCACAAAAGCAACATACGCATTAATCAACAGAATTCAAACATCAATCAATACATATTTTTATCGAGACAGTATGAAGAAAAAGACTTTACTGGCAGCAGCACTTTTAGGAGCAAGCGGCATGGCTATGGCGCAAGCGCCCCTATGGCTGCGTAATGCTAAAATCTCGCCCAACGGACAGGAAATCGTGTTCACCTACAAGGGCGATCTCTACAAAGTGGCAACAGGAGGTGGACAGGCGCTTCAACTCACCAGCCTCCCTTCGTATGAAACCGCTCCCGTGTGGAGCCCCGACGGCAAGCAAATAGCCTTTGCCAGCGACCGTAAGGGCAACTTCGACTTGTATGTGATGTCTGCCGACGGCGGCACGCCTAAGCAAATCACATTCAACTCGGCAAGCGAGACCCCTACCACATTCTCGCCCGACGGCAAATATGTATATTTCTACGCCACTATCCAAGACCAAGCATCGAACATCATGTTCCCAAGCGGACGCATGATGGAACTTTACAAGGTGCCTGTGAATGGCGGACGCACTTCGCAGGTGCTCAGCACCCCTGCCGAAGACGTGTGCTTCGACAAGAGTGGCAAATTCTTCCTGTATATGGACGTGAAGGGCGGTGAAGACCCATTACGCAAGCACCACACTTCTTCCATCACCCGCGATGTGTGGCGCTACGATGTGGCTACTGGCAAGCACACCAACCTCACCAACCGTGGTGGCGAAGACCGCACTCCAGTGCTCAGCCCCGACGGCAAGACGGTGTATTTCTTGAGCGAGCGCGACGGGGGCTCGTTCAATGTGTGGAAATTCCCATTGAACAACCCTTCGCAAGTGACAGCAGTCACCTCTTTCAAGAAAAACCCTGTGCGCGGTCTCTCGGTGGCTGCCAACGGCACACTCTGCTACACCTACGACGGTGAAATCTACACCCAAACCGACGGCGGCAAGCCAAATAAGGTGAACATCAACCTCTTCCACGACGATGGCGATGCTATCAGCATCATGAACTACACCCGTGGTGCCACCAGCGGCGCAGTGTCGCCCGACGGCAAGCAAGTGGCATTTGTGGTGCGCGGCGAGGTGTTTGTGACCTCGGTTGAATACAACACCACCAAGAAAATCACCGACACACCTGAGGCTGAGGCCGATGTGTGCTGGGGACCCGACAACCGCACCCTCGTGTATGCAAGCGAGCGCAACGGCAAGTGGCAACTGGTGAAGGCTACTATCAGCCGCAAGGAAGACCTCAACTTCCCCAACGCCACCATCATCAAGGAAGAAATCATCGCTCCTAACAAGAATGTGAACCGCAAGTCGCCACAATTCTCGCCCGACGGCAAGAAGTTGGCGTTTATCGAAGAGGGCGAACGCCTAATGGTGATGGACGTGAAGAGCAAGGCGGTGACACAAGTGACCGACGGCTCGCAATGGTATGGCACCGAGGGCTCGTTCAACTACAACTGGAGCCCCGACAGCAAGTGGTTCTGCCTCGAATTTATCGGCAACGGCCGTGACCCATACAGCGACATCGGCATCGTGAGCGTGAACGGTGGCAAAATCACCAATATCACCAACAGTGCCTACATCAACGTGCTCCCTCGCTGGGTGCTCGACGGTGGCGCTATCATGTTTATCAGCAATCGCTATGGCCTGCGCAGCCAAGCATCATGGGGCTCGCAAGACGACGTGCTGCTGGCTTTCGTCAATGAGGAGGCTTTCGACCGCTACCGCCTGAACAAGGAGGAAATGGAACTGCTCAAGGAAACCGAAAAGGCTGAAAAAGCAGAAAAAGACAAAGCCAACAAGGACAAGAAAGACGACAAGAAGTCGAAGTCTGATAAGGACGAAAAAGACAAGGTGAAAGACATAGTGGTGGAACTCGATAAGATTAAAGACCGCGTGATTCGCGTAACCCTCAATTCGAGCGACCTCGCTGGATGCGCCATCAACAAGGACGGCGACGTGCTCTACTACCTCTCAAGAGTGGAGAAAGACTACGACCTCTGGAAAATGGACCTGCGCAAAAACAGCACCCAACTCATCAACAAGATGAACACGAAGTGGGCCGACATTCAAACCGACAAGGACGGCAAGAACTTCTTCATTCTGGGCGGCAGCAGTATGCACAAGATGAGCGGCGACAAACTCACCCCTATCACCTATTCGGCAGTGGTGAAGATGAACCGCGCGAAGGAACGTGAATACATGTTCGAGAATGTGAACCGTGAAGTGGCTCGCCGATTCTACAACACCAACATGCACGGTTGCGACTGGGACGCCACTATCAAGAACTACCGCAAGTTCCTCCCTCACATCAACAACAATTACGACTTCTCATACATGCTGAGCGAGGTGCTTGGCGAACTCAACGCTTCGCACACCGGCAGCCGCTACTATCCTAACGGCAGCGCCGAAACCACTGCCCAACTCGGCTTGTTCTTCGACTGGAACTACACCGGCAAGGGATTGAAGGTGAGCGAGGTGGTTGAATACGGCCCATTCGACCGCGCTAAGTCGAAAGTGCGCCCTGGCACCATCATCACCAAAATCAACGGCACCGACATCACCGTAGAAAACGACTACACCACCCTGCTCAACGGTCAGGTGGGCAAGAAGGTGCTTGTGACTTGCAAAAATGCCTCTGGCGAATGGGAAGAAGTGGTGAAACCTATCAGCGCAGGCATGAACAACGCTCTGCTCTACAAGCGTTGGGTGAAGCGTCAGGAAGCCCTCTGCGACAGCCTTTCAGGTGGCCGCCTGGGTTATGTTCACCTCCAGCAGATGAACGACAACAGCTATCGTGAAATCTACGAAAAGGTGCTTGGCGAATACAACAAGAAGGACGGTATCGTAATCGACACCCGCTTCAATGGCGGTGGCCGTCTGCACGAGGATATCCAAATTCTCTTCAGCGGTGAGAAATACCTCACTCAAGTGGTGCGTGGCCGCGAAGCTTGCGACATGCCAAGCCGCCGATGGAACCGCCCAACCATCATGCTCCAGTGCGAAGCCAACTACAGCAACGCACACGGCACACCATGGGTTTACAAGCACACCGGCATGGGCAAACTCGTGGGTATGCCAGTGCCTGGCACCATGACAAGTGTGAACTGGATCACGATGCAAGACGAAAGCCTCATCTTCGGTATTCCTATCATTGGCTACCGCTTGGCTGATGGCTCTTACCTCGAAAACCAGCAACTCGACCCCGACATCAGAGTGGCTAACGACCCAGCCGTGATTGTCACCGGTCGCGACCAGCAACTCGAAGCAGCAGTTAAGGAACTTCTGCAAGAAATCGACGCTAAGAAATAAAACAAGATTATAAACAAATGCGTTGGGAACGTTCGCTTCAGAATCGCTCTCGACGCATTTTTCAATTTCACATGACATGAACTCAATTATCACCAACATCATTGGTTACACAGCATCAATCTGCATGGTGCTTGGCTATCTGCCACAAACCATACACACGCTGCGAACCCGCAAAACCGATGACATCGCTGTTGGCACATTCCTGCTGATGGGACTTGGAGGCCTGTTCTTCTGCATTCAAGGACTGCTGCTCGAAAACTGGCCGCTCTTCCTGTGCAACCTCCTCACCACCACCATGAGCGCCATCATCTTCGCCATCAAAATGCACAACGACCACTTCAAAAAAAGAAAATAACCACAATAGAAGTAAGAAGTTAGAAATTAGATGTTAGACATCTGAAATCAGAATCCTCACACAGATTCAACAAGATTCAACAAAAAAATAAAACTGTGCTAATTCATGGCTCATAACAAAAGCCAAGAATCAGCACATTTCTTTTGTGAACTACACACAAAATGTGTGAAATTAATTATTTTTACAACTTTATCGTTGCATTTATTGCTATAACACTGTATCTTTGCAACAAAATCAGTATAACAATGATTACCAAAGAGGAAGTACAGACATTTCTTTCCCAATTTCAAACGAAGTTAAAAATCTTTGGCATCATATATCGCGACGACAGAGGAAAAAATCAAAAAGCACTTGAAGAACTTGAGATAGTACCCTCATTCAGAAGGGTGATTATCGAAAATCTGAAAGTGGAAGATTATGTTCAGGGGCCAGTTATCGACGAGTTGAACAAGCTCGGAGAGATGTGGGTGTTCGGCAATGATGTTAAAGGCAGAGAAGTATATATTAAAATTATGCTTGGAGGCGTGGGCTGCCAAACTATATGTATATCATTCCATATAGCAGAGCGCCCTTTAGTGTATCCATTTAAATGATTGCGATGATGAAAAGTCCATTTACAGGTAAAGAGATGATGCGCATTTACGAAAAGCGCACATGGAATTTCCGTGGTGAGCAATTTGAGTATTACCACACAGCATGGCAATGTCCCGACACTGGCGAACAGTTTACCACCGACGAATCCGACACCGCCGGCTTTATGCAGGTCACCAATCAATACCGCCAAAAATACGGAATTCCGTACACCGACGAAATAATTGCGGTGCGAAACAAATACGGCATAAGCGCCGCAAAGATGTCGCTTATTTTGGGTATCGGTGTCAACCAGTACCGTCTCTATGAGAAAGGAGAAGTGCCCAGCGTGTCGAATGGCCGCATGATTCGTTCGATAATGAATCCAAAAGTGATGCTCGATATGATTGAGAGTTCAAAACACGAACTTTCGCCACAAGAATATGCCAAAATAAGCGAAAAAGTAAAAGTCACCATCAGTGAAAACGAAAACTTCAAAATCGCTCAATACGAAACAAATCGCATTTTCACCTCACCCCGTGGAGAAGAAAACGGCTTTGCCCCCACATCACTCACACGTTTAAAAAACATCATGCTAAGCATTCTCAATCAATGCAATGGCGTGTGGTGTACGAAAATGAACAAATTGCTGTTTTATATTGATTTCTACGCTTATCGTGAGCGTGGGTATGCCATGACTGGACTGACTTACAAAGCAATCGACTTTGGACCCGTGCCCGAAAGATGGGACAGGGTGTACAGCGAATTTTCAGAAATCAGCCAAGACATACAGCAATGTGGCGATTATGAGGGAAGCATACTCCACGCCCATTCACCAATAACGGATGGGGTGCTCAGCGACGACGAGATTCAAATCATCACCACAGTTTGCAAAACCTTCGGCAACAAATCGTCACGCGAAGTGTCGCAAATCAGTCACAATGAAAACGCATGGCTGAATCACCACGACGCCCATGAGCGTATATCATTCAACGAAGCTTTTTCACTAAAAGCCCTCTAACACATTTTAATACACCCACACAAAATTTGTGCTAATTCGTGGCTGATGAGAAAAGCCATGAATTAGCACAAATTTAATTTTTGTTGAATCTCGTTGAATCTGTGTGAGGCATTGGAGCAAGCCTGCGTAGAGCATCTGTGAGATTTTCCGTCCACAAAGCAAAACCGTGAGATCTGTGCGATCTGTGTGAGGTCCGGAGTGAAGATGCGGGATTAGGCGCGGGATTCGGATTTGGCGGTTTGCCTGAGGGCGAAGTAGCCGAACGCGCATGAGAGGGCTGCTCCTGCCACAAATGCTATGGCGGTGCTGTGCACAGGGTTGCCAAGCGCAACGATGGGGGCTGTGAGCGCACCGCTCACGAAGCCCATCGCTCCAAAAAGTGCCGATGCCGTGCCGGCTTGCTTGCGTTCGCTTTCGAGTGCCATGGTGGTGGAGGCAGTGAGGGTGAAGCCCATAAACGCCAACAACGTGCAAAGCACTGCCTCGTAGGCCCAGAATCCCAAATCAAGGAAAAGCACCACGGCTTCGAGCACGCTCAGCACCATCATGCCCACGCAACTCACTTTCACGCCACTGGTCGCCTTTTTGAATTTGGCGGCACTACCTGCGCCAATGGCGATAAACACACCGTTGACCGAAAGTGCCAAACTCGCCTGCATGTGGTCGGTATAGCCATAGTGGCTGAGAATGCTCCACACCGATGCAATGTTGCCAAAGAGAATCACTTCGGCGGTGCACTGGTGAAGCACATAGAGAATATACTGCTTATTGCGCACCACGGTGCCATAGAGGCGGAATGTGGCCAAGAGCGGACGACCTGTACGGCGACCGTCGGGCAGCGACTCACGCAAATGATAGGTGCCTATCGCCATCAGCAAGCCCACGCCGGCAAGCATATAAAACACGCCCTGCCAGCCCGAAAGGTCAGCCATCGCGCCACTCGCCATCGGTGCCACAATCGGTGCGATGCCGTTGATGGTGCCAGTGATGGCTATCACCGTCATCAGTTCGTGGCCCTTGAAATTGTCGGCGGCAATGGAGCGTGAAATCACGATGCCGCCTGCGCCGCCCACGCCTTGCATAAATCGCAAAGCGATAAACATTTCCATGTTGGTGGAAAACGCCACAGCCAACGACGCCAGGAAAAACAGCGTGACCGACAAAATCAGCGGCCTGCGCCGTCCGTATTTGTCGCTCAGTGGTCCCAGCACCAGTTGTCCGGCAGCCAAACCAATCATACTGGCGGTGAAACCAATGTTCACCACCGCCTGTGTGGAATCGAAGTGCTTAGCCACAAGTCCGAGGATTGGGCCAAGCGTATTGTTGATAAGGGGCGCAAACGCAGTGAACGCCCCCAGCAGTACCAATAAAAAAATCTTATAGTTTCTTTCCATTTAAAATGCGCGTGTGATAATCACTCAGGAGTTACACCCCCAGTCTGCTTAAAGGCCAAAGGCGACAAACCAGTCATCTTTCTAAAGAATTTACCCATACTCGACTGGTCGGCAAAAGCATACTTATAAGCGATTTCCTTGAGCGACAGACCGCTTAACCGAATTTCGCGCTTCAACTTTGAAATCAATATTTCAGAAATCAATTCTTTTGCGCCCTTTTCGGTTTTCTGCTTACAGATGTCGCTCAGATATTTAGTGGTGATATTCAATCGGTTGGCATAAAACGCCACTTCATGCTCCTTGTCGCTGTGTTCCGACACCAGATGCACGAAATCACGGAAGTAGGTATCTGCCATGGTGTACATTTTCACCTTTGTGTCGCCGTTCTCTTCCGTCTCGCTCTCCACCATCACCAGAAGCATACTGCGGAAAATGCAGCCGGTCACCTCAAAGGTGTGCTTGCCACCACGCATGGTGTCGTACATGTAGAGGCATTTCATCAAGTGAATGAGCAATTCCCATTCCTGATCATCGGTCACCTGCTTCACGGGGCGTGCCACCAAGTTGCCCAGTTTCTCGAAAGGCATACCCACGGTGATGTCGCGCGAAAACGAGTCGGCCACCAACAGCACCCACGCCTGGAAATCGGGCGATACCTCCAGAATCTTCGTCTGAAACATCTTCGCGCCAAGCAGTCGCGAGCCCTTGGTGAGCGTCACTCGCTGCATATTGCCCTCAAGCACCGCACTACCCTCTTCGCACAGCACCATCATGCTCAGACGCGACTCATCAGGTAAATTTTTATTCTGCACCGACGAATCGATATGGAAAATCGCATATCCGTTGGATTGCAAAATCTGTTTTAAATCAATCATCATTTCGTATTTTGACCACAAAAATAGAAAAAAGTAACGAATTTTCCACCACCTTATACGTTTTTAACAAAAAAACAATACCCACCACCATCCTACGCTATAGCGTTGTCACTTTTTTATTTATTTGCCACACACCCCGCTTTTCACCACTCATATTTCACGAACTAAAGGAAATGGGTGATTTTTGAGAATGGTGTTTACAATAGGGGCGTCATATATAGTGGCAAATAGGTGACACCATCTACCACCTTATAGTCGGCTGAATGCAAAACTGTAGGAGAGGTCATCTGCTCTCCAAACTTCTTCATACACTTTGTTAAAGACGACAACGTGTAGTTTTTGCCACTTTTCACTTCTAAAGGACGAATATTATGACGGCTGGTCACCTTGCCCTTTTGGAGCAAAAAGTCGATTTCCATACGGTCTTCCGCTTTTTCTGACGACTTGCTATAGAAAAAGAGCTTGTTGCCACTGGCTGTCAGCATTTGAGCAACGATATTCTCAATGAGCATTCCCTCGTTCACCTCCAGCTTTCCAAAGAGCAACTTCTGATAAATCTCCGACGAGACGATTCCTTTTTCATCAAAAGAGTGACTTATCAACAAGCCCGTATCATTCATATAGCACTTCAATGTTGTGCGATCTTCGTTCATCTTCAGTCCGATGTTCGGTTCTGTGGAGTTGTAGCAAATGTTGACAACTCTTGCGTCTTTCAGCCAAAAGAATGCATCGTCCCAATCGCGATACTTTGCACCAGGCTTCAGGGCAGAAAGTCGGAACTTCTTTTCGTGCTTAGAGAGCTGAGGGGGTATCTGGTCGAAGATAGACACCACCTTGTCGGCCACCTCTCCTGCATAATTGAATATGTCGTTACGATAGATGGACAGAATGTCGCGCTTCGCTACATCTACGGCATCGAAATCTTTCGTTTCAACATACTTCTTAACGGCTTGTGGCATACCTCCCACTATCATATAAAGGCGGAAAGCATCCATAGCCTGACGATGGAAAGCCTGCCCCATCGGTTTCTGTTCTGCATACATCTTCCGTATCAAGTCCATCAGCATATCATTACCTGTAGCCCAAAGAAACTCTTCAAAGTCCATTGGGTACATTTGTATCGGACGCTCTTCCGATGGAAGTACGATACCCTGGGTGTTTTTCTTGATGCTCACCAGCGACCCCGTCTCAATGTAGTCGTATCGACCATCTGCTACCAAAAACTTGATAGCAGCTCTCGCCCTCGGACACAACTGAACCTCGTCAAGAATAATGAGCGACTTGCGTTCATGGAGCCTTACCTTGTAGTGCTGACTCAGATAGAGAAACAGCATATCAAGGTCTTCCAAATAGA
>OQVT01002210.1_pt1 | contig 12516 bp, 10 predicted proteins | sample 1691561 | NCBI WGS metagenome assembly OQVT01 (sample SAMN03418260, study PRJEB22391) | human gut metagenome | biome: human-gut; feature: organic feature; material: feces | host: Homo sapiens | place: Tanzania | collected 2013-01 | reverse complement strand
AAATAAAATAATGTGCTTTCAGATTTGTCTTTAACCATATGTCAGCAACTCTATCGATATCTCCGTTCAGCAACTTTCTAATCATAACAAATATTCTCCACAACTACATCCTTTATGCTTTTCTCTTTTTTTCATTCTATCACAAGCTCACCATTAATCATCATTTTTTTGATATTTTTTCTTTTCCCCCACTGTAAAACAGCCTCTGAGCGTTTCGTTATATAGAGGGATACAAATAAGAGCAAGATCCACCCAGGTATTACCGTATCGCCATTTTATGGCTACGGCATACCTCCGGGTAAGTCTCTTGATGGGGATTCCGATTCCCCATACCCTCGTACAGACATCAAAGATATCTGTTGGCTCTCTATCAAAGATAGTCGCAGCACTTTATATAACCGGAAGGGACAGCCGGTTAAAAAGTGTAATCGCACATCCAAGATGTCTTATCAAAAAAGAAGGAGGACTATGGCACCAAAGAAGAAAGAAAAGAATCTCAAGAGGAGTAACATCATCACGTTAAAATTAACGGATATTGAGTTGGCAGTATTAAATGAAGCCGCTGACGTTACAGGACTTTCTCGTTCTGAATATGTGAGAAAACTACTACTTGAAAAGCAAATCAATCATCAGATTGAAGTTGTTGCAGACATGAATGATCTCAGAAAACTGGTCAGTGAATATGGAAAGATTGGATCGAATCTCAATCAGATTGCCAAGCATTTTAACAGTGGTGGCAGTCAGTCACGTGCTATAGAAAATGAAATCCATCAGTGCATCACGGACTTATTCCTATTGAGAAAAGAGGTACTGAAACTGGCAGGTGGTATGAATGGCAATCGTAAAACACATTAAAAGCAGAAATGCAAATTACTCAGCTGCTATCAATTACCTTCTGTTTGAACATGATGAAAAAACCGGGAAAAAGATTGTAGATGAATCCGGACGAAGCATCCTACGAAAAGAGTTTTATATGGATGGACTGAACTGTGATCCGATGTCTTTTGACAAGGAATGTGAACTGACAAATGCTCATTTTCACAAAAATAAGAAACGTGAAGATATCAAAAGTCACCACTACATTATCAGCTACGATCCAGTCGATGTTACAGAAAACGGTCTTACCGGAGAGAGAGCACAGGCAATCAGTTTGGACCTTGCAAAGCAGATGTTTCCCGGATATCAGGCACTGGTGGTTACTCATACTGATGGTCACAATGAATCCGGAAATATCCATACTCATATCGTCATCAACAGTGTGCGAAAGACTGCAGTGGAAAGGCGGCCTTATATGGATAAACCACATGAGGAAGCCGCCGGTTACAAGCATCGATCCACTGATAAATTCATGAACACTTTTAAGAAAACCGTCATGGATCGGTGCCAACAGGAAGGACTTCACCAGATAGATCTTCTTGCACCGGCTGAGAAAAAAATCACTCAAGAAACGGCTCACAGTTACCTCTACCAATGCGTCAGAAATAAATGTATTGATTATGTGAGACGACAACAGCTCAACCGGCAATACGAAAGTTTTATAAAAGGAACAGCAGATACTGATACCGATATGGAACCCGATGCAACAGAGGAACGGATGCAAACGGTACAGGAATGCATAGACCTGTTGCCTCCCAAAACAAAACTCGTTTTGGAAGAATGCTACTTTCACAACAAGAAATATAAAGAAGTAGCCACTGCACTGGATATATCCACCAATGCTATCAAGAAACATATTGTGAAAGCATTAAGTGTACTTCGAGAACGGTGTCGAGGCACTACGGATGAGGAAAATAGTTAATAAACTATAATGAGGTTACCCAATTTGGGACTAAGAAAGTATTATTATAGAATAAAACTGAAAGAAGAATATGGAAATAGACAATTTTGATATTAAAGACGCAGACATGGTGCGTGACATCAAGCGAGCGTTTGCATCAGAGCACAAATTGTGTCCTGATGTAGAGGACGAATTGTCACTTTTCTGGGAGCGCCAGCATGAGAAGAAGCAGCAGCATCAGCGCATCATCTTCCGCTCTCTCTTCACCTCGATTGCCGTAGCTGCAGCCGTATTGGCTTGTGTTTTTATTCTCCAACCTAAGGAAGAAATTCATAAGGTTTCAGCACCCCAACCATTCTTTGCTGCAGTTTCAGACAATCAGCTTAAGATGACTACAAACGGAAAGAAATCATCCTCTTTAAATATAAATGGAGAAAATATAAAAGTATCCAAACCTGTAGCTCAGGAGATGAATACTATCAAAACACCAAGTGGCAAGTTCTTTACATTGTTGCTGCCAGATGGGACTACAGTGAAGCTCAATGCACAAAGTACTTTCCGTTTTCCGAGCAAGTTTTCCAGCAAAAACCGCGAAGTTTATCTGAAGGGGGAAGCGTATTTTGATGTTTATCACGATCCTTCGCGTCCATTTATAGTAAAGACTGATTATTTTGAGGCAAAGGCTGTAGGAACTTCATTTGATGTACGCTCCTACGATGCCCATCAGGCAAGTGTTACGCTGGTAGAAGGTAAACTTCTCGTAGGCAATGCTAAGCAGGAACCTTCCCTTCTTCGTCCAAACCAGCAAAGTACTCTCAATGCAGATGGCACTCTAAGTACCTCTAATACAGATACCTATCAGTACAAAGAGTGGACCAATGGTACATTCTATTTTGATGATGTTACCCTGAGTGAAGTTTTGAAAGAAATGGGCAGATGGTACAATATAAACATTGAGGTACATAATAAGGGAGCACTTTCTACAAAGCTCCATTTTGTTGCTGATCGCAATGCAAGCATTCAGGAAGCTATCAAGAATCTCAATGCGCTCGGTCATTTCAACATCGTGAAAGAAAAGAACAGAATTGTAGTCGAGTAAAGATTCGACTAACAATGATTATCGAAAAAATAAAATGAGGATGTACCAAACATAATGTTTTGATACATCCTCATTTTTTCTATAATTCAGCCTTCAAAGAATCAAGTTTTTCAAGCATTTCCTCAGCATTCAGAGTAGAAAAAGCAACTTTTCCTTCTGGATCTATGAGATAAGATGTTGGAATCCATGAGATATGATAATCTTTAGATATCTGAGTTTCTTTCCATTTCTTGAATTCAGAATACTGCAACCATGAATACTGATTGGCAGAAAGATAACCATTCATCTTCGCCTTGTCTGTATCAAATGAAACACCAATAAGTTTGATTTTCTTACCATATTTTTCATCTATCTTCTTCACGGTAGGCATATCCTTACGGCAGTCAGGACACCAGGAAGCCCAGAAATCGAGAACCACCCAAACTCCAGCCTTCACCTTACCATCAGCTGTAACTTGAGTGCGCAATTCAGAAAGGCTGAACAATTTCTTCCCCGTCACGCTATCGGTAACTGTAAAATCTGGTGCCATTGTACCCACAGGCAACAGCTCCTGCTTGGTTTGTGCCTTACAAACCATAGCTACTATCAAAAACAAGAATAATAAAAACTTTCTCATATCTCAATACATTAATTATATTTATACCTTACCTGAAAGTTACCACGCCTCCAACTGATCTGCAATTTCCGGCATCATATCCTTTTTGAAAACAGGATTCTTTCCCTCTTTCTTCTGCTTGCGATAATCCTGAAGCAAGAAAACCGCCTGACGGGAAAGCAAGACGATGGCTACCAGATTGCACAGGGTGAGCAACGCCATCGTGATGTCGGCAAAACTCCAGGCAAAATCAAGCGAGACAACGGCTCCTACCATTACCATCGCAGCCACAGCAAGACGATAGATGAAGACTCCTAACTTGGAATCCTTGATATATCTCACATTGGTTTCACCATAATAATAATTGCCAATGATACTACTAAAAGCAAAAAGCCATATCATCACAGCCACAAAAGGATTTCCAATACCACCGATTTCATGGGTCAAGGCATCTTGCGTCAGTTGAATACCATTAGAAGCCGTAACGTCCACACCACTTACCAGGATGATGAATGCCGTGCAGGAACAAACTACCAGCGTATCCGTAAAGACGCCAAGAGCCTGTATCAATCCCTGTTTTACCGGATGGCTCACGGTAGCAACAGCCGCCGCATTTGGCGCACTACCCTCACCAGCCTCATTGCTGAACAAACCTCTCTTAATGCCCTGAATCACGGTAATACCTAACATACCTCCAGCAGCCTGATTGAATCCGAAAGCATTTTCTATAATAGTCAGCAAAACCTTTGGCAGACTGGTTATATTCCAGATGACCACACCAACGGCTATCAGCAGATAGACTATAGCCATGAGAGGAACCACAGTAGAAGAGAATTTTGCCACACGCTGGATTCCACCGAAAATGATAAGCAGAGTGAGTACAGTGAGAACAATACCCATAGTAGCAGGTTCAAAACCGAAAGCCTTCTGCCATGCCAGACAGATGGTATTGCTCTGCACGGAATTGTAGGCAAAACCGAAAGTGATGATCATCAAAACGGCAAAGAGAATTCCCATCCATCCCTTTCCTAATCCATACTTCATATAATAGGCAGGACCGCCATAAAAAGAAGTCTTTCCCTTTCGCTTATAGAGTTGGGCAAGCGTAGATTCGATAAAAGCCGAAGCCGAACCCAACAAAGCAAGCATCCACATCCAGAACACAGCTCCTGGTCCACCAATGCTGATGGCAGTAGCCACGCCAGCTAAATTTCCTGTACCTATACGACTGGCGAGTGCCACCACAAAGGCCTGGAAAGAAGAGATATGCTTCATCTCCCCATCCACCTTCACGTCCATAGAAAGTTCGTCATGTCCTATTTCTTCAGGTTGCACCTTATCTGGATGAAGCAACAACCTCACCATCTCCTTGATAAGACGGAACTGTACAAATCGGGTACGCCACGTAAAAAATACCGCACAGAAGATCAGGACAGAAATAATAATATACGACCAGAGAAAATCGCTTACCTGAATAAAAATGTTTTGTATTGATTCTACCATTTTACTAAAAAGCTGAATAATTTATCTATCAAATATAGAATAGTATATCTATCAAAAATTGAAAAGAATATCTATCAAATATTGAAAAGTTTGTCTATCAAAAATTGAATAGTTTCACTTTTGTCTGCAAAATTACGATTTTTCTTTCTAAAAAACGCCTTTTTGCCATTGTTTTCAATAAAGTAGGCAGAATTTCAAGCAAATAAGCCAAGTTTTATGTAAATCTATATAGAGAACTGGTTCAAAGCTAAGCGTAAATGTTCCATTGAATAATCCATGAAACATACTACCAAAAAGTCGAGAATAACATCAAATAAATGATGCCATCCTCGACACATACGCATAGGATAATTATTATAGAATGACTTTACGTCCCTTCACTATATAAATTCCTTTCTTTCCCTTCAGAAGATTGCACATCATGGGCAACCTTCCTTCCACTCAAATCATATACAGCTTGAGGAGAAGCAGAAACACTCTGAGTCTCCTGAACAATCTCACGGATGCCAGTTGTAGCCAATACATGCAAATGAATACGGAACACGACTCTATGAGCCAATGTCTTACCATCATCAGGAAGATAACTCAACGACTGCAGGACGGTATAATGAGAGTCTGCAGGACATCTGCCAGGATATTGTCCTACATTGAAAACAAAACTATTGGAATCAAACTCACTGAACACCGTAGGACTACCAGAGGAAAATCCGCTTACCTTGCCAGTTGCATCAAACCAATGACCGGGATCTTTTGCAGTACTACCAGTACTTACTGCTCCATCGGGAGATATTGCAGCAAACAAGACTTTGGATTTCCAATAAGCCCTCAATTGTCTTTCTGAGATTCCTAAAGTCTTCGCTACGACACTTCTATCTATCTTAACCTGCACAGATGGATAATTTCCTCCAGAGGACACCTGAAACTGATTCATTTCAGCATAGACATCAATTGTATCGCTTGGCAAATCACCCATTGTAGCAGAAGCTTCAGAAAGTTGATTAGGAATCCATACCTCCATCTGTCCTTCACTGCCGCGATTATCCCAGGCATAATAAGGTATAGCAGTCAACTCGGAAGCCTTCTCCATCTTTGCACCATAAGCATCATACGAAACTTTCTTGCCATTCATCTTGAGGACAGTAACACCACCCAACAGAGTACTGTTCTCTGCACGTACGAGTGAAGTATCAGGCAGAACGCAAGATTCAACCTGATTCTGATTATCAGGCCATTCCAGGCAATAGAGCAGCGGTCCACGTTCCAATGCAACCCGGTTTGCATCATCAGTTACCTTTTCATGAGCAACAACACGATGAACATCCATAGGCAAGGAGAAAGAAACCACATCCCCTTCCTTCCATGTTCTGTCAAGAACCATAAATCCTTTTTCCATCGAATAATCCACAGGGATTCCATTGACAGACAGAACAACGCTCTTGGCAGTTTCCTCATTTGCATAATGATATAAATCGCTTGGCACAGGCTGTTGTTTTGCCCAACCTGGTAGGCGGAGCATCAGGCGGAATTTGTTGACATCCTGCAACTTATCGATGCTAATACTGATGTTTCCTTGCCAAGGATATTGAGTCGTTTGAGAGATTTGAATACTGTCAGAAGCAGCTCCCACAGGAATCTTTGCCGTATTCTGCATATAAAGGTTTACATAGACATCCTGTCCTTTGTGGGCATAGATATAACCAGGAATAGAAGGAATGAATCGACAGAGATTGCTTGGACAACAAGCACAGCCAAACCATTCACTACGATTATAGGATCCAGTAGAAGCCAGAGGATTAGGATAGAAGAAGGTCTTTCCATCCAAACCGATACCGGAAATCACGCCATTATAAAGCGAACGTTCCAAGACATCATAATACTTTGCATCACCAGAAAGCAGGAACATACGATGATTCCAATAGACATTACTGATGGCTGCACAGGTTTCACAATATGCAGAAGCATTAGGCAACTCATAATTAGCACCAAAAGCCTCTCCGCTATGCAAGGCACCAATACCTCCATTGATGTAAAATTTCTTAGAGACCACATTGTCCCATAAAGTATTGATAGTACGGAGATAAGACTGATTGCCCATAATAGCGGCAACATCAGCAATGCCACTATACATATATCCAGCACGTACAGCATGTCCTACGGCTTCCGTCTGGGCTATCACAGGCTTATTACTCTGACTATATTCCTTTCGTCCCTGACCTCTCACTCCACGAAGATCGAGAAAATACTTAGCAAGTTTCAGATAATCCTGTTTGCCAGTAATGCGATACAGTTTCACCAGTCCCATTTCCACAATCTGATGACCTGGTTCGTAAGGCAACTGTCCCACCAGAAAATCCTTAACCAGCAAATCAGCATTCTTCAAGGCAACATCCAGCAAGGTTCGTTTACCAGTAGAAATATAATGAGCAACGGCCGCCTCATACAGATGACCCGCATTATAGAGTTCATGACTGAGGTCAGGATCCTTCTCCCAGCGATTTTCACCCAACCACGGATGGAGATTGCCCGGTTCACCAGCAGTACGTGCAGTCATCAGATAGCCATCAGATTCCTGAGCCTTAGCTATCCAGTAGATGAGCATATCCATCTCATCATCCATCTCCTTATTATAATTAGCCTGAATACTATACGACATACCTTCAATGATCTTGTAGATATCCGTATCATCAAAAGTATTCTCACCGACAAAGTATCCATCCATTTCACCAGCAGCCTTCTTGAAATTATCCAGACGACCATTGGCATAGCACTGTTTTAAAGCAATAGGGATTGTCACCTCCTGATTCTGGATAATACGTGGCGACCAGAATTGATCAGTAAGATGAACTGCACTGAAGGGAAGATTATCAATCGGATAATCTCCATATTCTTTCTCTGCCACAGTAGGTTGACCAAAAACTTCCAGCTCCGTTACTCCTAAGGCGCTATAAGTAGAGCCATTGCCTGCAGCATTCATCATCACACGGATCTGCTGGGTTTTAACTGGCTCAAAAAGAACCTTATTGGCAGAGGTCTTATTTAAAGTATAATCAGAACCAGCCTGCAATGTCACATCTTTCCATGTAGCAGATTCTGAATCCAGATATTGCACCTTCCAACTTGCAGGGATACAGACACCATCACCAGGAACATCAGTATCCGTCCAAAAATAAATAGCAACAGAATGAACTTCATACGGATCGTCCCAGGCATAAGACAACCATCCATTGGCTGGTCTATTAGCCTGCCAATCAGCCCAGGTTTCCGAGGAATTCAACTCTCCATACCCTATCTTTCCATCATAAATAGAATAAAGATAGTTCCATGATGCCGTGTAGTTGGCATCTACTGCTCCACATAAGGGTGCGATATTGACATCGTTACCAGCGAAGGAATCCAAAGGTGCAGACATTGCCAAAAGCAATGCCAACTTTCCTACAACAGACGAAATTCGTCGATTGTTCTCTCTTTTCATAATTCTATAAGTATTTTAGTTACTATCACGTCAAAATGCCATACAAATCAGCATTCCACTGCAAAATTACTGCATTTCATGACAACTAAAAGGCAAAAAATAACCAAAAAAGAGAATAAATCACCCAAATAACTATCTTTGTTCCATAAACTCACCCGGTTTCATTCCAAACTGCTTCTGGAAACACTTGGCGAAATAACTTGGGCTGCTGAATCCTACCATATAGCAAACCTCATTGACCCTATAGTTGCCCTCCTTGAGCAGGGAAGCCGCTTTTTTGAGTTTCACGATTTGAATCATCTCATTCGGTGTCACATTGACCAGTGCCTTGGTCTTGGCAAAGAGCGTACTGCGACTGATGCCCATCTGCTCAGCCAGGAAGATGACACTCATATAAGGATTGTTGAGATTATCCTCTATCAGCTTGTTCATATTAACCAGGAATTCATTGTCCATCCTGTTTCCCGTAACCTGAGAAATCGGTTCGAGCGGAGAATGCGAATACTTGGTCTGCAGCATCCGACGGGTTTCGATGAGATTGCGGATACAAGCCTTGAGATATTTCATGGAGAAAGGCTTTTCGATAAAAGCATCCACACCACAATCCATGCTTTCCGCCTTGCTGTCATTATCCGTTTTAGCAGTCAGCAGAATGAAAGGTATATGGCTGGTAGCAGAATTCTTTCTCACCTGCGTGCACAATTCCACACCGTCCATCTCTGGCATCATCCAATCACTCACAATCAGAGAAATCTGCTGCTCTTCCAACACCTTCAATGCCATGACACCATTATTAGCGGCAAAGATACGATACTGGTCCTTGAAATGGGAAACAATGTATTCGCAGAGTTCCAGATCATCTTCCACAATGAGCATGGCTGGTTGGTCTGCAGCCTCCTCATCTTCCTGCTCCTCAGCCACGGCATCAGCAGTCATCTCAAGTGGCTTGACCGCCTGGAAAGAAGTCTTCATTTCAGGCAAAAGGGGTTCAGGCTTGATATTTCCATTCTGCTCAGACAAGCAGGTCTGCATCTGATTGATAAGATCAGCCAGACGCATCGTATTACGCTCCATCACATCGAGGGCAGAATCTATCTCTTCTGTATTAAAACCCTTATCCTGAAGCGTTTTCCGCTCGTTTCTGATACTTTCCATGGGAGCGATTATCAAAGACAAAGGAGTACGGATATCGCGAAACGTACTCGTGAAATATTCTAATAGTTCTTGACGCTCACCATCCTTGGAATCTTGACTAAATTCATCTATTTTTTGCTGGCAAAGTTCTTTCTCCTTACGCATTTTTCTGGAAAAGAAAACATACATGAGGAACAATATAATACAGAATATTACTATTAGTAATAATAACACATAAAGTAGAAACTGATTCATGATTTAGTCAAAATTTACATTTACGGCTACAAATTTACAAAAAAAAACTAAATTAGCCAAACAAGCAACAAAAAATATATAAAAAACGGAACACTGACTGTTGAAAAGTAATAAAACAGAGGAAAATTAAAAGCCTGATGAAAACAGAAGGGAACGGAGAAACAGAAGGGAACGAAGAAACAGAAGGGAACGAAGAAACAGATGAGGAAACTAAGAGACAGAGGGAAATGAGAGAAAGAGGGAAACGGAGAGAAACAAAGGGAAACTAAAATACAAGATAAAAACAAGATGAGAACAAATATTAAAAGGATGCAGCCCGTTATTTGATGAGCTACATCCTTTTCTTATATTCTAATAAACTAATAAAACTAAGCCAATATTACTGATTCACTGGATTCAGATGATTGATTCAAAAGACCAACACTACTGATTCACAGGACCAATGCCCAATTTACCATCCCAATTAAGATACCAGTTAGACTTATTATTCAAATCTACTGCAATCTGTCCCTGCATTTCCGCAGAAGAAGATTCACCACGGCGGGCATATATTTTCTTTGCCAGATAAGAAGGATCATTGCGGCGCAAGGCTACACGCATCAAATCATAGAAACGGGTTCCTTCGAAGGCAAACTCCAAACCGTCCTCATTGATAATCAGGTCTTCCACTGCATCCTCTTCCTCTGCCTCTGTATCTCGAACAGGGTAAACATACTGCTCGTTCAACTCAGCCCAACCTGTACCATGGGAATGAATACCAATGGTATTCTCATCAGAATTCACTGCCAATGTACGCAACTTATAACGGTTGGTAGGGAAATCAAACTGCTTCAGGAATTCTTCGTCCTCTGGATAATATGGAAAAATATCCTCCTCCATCACCGTATTGTTGACGCCCGACTTCAGAATGGCGAATGCGAAACGAGGGAAACCGGCACGGTTGAGAGCTTCTGCCATGCGCAAATAAACCATCGAACGGCGGTAGATATGGATGTTACGGGTAACATACTTCTTATTGGTGATTTCCGTGGTGGAGATTCCATTAGAAGCAGAACCTGCCTGCTGAGAATAAACTGCTGCCAGACGGAGGTCGCCATTGGAAAGTCCGCTCAATGTATTTGGCACATAAACCACCTCATTAGAAGAGTTTACCTGGCAATACTGCTGAGCCTGAGACAGGTCCTTCAATGCCTGAGATGCTACGATAGAAACCTTGTAGTCATTCTCCGCAGTAGAATTGAAATAGTTCTTCAACTGACTATAGTTTCCTTCAGAAGGAATAGAGTCGCCAGGAATCTCAGCTATCAACTCAGTATTGGCATTGGTATTTTCTGTATAGAAACCATGGCTCCAGCTGTCGCCCCAAAATGTCCACTTACTGTCTCTCTTGTTCCACTCTACTGTGTTCAATCCGATAGAATAAGCAGAGTTTCTGCCATTACGGGTAGAGATGTACTTGTAGTAATTGAGCGCAGCCTCACGATAGTTGCCAGCCCAAAGGTTCAAGTCGCCCAACAACACATAGATTGGGAAGAAGAAGAGTTTGGAATCATTGTTGCGGATCGTACCATAGCTTGGTTTCTCCACATCAGCCAACTGCGCGATATCATTGATGAAATACTCACAGATTCCCTTGATATCCTTTTTCTCATATTGCTTGTCGGCATCATCCTTGTTGAGCACCGGAGTTGTTACGAGTGGCACTTCGCCATAGTTGAGCGCCAACTGCAGGTAAGTCCAGGCACGATAAGCCTTGATAGCAGCATATTCCTTGAGGAAGATTTTCTCATTGCGGTTATTCTTCAGCGCAGTATCTGCATGGGCGATGAAGTAATTGCAGTTGTTGATGACTGCATAATAATCGCGTGGAGAATTATACTGATTGTCTGTAGCCACATTGAAGTTGGCAATATCGCGCAAATCGGCAGAAGTATAGTTGTTTACATCCACCAGGTCGCCTCTCAACTCACCCAGAAGGATGGTGCGATCAGCCAACGCCTGCATCTTGTTCATCACGCCGATGGCAGAATACAGAGTATCGGAAGCATTATTGAGATGTCCCTTGCTGGCATCAATGACCCGATCAGATTCCTGGTCGAGGAAATCACCGCAGGAGGAGAACAAGCTGCTCATTCCACCCAACAATACCAGTAAAACAATATATGATAACTTTTTCATAATGAATTGCTTTTTATTTATTTGATAATTCACATCCTTACATTAGAGGTTGATCTTTACACCAGCCAAGACACTGCAACTCTGTGGCAACTGACCGAGGTCGATACCCTGGCCGATGACACTGGAGGTCATGGTAAACTCAGGATCGCTGCCCAAGTACTTGGTCCAGGTGAAGAGGTTGTTGGCCTGTACCCAGAATTCCAAACCCTGAAGGATAGTAGAATTCATTGGCAACTTATAGCTCAAGGTGACAGTCTTCAGACGAAGATAACTGCCATCCTCTATCCATCGGTCGCTGAAGCGGCTATTGCCCATTGGATCCTGGAAGGTGGTCTTTGGAATGGCTGTCAGCTGACCTTCATTCTGCCAACGGTTGGTCATCGCCAAAGTCTGATTCATGAATCGGCTGCCCGACTCCAACTGCTGGCGCATATAGTTATAGACATCATTGCCTACGCTGTAGTTGAAGTTGAAGTCCAGACGGAATCGCTTGTAAGCGAACG
>OQVT01002209.1_pt1 | contig 12518 bp, 9 predicted proteins | sample 1691561 | NCBI WGS metagenome assembly OQVT01 (sample SAMN03418260, study PRJEB22391) | human gut metagenome | biome: human-gut; feature: organic feature; material: feces | host: Homo sapiens | place: Tanzania | collected 2013-01 | reverse complement strand
AATTGCTCACATTATAAGATAAATTATATCTGTCTCGGATAAAATGAGTAAAAGATTGTGCGGGATGGGACCGCATGGAGCTATAGGTGCTTGTATAGAAGAACTGCACCTTTGGGTATCTTCATATTAAATTCTATTCCAACTTTACCAACCTTTACTGTTTGCTTATTCTGACAATCTACTTGAATATTTACGATTTCCACTACATTCAATCTCTTTCTATCATCTTCAAAGTAAACTTTGTCTCCCACAGATAGGATTGTATCATGCAATTCTATACAAGCAACTTTATTATTTTTAAAATAATTATATGGCCTACCGATAGATTTAAAGTTTGAGCGAAAATCCACAAGACCATTTTGAAAGAGAGCATTTCTAGCTTCTTCCTTTGTAATTATACCTGACTCTATTTCAAAATACAAGTTGAATAACTGATAGGTATAAGTCATTGCTCTATGAGCAAACTCAGCATCTTTGATTTGAGATTCTGTAAATGGTGGCATCTGTCGCTTGAGAGGTTCTTTCCCCCTTTCATTATTGACAATGTAGAGAGCATGAACGTTTGAATATTTACGTTCATGTATACGACGAAGTTCTATTTTGGATATCTGTGAGCATTCGTTATCTTTTGATGTTCCATGAAGACCTTTAACCTCAATTATCAACAATTCATTATTGGCTAAATGTATCTGCAAATCTTCTTGAAAATCTTCTCCCTCCTTTACTTCTTCATCCATTGATTGCACATTATCAAAGCCTAACCATTCCAAATATTGCTTCACATTGTTGACTAAAGAATCACCAGTTTCTATGAGCATATCAAAAAGAAAATCATACTTTTCTCGAATGACCTTAATTTCCTTATCTTTCTGTACTATTGTTTCTTCATATATTCGGAGAGCTTCTTCTTTGTCCCTATTTAGTTTTATTATCTCAGGAAGTTCATACTCTCGGTTCGTAAGCCAAGAGTTTTCTGCTTGCATTGGAAACAATTCTGAGAATTTCTGATAAAGGAAATCTTTAAACAATCGTTCCAACAATATTCTTTTATCCTTAACTAATGGAAACATAATCGTCATACTCTCATTTTCTTCGTAATAAGCATAAGAAATTATGTCTCCTTGGCTATTGGTAAGTAATGGCAAATAGTTTTCATTCTTTATTTTAGTAATATGATCAGTATCATAATAGCAAGGATGATAATATGTCTGCACATATGATATTTGATTTTCTAAACCAACAAATAACGCTTTTGCCAATTTATTATCAGCTATAATTACCCTATCTCCACTTTTTGGCTCACGGGCAAAATCATTAATATACTCATAATTGGAAAATCTTCCAAATGCATTTGCATTATAATAATTGCCATTCATTTGATAATAACTTATCTCATATCTTTTAGATTGAAATAAGATTTTTATCAGAAAATCGTCTTTGCTTTTTAGTTCATGTTTAATTAGCGAAGCGCCAAATGGAATCGGATCAAAGATATTTTGAGGTCTTTTCAAACATAAACATCTAAAGCTATTCTCAGTATCAAAGAATTTTTGCCTTACATTGTTTGCCTGGTAATCATAAGAGATAGTTTCTCTATGTGCAGATAAATCTTCAATTATAACTGAATATTCATGAAGATTGTCTGGAACATGTAGATTTACTTTCAAAGGAAGCACATCCCAATTGGAATCAAATTTACGTGCATCAATAAACGGCCCCAACTTACCATCATAGACTTCCATTGATTCATTTTTAAGAAAGTCAATAATGTCTTGCTCCATATCAACGCACAAAACTCTTGTCTTAAAATCGCTCATAATTTACAAATTTATCTTCTTTATATAAGGTTTATTAACCTTCTAAAAAGAGATTCGGTAAAACCTTTATTCCTCTTTTAGCAATTCGTCAAACAAAGATTTCAAGCTACTAGAAGATTCAACGATTCTACTCATCGCATCCTCTGCATCTTTCAACTTTGCCTCTGACATGAGTTTTGCTTTTTCCTTCAAATAGAAGGATAAGACATCCTTCAGACGCTGAAGCCTTAGCAGATTCATACCAGTAAAGAGATTCTCATATTCATAAGCCAAATCACGTATGCTGCAAAGAGAACTTAATTGAGCTCGGAAAATGATTATGGCATCCTCGTCTTTCCATGTTTCTTTATCTTGCTCAAACCTATCTTTACATTCCTTGGCATTTTGCGCTATCGAATGGACGCTGTTACGAACCAGTTCTGGACAGGTAAGATGGGTATTTTCTCTAATTTCCAAGTCCTGCAAATCCCTAAGCATACGAATGTTCTGACAAAATATATTAAGAAATGACATCAGGCGGATATTACTCATCTCCTTATGATATTCAGCCATATCGCTCTGCATCTTTTCGACTTCCGTACCAAAATTACTTATTGTTTCAGCTATGTGGTCATTAAATTCCAGTTTTGCCGACTCTATATCCTCCTTTGAACCATTTATTTCTTTGTCTAATTGATCCTTAAACTCTTTTACTTTGCCATCTACATATTGTTTGTAAACATCCAGTTTCGCATCAAAACTGCTGGTTTGATTAATTCCAAGAACAACAGGAAGGATCGTACAAATAGCAGCTATAACCGCTAGCCATATAGAGAGATTCTGGTCTGCTGATTTTTGCGCATGTACTAAGTTGTTATGCTCAGCCTGAATCAAAGAATCCCAATGCTGAAATAGGGTATCCATCTGCTGAGCATATTTCTGAACTTCAACAAGCGTATCCTTCTGCATCGAATCGAGTAAAGCATGCTGAAACTTTGCATCCTCAGCCTGCATTTCACCAGTATCAGTCATACCATCCTTAAAGTGACGAGATGCATTGCAACCAACTAATCCGATGATAAGACAACAGACCGCAACCACCAGGATATTGAAAAAATGATTCTTATAATCCATTTTCATAAAGTGATATATGAAGATTGAAATATGTTTTTGTTTCCGAAACTTTCACATACTGACTTTCTATTTGCCTGAACTCATCATAGTCTATCAACCTTGAAAAGTTCACATTCAAATCTTGGCTCCATTCTTTGTTTCTATGCAATGTAGAAAACAGCTGGTCATCATGCGTAAAGAAGATAAGTTGGAAAGGAAGCGTTGGCAACTGTCGCTTGGCTTCATCTTTCAATACATTGAAGAAATGAAAAAGCTGACGCTTGTTTTTATAATCATTGGCATAGAATATATCATCAAGTACCATAGGAAAAGAGAATTGCTCTCTTTTCATCTTCGCCAAATTAATAGCTGCCTGAATTGTCAAATAGAAAAGTCGATAACGGAAGGTATTGAAATACTTATGCACAGATAATCCATTGACAGTTACTGAAATTCGTTCATCTGCAATATGACTAATATCAAATAGGAAAGTTTCTTTGGCAAAAAGAAATATGTGATGGAACATTTTCTCTATGCTTCGCTTGAACTCGCTATCGATTATCTCACTGATTGCCTGATTGATTTCTTTCTTCGCATTGTCTCTGAATTCATGTAATTTCAAAAGAAGATCATTAATAGCCTCTGGAGTTAAAGAATAGAATGCAAGCTGCTCCCTTACATGTTGCCTTGCCTCAATCTGATGTTTTATGTCTATGATACTGGAAAGATCAAAATTACTGACCGAGCTATCAATCACAATATTGAGACGGTTTACTGTTTCTTGAAGCAAACTGATAAGCTTAGGCTTGATGACTTGTGCATCAACCTGGTGCTCATCAGGTCTTTTTGAAGATTTATCCATGTCCTTCTTGGAAAGGCTTAAAGGTTCTGAAGAAGCCTTTGTACTCTGCCGGTTATTAGGAAACAAATCATTCAGTTGTCTTTGAAAATCTCTCAAAGCCTGAATCTTCTGAATTCTAATTAAAGTCCTTACTGGTGATTCAATTACATCTATGTCGTACTTTATTTCATCAATATCAAATGATTTTTGATTCAATTCTGCCAATTTATCGTTCAGCCCATCTCTAAACTCTATCAACCTTTCCTTATCTTCATCAGAAGGAAACGTTGCTTTATCTATCAATAATTGCTCAAATGATTGTGCTTCACCATGACTATCTGTAGTCAACATTTTCTTTATCCTCTCCAGGAAGAGGCATAATCTTTCAAAAAGCGAATCACTTTTCTGATCAAAGATGAAATCAACAAAATCCGTATCCAAGCCTATGGCATACGCAAAGAAGTTATACCAATTGTCATCAATATCACTTATGCCATCTTCAACCGACTCCAGACTTTTGAAATTGCTGGAGTCCATGATACTGTTCTCTGAGAAAAAGAATCTACGAAGATCAAATTCTGCCAGCAAAGAGGAGTTTGTTGCCAAACTTAAATTTTGGGAAAGTGTAGATATTTCTATCTCCATCTCTGCAGATGAATCATGCTGGACAAATTTTTTCTTTTCTATCTTTCGATAAACAGCTTCACTGACCTGCCCTGTACATAGATACTCCATTGCATCGAAAAGAGAGCTTTTACCAGAACCATTGTCACCAAGCAAAACATATATGCTCCTTTGGGGGGCATGTTCAACATTGGAATCTTGCCTCACATTGGAATCTTGAAATTTCAAACCAAAATATTGCTTATCGATGGTTTCCCCATACTTTCTAAAATTCTTGATTAGAAGATTTTGAAAGATAAGGTTTCTGAAACGAGATTCCCCTGTGGGTTTCGGCATGGGCTGCAACTCTATTCCCTGAAAGAACTTCAAGACTGACGCTGCAATAGCTTTATCATCGCTATCCAAAGATAATTCAAAGGCACCTCGAAGATTCTGCTCGAATTGGTTAGAATCTCCGAGAGCCTTTCTTATCAAATGTAATTGAAATGTATTCATTGTAATACATAATTAAACAACTTCAGAAGTTGTCTCTTTAAAACATCTAAAGGATTTCTTTTCAACGCATCAAAAGATCCGTTGTCTTTAATCCATTCATAGATTATCTTCCCTTCTGAAAGACCAGACAAATACTCAAATTTCTGCTCCAGATCATCAAAATTAAATTTACTGGATGATATTCCAAAATTCACTTCAGACCATACATTGAGTACGTAAAAGGACGTAATAAGCTTATCGAAAAGAAAAGCCGTCAGCATCGTACGCTGAACAGGTTCCATTTCTGATCCTACATATTTTTGAATTTCCCCGATATATGAAGAAAGTTCCTTGAATTTCGGAATACACAGATATGGCTCAGGCATTCTGCGATATAAGTCAAAGAAGGTTGATTCCATATCTGCAAAATCAAATTCTGCATCATCTTCTATGAATTTCTTCAACTTCGTGTAATAACTACGAGCTTCTTCCTTCAGATGACTTCTATTATACATCAGATAATTAATAAACTCACGCATGTCAAAAAAGTCATAGCCCTCATCACGAAGCTTGGCTACATACCCTATATAATCTGACAAGCGTTTCTCATCTTGCTCTGACAGTACAACACCATCGGCCAGCTGATGAACATAAGGGCTATCTGCCAAACGCCATGTATCCTTTTCATCGCTACTAATTATCTTATTGTTTATTGCAAAATCTATCAAATCCTCTTCCGTTTCTTCCAAGGAAACGAGAACCTGATATAGGCTGTCTTTATATAGAGCCTCTAACTTGCGTCCAAAGATTCCATTGTTGCCATCATAAGTCTGCTCATGCAAAGCTATCAGGAACAGGATTAATCTAAGTTCCTGTGTATGCACTAAGTTAATCTTCCTCCGTTCGCAATAACTTCGGAAGATGAAGACAATGCTACGCAAAAGTTGGTCTTTGAAAAAATCTTCATTTTCGCCAGACCTGAAGAGACGCATCCATGATGCCCCCCGAGACAACTCCTGACATACATAGTTAGGTACTACCGAACCTCTATCAATACGAGAATCTATGCCTCTATTGAGCTGTTTTCTTACGACTGCTTCGTCCTTGAAATATGCCAGGTATCTGTGATGCAAAGAAGAATAGCTTTCTCCAAACCGCAAACGATTGAAACTTTCCTCAGAAGAACGAGAAGGTATCTCTACTTGCCAATGCATTGCACTGAACTGATTAGACATCATTTCGCTGATTGATAACTTTCGATTATCGATATTGCCAATGCTCATCCAAAACTGATATGGATGGGAATAGAGCAATGGTATGACTGAATCTTCTACCATATAGGCAGGAACCATAGCTGCATGATTCACTTCACTCTTTTCAGAAGACTGATTGAGTTTATCGGCCACTTCCTTGCCCACTCTCTCCCCAAGCAGATAATTCAAATCCAGCTTCGATATATGGAAATCACCAGATGTGTAATCCGCCAAAGCATCCTTCAACGAAGATTTCAAAGTCAGAAACTGTGCAAAAGACAGGAGATAATTCATCATCACCACCAAGCTCTTACGCTTTTGGTAACGGAATTCCTCATTATCTATATCGGTATTCAGCTTCTGGGAAACGGCGTATATATATTGCCATACTTCACCTAAAGTGCCTTGAAGAACTTCTGTATGTTCTACAAGGTTTGCCTCATTGAGTCGATAAGGCGACATAGATACCACACAAAGGCGATTGCCCTTTGAGAAGAATCTCAACTTAGACAACTCCGGCCTGAGTGATTCGGGTATTTTCCTATATAGATAATCCGTAAGATAAGTATAAGAAGTATAGTCTCTCTTCATCTCACGTGAATATGTCTTCGTACTAAAATGACACACATCTTCCTGTTCCACATTGTGGCGTATTGTCTCATGACTCCCCATCGTATTCAGTATATGGGACATGATGTCTTCGTTCACCTCACAGTTTAAGTCGATATAAAATATCGGATATTCGATATCGTATGGTTTACCTAAGGTGAGAAACTTTGAGATGATAGTATCTATAAAGAAATGTATATCAGACTTATCTATTCTTGTTGTGGTAGTTAAAGTCTTCAATATATTGTTATTCGCCAATGCTTCGGAAGTCATGACAAGGGGATAAGCCATGACATCAGTCTCCTCTTTGCTGATGCTATGTGCTATTGACAACACTTTGCTGAAGGTTGTTCCATGATAAATGGCTTCATCTACAACGACGCAACTATTATATTGGCTCATGTCCATGAATGGCAATGCCAACTCACTAACCACATGTAAAGGCTTAGACAGAGCACCGTAATTCTGGCGGCACCACTCCATCAATCGTGGAGCCTTGCGGGAAATTGCCAGACACAATCCCTCCTGATTTACCATACCTTCATACCAATCTTCTATAATGTGATTCAACACATCATAGTCACGTTGGAACCCAGATTTGATAAATTTAATTGTTCCTGTCGTTACTATAGTTGCTTTGCCATTAGCCATTTGTTCTTATTTTGGGGTTGAAACTCTTATTTATTTTATATAACGAATAAGGTTTCTTTTAATTATATTAAAAAGATATTTTTTTATTATCTTCGCATCTATTTCATGTTATTATTGTATATTGGAGGGATATTTCTAATTATATTATCTACAATTTATTTATATAGATCTACATTAATATCGAATGGTGAATCGAAGTCCTTCAACATCGCATGCTTCGTATCTTTCTCTGAGAGATTGGCATGTTCTGTTGGGATTTTCCAATCAATACCAAGAGTATCATCGAGGATGCTGATGCCACCATCTGCTTCTGGATGATAGAACTCATCGCACTTATATTGGAAGACTGCCGTTTCTGAGAGGACGGCGAAACCATGGGCAAAGCCCTTTGGAATGAAGAACTGGACATGATTGTCTTCTGTCAGCTCTACTGCAACATGCTTACCATAAGTAGGGGATATATACCGGCATAAGGTTCGGGGCTTTATTTATCCTTTTTTCCATTTTCATTTAGATGAACAAACGTTTGTGACAAAGCATTGATGCGATTTATAACCTCACTAAACTCTGCATCACAATCGTGCCTGTTTTGTATTTCAGCCTCTTTTAACCCTAATGCCGCAAAATGACTCGCCTCATTGAAAAATCTCATAGCGTAATAGGTTTGGGCTAAGTTTGAAAGATTCTGCACATTGTGTGGCTGATAAAGAAGTACCGTGTTGAAATCATTTAATGCTTGTGGCATTTTGCCTTCAAGTCGATAGGCAATGCCTCGTTGGAGTACAGCCATAATGAAATCTGGTCGGAATGTTGCTTCAATAACTTTTGTCAACACCTCGGCTGCTTCTTCATTTTTGCTATCTTCACGGAGTAATGAAGCCTTGTTAATGTTTGATTCATAAAAGTAAGGCATGATCTTAATGCAATGATTAAGATATGTCATACTCTTCTCTTTCCACAAATCATCTTTCTTTTCAATGGCAAGCCTTGCTTTATTATAGTATGCCATTGCCAAGTCAGGATTGAAGGTCAAGGCCCTATCGTAATATTCATCTGCCTTAGCATATTCCCCCATTGCTGAATAGGAATTGGCTATGTTCATCATCAGATTATCGTCTTGGGGATCGATCTGCAATCCCTTTTCGTACATCTCTATGCTTTTTTTGTAGTCTTTCCTATTAACATAGAAATTACCCAATGCAAGAAATGGGGCAACAGTCTTTGTGTCTAATTTGGCAGCCATTTGATAATCGGCCAAGGCTTTGTCTGCTCGTGACAACAACAAATATGCGTCACCACGGCAAATGTAAACATATGCGTAATTAATGCCTTCTATACCACTGCTCGTTCTTAGGAAGTGTGTATATTCCTGAACTTGGCGCCCGGGATCTGGAAGATTGGCAATTCTAGTGAGGGAATCGTAGAAATTTTGTCTAAAAGTACTTTTATCTAAAATCAGTTTTATTTGTTCTTCCGCTTTCTTAACGATATCACGCTGCGCCTTGTCAGCTTCCAACATAACCTCACGGTTCTTGGTCTCAATGCTATTGAACTTTTCACCGATGTTTTTCTTCATCTCATTGAGCTCATGCATCTTCTGATCAATATTCCAAAGGGCCAAAACCGAAAACACCAAAAACACAATGGTTGTGACGGTACCCCAAAGAGTAATAGCATCGCTAGGCGCAAGCTCTGCAATATGCCACCCTAAGCCAGCGGTGTGGAACCACACCACTAGCTCTACAATCGCTAGTTGAAGTATGACAAAGATAAAATACTTAAGGTATCTCATAACAATTTGACAATCTATCTAACTACGTTTTCCATTACTCGTTAACCCAAAGATGCTAGCGGACAGCATTGAGAGTTGGAAGTTAGTTGTACCGCTGCAGATAATCACGAAGGCGAAGGGCTTGCTGCTTGGTTATCTTGACAAAGCCAACGTATTGTTTTAGTTTGTCTTTTCCCTCCTCGTCGATGATTCTGCGCAACGACACGTTCAGGAAGACTGAGGGTAAGGAGGTTACACCATCCATATCTACCGAGAGCCTGTCGTTATTGGCTATCGCCTCTTTGATGCTCTTATATAAATATTGGCCTGCAACTGAATAGTCCTTGCTCTGTTGAAGCGCTGTGTTCATATTAAATACGCACATGGTTTAATTCTTTTAAAGCATCTGTAAGATCTCGGGGAAACTTTTGATTGTCTGCGGGTACATCATTCGCGTTCCACTTTGATGTCCTCCTTGTGGACGCCACGGAGTGCGGACGGTGGGTTTAGAGGTTTATCAGGGTTTGCATATCGAGCTCGTACTCGGAGTTTCGGTTGGGTACTGCCACGTAATGGATGTTCAGGTCGGGAATGGACAAGGGGTGGTAATACTTTTGGGCCAGCTCGTTTCGGATGACCTTATGGCGTTTGGCGCACAGAGTCTTGGCGAATCGCCCGTCGTTGCTCGACAGCTTGTTAATCGCATCAAGTTGTCGGTCTGTGGGTTCGTAAGACACTATCACTCCGTGGTACTCCCAGTCGACTTGTGTTTGCAATATGCTTGCCTTTGCCTTAAGCCTCATGAGTGTTCCAATGATTTGCTCTCGTGCATGGAATATTTGGCTGGAGTCGAAGGTGCTCTTCAGCTCGCATAGGAACATACATTTCTTGTTGTTTACCTCGGCGCAGAATATCCCATCGCAGTTTAATCTCATCGGGTCGGGACAGCCTGCCTTATCGTAAAACGAGATGGTTGCCTTTGCCAACTCGCGCGGGAAGACGTATCCACAGGCGTCCTTAACAACGAACCTATGAAAGTCGCTGGGGGTTCTCGGATTGGTTTCCACTACTTCGCATTGGGTGTTGAATGAATGGGCCTCGAACCTCGGATACAGGAGGTTAAACTCTGCTATTGCGGTGTTCATCGACTGGCAAGATTACATATTGATATCAATGCCTATGCTTTCTGCCAATTCGTCGAGCGTTGCCGACAAGTCGATCTGTTGCCTCACGGTCTCATCGAAGGTGGTGAGGGGCAGACCGACGGTGGGTTGCTGCTCTTCGATCGTCACCTTTTCGCCTTCGCGCTTGAAATAATAGCTTCCCACCTTGCTCCTATCCAGATAGAGCTTCTTGTTGTGGTGATGGTCCTCGCAGAACTTATCGAAGGTCTGGGGCGACACCTTGCGTATCTCTCCCAGCATCAACAGTTGGTTCATGCGGTTCAGCATATAGTCGCTGTGGGTGGTCATCTGTATCATTATTCCGTTGTTGATGCATCTTGCAAGCATATCCATAACGAGCGATTGCTTCTTGGGGTGCACATGGGCCTCTGGCTCTTCAAACAGCATGCTGTTGTAGAGGCTCTTGCCATTTTGAAGCATCAACAAGAAGGGCATGAGCTCTTTGACGGATGAGGCGGCCGCTGATACGGGGATCTTCGCGCCCGACTCAAAAACGATGAAGATATTGCCATTCTCCACAACAATCTTTCCGTCGACAAGGCGGGCTATGTAATTGGAATATAGCTGAATGTCGGGGCTTGCCACACGCGACGGTGTTTTGAGGTCGTCAAACTGGCGTAGGAACTCGCGATACATTCCGATCGGCGTGGTGGTGTTAGATCCTATGAATGCTGCGCGCGCCGGGGGGAGCAGGAGTTGGAAGAAGTAGGGCTGATTAAATATCTTTTCCGCAAGATATTTGTTGAGCGTGAAGCTCATCAGCAGGGTTTGGTCTGCCAGATGCATCGGAAACACTTCCGTCTTGCCGTTCATGCTGCAACGACTGAAGCTGGTGGTTTCGTCATCGTCGAGGCACTTCACATGGAGTGGCATATCGTCGTCGAGGTCGAACACGTAGTTGACATGACACGAAAAGTCGCTATAGCCCAACAGATAGCCAAGGTATACGCTTGTGTTATTGTTTAGCCACAGTCTGAAATCCTTGAATTTAACATCAAGCTCGAGTTTGTTTCCCTTAACCTTTTGTTCAACAAACTCTTGCATTCTAATAGCCGTCAAGGCTGAGGTTAGGTTGTAAACGAGGAATGCGGTATAGCTCTTACCCAGACCCGACTCGCCCGTGAAGACCATGAATGGCTTGAGGGTGATCTCGGAGTTGGTTATGGGTCCTAACTTATCTATTAAAATGCGAATATCCATAGGAAATAATCGTTTTGCAAACGTGGAGTGTTTGGTTCACACGGATGTGTTTTGTTGCTCTCTTAGTGGAGGAGCACCTTCATTATAATATAAGGTATTGGAGGATTGAGAATCTGCTTAAGGCTATTCGGCGTACATCACCTTGCGCTCCTGCTGGAGGGTGTGGGAGTGGCCGAAATTGTAAAGCAAGCCTAACTGGCAGCCAGTGGCTTTGAGGTAGTTGTACACTTGGCTGCGGTGAGTGTTGTCGAGGTCGCCAACGGCCTTGATCTCCACAATGATGTTGTCGTAGCAAACGAAGTCGGCACGGTAGGTCTGCTTGAGCTCGTGCCCGTCGTAGTAGATCTTGAGTTCTTTCTCTCGCTGGAAGGGTATGCCGCGCTTAGAGAACTCAATGGCCAGGGCTTCTTGGTAGACTGCTTCGAGGAACCCGGGGCCGAGGGTGTTGTAAACGTACATCGCGGCTCCCGTGATGTTATAGGACTCTTGGCTGCGGTAGATCATGACGCTTAATATTTTAATTTTTTAGAACACGAATCTCACGAATCTTACGAATGCATGTCTTTAGAAACACCGCCGGTGTTTGAAATCTCACGAATGACCGCTAACAACGGATATTATCGATGATTGTTATTCGGTAGATTCGTGTGATTCGTGTTCGTATCCAAAAACACCAGAGGTGTTTGAAGTCTCACGAGATTTGGCGTAGACCTACTGAACAACGATTATTAGCGCTGATTGTTATTCGGTAGATTCATGAGATTTGTGTTCGTTTATAGAAACACCAGAGGTGTTTGAAATCTCACGAGATTTGGTGTAGACCTACTGAACAACGGATATTAGCGTTGATCGTTATTCGGTAGATTCGCGCACCTCTTCGAAGTCCTCCTTGTGGATGCCACGGAGGGTAATATATGGTTTTGCGAACCTTATAATATGGCAACGCGCCACTTTCACGCAGATCTTTTATAAAATCTTTGCTTACACCGCCAAGGTAGACCG
>OQVT01002206.1_pt1 | contig 12526 bp, 9 predicted proteins | sample 1691561 | NCBI WGS metagenome assembly OQVT01 (sample SAMN03418260, study PRJEB22391) | human gut metagenome | biome: human-gut; feature: organic feature; material: feces | host: Homo sapiens | place: Tanzania | collected 2013-01 | reverse complement strand
GAAGATGATGCAACCTGATCAGGAGTTGGTGGAGGTGCATTATTACTCGGCACGTCCGCTTAATGACCAACAAGCCTATGACAATCAAGATGATTTCTTTTGCGCCAATCAGCAGAACCCAAAGTTCAAACTACATCTGGGCAGATACAAGAAAAAGAAATTCAAATGCCAAAATTGCGGCTTCAAGAATGACACATACGAGGAAAAGGAATCCGATGTAAGGGTAGCTACTGGTATGCTTGTAGATGTGTTTAGTAAGCGGTGCGATATTACGGTTGTCGTTTCAGCAGATAGCGATATGATACCATCGGTTGAGATTATCAAGAACTTTGCCCCGGAGCATCCAGTTTACGCTTTTATACCGCCTACGCAAAAATCCTACGCTTTAGTTAGTAAATGCGACAAAACAATTTGGCTTGAAAGATATAAGGCACGTTTCATTCAATCAATGTTGCCCGAAGAAGTCACATTGGAGAGCGGGCACACAGTACACCGTCCTGATAATTGGAAATAATAAACAAACCCGATAGGCTCGGTGCTCTCCGTGGCTGCATCTTTGATAAGAGTGAGGAAGAATGCGAGACTGGTTTGGAAAAATTGATTTATGTATTGAAGTATATGGAAATGGATGAAGTCTTTAAAAATTTGCCTTTAGCAGAACAGAAGAAGATGCTCGATCATCTTGCAAAATTGCCAGATGTTCGTTTCTTGAGTAGTGAGGAGCGGGAAAAATACGATGAAAGTATTAAGGCTGTTGATGATTACTACTCCGTCCTTTATGGCTCTTATGTTGAAGGAGAGAAAAAGGGAATTGCTAAAGGAATGGATAAAGAAAAGATAGACATAGCTTACCGCCTTTTGTCAATGGGTATGTCTTGGTCGCAAATCATGCAGGCTACTGGATTGACAGAAGAAGAATTGAAGCCGCTTCAGGCGTAGTGTATATTTCGGCTGCTCCCTTTCGGCTTGCCCCACACGCCCTGAAGGGGCAGAAGCTCCTAGCCCAGGGCAACACCCTGGGTATTAATGAAATATAAACCAACGCCCTGTAAGGGCAAAAGCTTTAAAAATATTCGAATTTTAATCTATAGGCTTATGGTACATGTAAATGAAACGATAATAATCAAGAGCTCTTCTCCCAAGCTGGCAGAATGGGTGAAGAAACTGAAGGCTCATAAAGCTGAGCAACTGGAGAAGTTGCGCAACGTAGAGAAGTGTGACTTTGAATTTCAGTTCTGATGCGAGCCAATATATGATACCAGCCTCCCCTAATACTTCCTGATAACTTTTTATAAAACTTTTCCCCGATTTTCTTGCGTGTTTCGAAATATTGTTGTACTTTTGAAGGAGAATATAGAAAAGAAGAATCTTAGCCCGAAGAGACAAAATTTGAAGTCATTCCTAAAATATGGGAAGGATATTTCTAAAATGATATAGTAGTTGAGGCTTTTCCTCTTATATATATAAAGTGTAATTTAAAATGTAAGATTATGAGAAATTTTACTTTAAGAAAGGGGTTCTTGGAGAGTAAATGTGAGCCCCGCAGCTCTTTTAAGGGCTTTGTTATGCTAGTTGTCATGATGCTTATGACTGCAAGTACAGCGATGGCACAAGAAGTTAAATTTGAAGTGATAGATGGGCTTCGTTATTCGTTGGATACAGGAACTAAGACAGCAACTCTTATGCCTAAAACAGATGGGCTTTATTCTGGTGATATCATTATACCTGAGAAGGTTAAGGGTAATGATGGGGTGGAGTATGTTGTTACTTTATTGGGTGCATCTTGCTTCTCTGGTTGCTGGGGCTTGACCTCAATCACCATCCCACCATTAGTTACTTCATTGGGCTTAGGTTGCTTCTCTGGTTGCAGTGGCTTGACCTCAATCGCCATCCCTTCATCTGTTACTTCATTGGGTGATTATTGCTTCTACTACTGCAGTGGCTTAACTTCTATTACCATCCCTTCATCTGTTACTTCATTGGGTGATGATTGCTTCGAAGGTTGCAGTGGCTTAACCTCTATCACCATCCCACCATTAGTTACTTCATTGAGTGATTGTTGCTTCTTTAGTTGCAGTGGCTTAACCTCTATCACCATCCCTTCATCTGTTACTTCATTGGGTTGGTGGTGCTTTTCTTATTGCAGTGGCTTAACCTCTGTCACCATCCCTTCATCTGTTACTTCATTGGGTTATGATTGCTTCTCTGATTGCAAAAATCTGGAAACTGTTTATTTTAAAGGTAAAAAATGTGATTCAAATTACAAAGATTTAAAAATACCAACGACAAGTATAATTAAGGTTCCAAAAGAATACCTTCAGGAATATAAAGAAGCATTTGGATCTGATTATCAATATATCTTTGCCTGGAATCCAGACGAACAGGAGAAGATAACAAGCCAGTTACTCCATGCGCCACTCCATCCGTTTCTTACGAATCAGGAAAGTTGAAGTTCGCTAGCGAAGCGGCTGGAGCGAAGTATCATTATACTATAACTGATACAGATATAACATCTGATGCGCTGAATGAAAATGGGGAAGTAACTCTTTCGGCAGCCTATAAGATTTCTGTATATGCTACAGCAGATGGATATAAAGCTCTTCCTTTTAATGGAAGAATGGAGGCTGATGAAAAAGTAGCCAACCAGAACGCATTTATGAATGATCAGGTGCGTATTATTGTAGCGACTTCCGCCTTTGGTATGGGAGTCGACAAGAAAGACGTGGGACTTGTAGTGCATTATGATATTTCTGATTCTTTAGAGAATTACGTTCAAGAAGCAGGTAGAGCAGGGCGCGATCCGCATCTAAATGCGCGGTGCTTTGTGCTTTATAGTGATAACGATTTAGATAAGCATTTCATACTACTAAATCAAACCAAACTTAGTATAAGCGAGATACAGCAAGTATGGAAAGCGGTAAAAGACCTTACTCGCCAGCGTATGCGTGTATCTTGCTCTGCATTGGAAATAGCTAGGCAGGCAGGATGGGATGACTCGGTTTCGGATATTGAGACTCGTGTGCGGACTGCATTGGCAACCCTGGAGCAAGGTGGATATTTAGAGAGAGGAAATAATGTGCCTCATGTGTACGCTACAGGTATTACCGTGAAAAATATGGATGAAGCCAGAAAGCGTATATCGGAATCTGCTCTCTTTGATAGTAACGAAATAGAAAAAGCTGTGAGTATTATCAAATCGCTGATTTCTCAGAAGTATATTTCGAAGGCTCATGACTCTGAGGGTGAATCGAGGGTTGATTATTTAGCTGATATATTAGGTATAAAAAAAGCGGAGGTAGTTTCAGCGGTAGAAAGAATGCGTCAAGAAGGTATATTGGCCGATAGTAAGGACATTTCTGCTTATTTACAAGATATAGGCGACTCTGAGCGTAAATCTAAAAACCTTTTTGAACGCTTTGCCAAACTTGAACAGTATATATTAGAACATATTTCGGACAGCTCTTCATGTGTATCGTGTAAGCAGTTAAACGATAAGGCGGTGAATGACGGTATAGTTACATCAAGAGAAAAAGATATCAGGACATTGCTGTATTTTCTCACCGTAAAAGGCTATATCCGCAAAAGAGAAGATGCTGCTCATAATATAGAGGTAGTTTGTCTGTCGGATATGGAATCTATTATGAGTCGTTTTGAAAAAAGGTTGGAAATATGTCGTTTTACAGTAGAATGGCTATATCAGCAGGCTTTAGAGGCAAAACCGGATACCGACGATAACAATGCTATTAAGTTTTCTGTCATTGAACTCTTGAATCAGATAAAATCTAATCTGCATTCTATTTTTTGTAACGCCCAGAATATCCAGTTGGAAGACGTGGAAGAGGCTCTTTTATATTTGTCGAAGATAGGTGCTCTTAAATTGGAAGGCGGATTTTTGGTACTTTATAACGCGATGGATATTCGCAGGTTGAAGGATAATAAATTAAGATATAAACAAGAAGACTACAGATTGCTCAATGAATTCTATAAACAAAAGATACAGCAAGTGCATATTGTAGGAGAGTACGCCAATTTGATGGTGAAAGATTATAATGCCGCCTTACAGTATGTGCAAGACTATTTTCAGATGGATTATAAGAAGTTCGTGGCAAAGTATTTTAAAGGAGAGAGGGTGAATGAAATACAGCGTAACCTTACTCCCGAGAAATATCATCAGCTGTTTGGTCAGTTGTCTAAGCGACAAATGGAGATTATTTCAGATAAAGAGTCCCGCTGTATTGTTGTCGCTGCAGGACCTGGCAGTGGAAAAACACGTGTCTTGGTTCATAAATTAGCTTCGTTGTTGTTGCTTGAAGACGTAAAGCATGAGCAACTTTTAATGTTGACCTTTTCAAGAGCGGCTGCTACGGAATTTAAGCAGCGATTAATGGATTTGATAGGAAACGCAGCTCATTTTGTAGAGATTAAAACCTTTCATTCGTATTGTTTCGATCTTTTAGGAAGGATAGGCAATCTTGAAGAAGTAAAAGATGTAGTGGCTAAGGCGGCTACTATGATAAGTCAAGGCGAAGTTGAACCCAATAAGATAGGCAAGACAGTATTGGTTATTGATGAGGCTCAAGATATGAGCAAGGACGATTATGCCTTGGTAAAGGCTTTGATGGACAATAATGAGGATATGCGTGTGATAGCTGTGGGTGATGATGATCAGAATATCTATGAATTTAGAGGTTCAAGCTCTTGCTATATGTATCAGTTGTCTAAGGTAACTGGAGGCAAGTTTATAGAAATGACTGAGAATTACCGTAGTTCTGAACATGTGGTTAATTTCGCGAATAGTTTTGTGAAGTCTATCGGGGGCAGAATGAAGAGTACGCCTATTGTGTCAATGAAAGGTGATACCGGATGGGTAGGCGTTACTCGTTATGCTTCAAAATATATGTATTTGCCTTTGGTAAAAGATTTGATTCATCATTATAACGAAGGCGGAACATCATGTATATTGACTCAGACAAACGAGGAGGCTGTAATATTTGTGGCTATGTTGCGCAAATATGGAATAAACAGTAAATTAGTGCAGTCTATAGAAGGTTTCCGTTTTTGGAATTTGGCGGAAATGAGGTATTTCCTGAAGTATATAGATAAAAGGGTTCATTCGCCGCTTATTAATGATGAATTATGGGAAGAAGCCAAAAAATCGGTTTATAGTTATTATAAAGATAGCTCAAGCTTGCAGTATTTGAAGCGTTGTATAGAGTTGTTTGAACAGACTAATAAGGCTAAATACTGTACCGATTTTAAGGAGTACGTATTTGAATCGTCAACAGAGGATTTCTGTGATATATCTGGCGCCGATGTAATTGTTTCTACCATTCATAAGGCTAAAGGCAGGGAGTTTGATAACATATACATGTTTATCTCCGGAAATTTCATACGGAACGACGAGTTGTGGCGTCGTTATTATGTAGGTATAACTAGAGCTAAACAGCGCTTGTTTATTCATACCGATGGAGATATATTCGATGGGCTGAGCGTAGATAAATATGCTGTTGATAAGAATCAGTATCCTATGCCCGAAGAGGTCGTTTTACAGTTATCTCATAAAGATGTATATCTTGATTTCTTTAAAAGCCGTAAAATGGACATACTGTCTTTAAGGGGTGGTGATAGTTTAACGTATAAAGACTATTATTTGTTTGAGACTTCGAATAATAAGCCTGTTGCCAAACTCTCATCTATAATGCAGACAGCGTTGTCGGATTGGAAGGAGAAGGGGTATGAGGTTAAATCGGCTTCTGTACGATTTGTTGTGGCTTGGAAACCTAAAGATTCTCCTAAAGGAGAGGCTGAAACGGCTGTATTATTAGCCGACTTGATATTGTCTCGTGTATAGATATAATAAAAACGAGGAAGTATGGCTCTGTTTATTTCAGCCGTTACTTCCTCGTTTGTTTATTTTAGAGTTCTATTATTCTTGTGCTAACGTAAATTCTACCGGTTGTCCGTGTTGGCAAGTTACGGTTACAATCGTTTCTGATTGGTTAGAGCTTACGCTTACTTTCTCATTCTGTGTAGCCATTTTCCATTTACCTTTCAGAATAAGCTTCTTTTCAATGGGGCGGCTTGGCTCTTTGGTGGTGTAGGTCTTTTCTGCGATATTAAGATTCGGGTCGCATACGCTCATCAATACATTGGTGCCCGACTGCTTACGCATTACCATCGTTTCTGCCGGTATGGAAACGAACAACTCATCATTTTTAGGTTGATAAGTATCGAAAGCGGCGTATGCTGTGATGCCTGTCTGCTTATCGGCTACAACATGAGCGGTATTGTCTTTCTGTATTACCTGATAAGGAGCTTTCTGACATGCTGCATCCAGTTCTTCCTTGGTAGGCTGAATCAATACCATATACTCGTATGCGGCATTCTTAGGCGCTGTTCCGTGGCTGATATAGGCAGAAGCAAAAGTCCCTTGTGTCTTAGCACGGGTTTTCTCATGACGAGACTCTTGGTCGGCAATTTGTACCTGTACGTTGTCACCGTTTATCAGGTAGTAATTGTTGTATCCGTCCTGAATGCAATGGCTCTTTCCGTCTTTCAATTCCTGATGGAAAGGTGCGTCTTTCTGTTTTCCGTCTACATATATGTCGCTCTTGCCTTTCTGGAAAGTGCTTTGGAAGAGGGTCGTTTCCGTAGGGTAAGAAGCGTTGCTGTTATTGATGCCTGTACCCAGACAAACCATGCGGTTATCGAAACAGAACACCGATTTACGGGCTACGAAGTCGGGCGTAAAGTTTTTAAATTTGCGTTCCATCAACTTCATGGCAAACATACCGTTTTTGCCTTCCAGAGAGCTGCTTCCGGAGAAGTTTTCTGTAGAATGCGCCATGGTAGTGCCGGGTAGCGGACTATCGAGCAACTCGTACGGCAAATGTATTGTAGTGGTACCAGGCAAACGGTTCCAGTCCCATCCGTTTTCATCGAAACCGCTGTCTTTACGCGAAGGATATCCCATGATTTGAACCGAACCATAGCTTTGGTAGCGTCCGTAGCGGTTGTCTTTCTTATAAATTTCAGAACCCCAAACGTCGGTAGTATAACCTTTCAGAGTAACCATCCAGTCGCTTCGGCGGAAGATACCTGCCGAACCGTAGTTGTATACGAAGAAGCCTTGCGGCGCTTTAGCCGGGGTGATTCCTTCTTTCTTGAAGAAAGCGGCTTCTGGAGTATCCTTGTCGCAAAGACGAAGATAGTCTGCCGCCAAATGGTGGTCGAACTTGTTTCCTTCTCCCGACAAGTCTCCGGCAAGGGCGATATAGGCAAACGAAGCTACATCATCTTCTTTCATGCCAGAACCGAAAGGATGTCTTCCACCTAAGCCGATACCCCATTCATAGATATTGCTATAGTTACGCATGGATATGAAAGCCGATTTCAATACCTGGCGTGCTTCTACGGTAGGTACATATCGTGTATTGTTAGTAAGCGATATATATTGTCCTGCCATAGCAAGTACTCCGGTGGTATATGCTGGATAGAATCCTCCGTGGTGGAAAGTGGTTCCGTCAACCTTTATACCTCCAATGGTACCAGGGCTGTATTGCAATGAGCCGCTCAGCCATCTTGAGAGTCCGGCAAGTGCGCGTGCCCTTTCTCTTTCGTCTACAAACAAGAGTGCCGCTACTGTTTTTGTCATCAGCAGGGTATGCCAACTATCAAGCAACTCGTCTCGTCCGTACTGGAAAGGAATTCTTGTTTCCTGCAGTGCCGACCAGAAAATAAGTGCAGAAAGAATATTGTCACGGTTGGGAGCTTTCCAGATAGCATCGCGCATCAGCCATGCGGTGGTATATATTTTTCGTACCTGATAGCCGTAGTGGTGGTTTGTTCCCATGCCGCTACCGAAAGCGAAACCTTGGTCTATGGCATAGTCCCAAACAAGGAAGTAGTTCTTCTTGGCTTGTTCCGAGTGGTTATAGTATGCGTCATATGCAAATCCGGCGAGCATTTCTTCCAGATTATTCCATGACATTTCGCCTTTCTTGCGGTCAATTTCGTCGGGAGCAACAACCGGAGCACCGGTAAATCCGTTGCCCGAAGGACGGATATTGGCAGCCTTGAATGTGTTATAGGCCTTTGCAACCTCCTTCTTGGGTGCTTTTTTAATGTCGAGAGCCGCTGTAAGTCTAGATTCTACGGTATTAAGTTCATTCTTTTCATCTGCAGTCAGTGAGTTGCTCAGAGGCAAGTCGTATTTATATTGTTCCCATTGCCAAACTCGGCACCAGTGCCACAAGTCGCGGTATGTAAGCGAGTTGTTTGTAGGCATCTGCATGTCGGGAGTAGTGCGGTCGTTTACCTTTTTCATAGGGAATGTAATTCGGTCTATGAATACTCGTCCCTTACGGTTTGGGGCAACAATACGGTAGCCGGCTATTTTCTTATTCTGCTTATCTCCTTGCATATGCTTGAAGCCTATCCAGCAGGCACGCCATCCGGCAGAATAGAGTCTGAATCCGAAGTGATAAGAAACTTTTCCGTTAGGAGCGTAGAACTCAAAGCGCAGAGAGTCTTGCTGGGGCTTTTCGTTATATATCCACAAATAGATACCGTTATCGTCTTTCAATGTGAAGGCCGATTCGGATGGGACGTTCAATACACTGTTTGGAGCGAACTTCCACTCCAGACTCTTGCTTCCTTCTTTATAGAACGAAGTTGATAAAGCCAATTCTTTTTTCTTCGAACTCTCGAAGTTCTGCGGTATTCCTTCTTCAAAACCTACGAATTGCGCAAAAGCGGTAGAGCTAAGAAAAAGTAAACCAAATAACAGTTGGAAAATCTTTTTAGGCATAGGTACGGGTTAAAATAAGGTTGTTAATAATTATATATACAAAAATACGAGATATTTAATTCATAAAAAACGAAGATTGTACAAAAAAGGTGATAAAATCATTCTCAACTTATTGCTATATAAAATAAAAAGGTTGCGCCATCGTTTTGTGGCACAACCTTTTCCATATTTATGTGTTTCTATTATTACATATCCGGAATCAAGTGTACTTCTGGACGTATCTGAGGTATACGGTGTAATTTCATCCATTCGTTCAGATAAGCGCGATGCTGCAACAATACTTCGCGGTATTTTTTCTCTATAGCCAAATTACGCATTTCTCCGCGGTCGTTGTCCATGTCATAGAGTTGTTCGCGATGGAGTCCTTTGTCGTACAGTACATACTTGTAGTGATCTGTGCGCAAAGCCCAGCCGCGTGCAACGCCCTTGTCGAAAGTAGTTTCTGTAACCACATACGGCTGATGCGCCTGTTTCGGGTCGGCTTTCTCTACCAATGATTTGAATGATACGCCATGCAAGCCTTCGGGAAGAGCAACGCCTGCCCAGTCGCAAACAGAAGCGAAGAAGTCCACGCCTTCGTTAACAAGCTGAGGCAATTCTTTGCCCGCGTTCTTCTTTCCCGGAAGAGTTACGATCAAAGGAACATTCACTACTTCTTCATACAGTGCTGATTTCTGATTCCAGTGATGCGCTCCCACACCGTCTCCGTGGTCGCTGGTAAAGATAATAACAGTATTTTTCCACAGGTTCTGTTTATCTATGGCATCTACAATCTTACCGATTTCGGCATCTACCTTATTTACCAAGCGGAAATAAAGACTACGGTAGCGTCTCCAGTCGTCGGGAGTAAAATGTCGGGTAGGATAAGCAGAATAATTCAGCGTTTGCTCATAGTCTATCACATCAGCGTCGTACGGGTTGCGGGCAAAGTTCTGCGGCAGTCCCGGCCATTCATCCTGCGGCAGCTCAGGCTGATTTCCGAAAGGAAGGTTTTGGCTACGTGCATACTCGCATATATTATGAGGATTGTCGAATCCTACAACCAAGAAGAATGGTTTAGAATGTTTCTGCTCGAGGAAAGCGACAGCCGATTCTGCCAGTCCGTTATCGTTATGCGGATGGATTACAGAGAAACCGAATTCTTTATCGGGCATTGAAGCAGTGTGCACATGCCATTTTCCGGCATATATACAATCGTATCCTGCGCGTTGTACCAGCCATCCCAAGCTTGATGTACGCAAAGAGTCGGCCATAGGCACGTTGTTTCGGGCAAGACCTATTTCGTGAGACATGTGTCCCGTAAACATAGACGCTCTTGAAGGACCACTCAAAGGTGCCGAACAATAAGCGTTTCTAAACAATACTCCGGCCTGTGCCAAACGGTCCATGTTAGGAGTCTGCACGTCAGTATTTCCCATGCAGCTCATTGCCGAAGCAGTCTGTTGGTCGGTTACTATATAAATGATATTAGGCAGTTCTTTCGCTCCTAAGACAGAAGGCGAAAATGCCGCAGCACACATTATGAGATTTTTTAAATTTGTCATAAAAAACGTCGTTAGGTTAACTAAAATAGTACTTATTGTAACCGACAAAGATAATATAAAAATTAATAATGTGATAATTAAAAGGTTGCTGAGACTATCTGCTTCTCCTCATTATCTCTCCAGCCTTTTCTTTTTCGCTGTCGAACGAGAATACTTTGTAGATATCGGTGGCGTTCTGCGGGTCGATAATGCGCGGAGCCATCATTCTGAGAACTTTCAGTTGTTCGTCGCCAAAAGAGAACATTTTCATCATGCGAACTGTCTGGGCACATGAATAGTAACAACCGAGGCTGGCTACTTCCAGTAGGTCGAACTTAGTGTCGTCGAAACTAGCTTTCTTTACTTTATTGTATAGTTTAGAGAAAGAGGCATCGTCAAGGCAATATACGGGGTACATCGGTTCAATAGGCAATGGCACTTCTTCGTATGCCGGTGGAGTAGGGCGTTGAGGGCGACCACCTGCATTATTCGCAATTGGTTCTATAAATCTTGAGTTATAACTCACCACCTTTCCGGTTCTGTCGAATCTTACAACGATATACTTGTCGCCAGCTATGATATTGGTTTTATAAAACTCCCATTTATCGCCATACTCGTCGAAGCTGCGCAACTTGGGCTCACCCAGAATATTGATAACCTCTTGTTGGCTCATTCCGCGCTCTACGTTCTTCTTGTTATCTTTGGCCGATGCCGATAGGCATACAGCAAATATCAAAGTGGCTAAAATAGACATCCATCTTTTCATAATTCATTCTGTTTTTGAAGGTTATTGTTAGTTTTTGTTTTAGCAAAGGTAGCCCATTCATTTAGAACTCATAGGTATGAATCCCTATAAGTTGAGAGGGAAATTCCTAAAAAAAACAATAGACCGACGTCACCTTTCGGTTGTTTTGTCTGTTATTATGATGAATCGGTTCAGAAAATAATAGTAAGTTTAACAAGCTAAAAAATAAAGATTATGAATTTTGAAGATTTAACTGAATTATTAGTCCCTATAGGAGTATGTGTTGCTCTTCCTATTAGTATAGTTTATCTGATTTTGAAAAGAAAAATCATATCAGAAAACAACAAAAAAGAAATCATTCTGGCAGCCCTTGAAAAGAATGCGGATGTGAACATTGAAGAACTTGTAAAGAAAACGAGTGCTCCAGACAAACTTCTTAAGGAGAAGTTGCTTAGAAAACTTCAGTGGGGGCTTATGGCTGTTGTTTTAGGCATCGGTCTTTTGATATATGCCATATTGGTAGGTAATTCTCTTGCCGTTAATTTACAGTTGTATGTCGTTGGTTGCGTTGCTATATTGGCTATCGGTGTTTCGCTGCTTTTTACTTATCTAATGGGCAAAAAGATGCTTGCAAAAGAGATGGAAGCCGAAGAACAGAACTTGCGTCAGTCATAACGGAACTATGACAAGAGAGCAATTTATAAGTTTAGTTGAGAGTGAGCAGGAAGCGCTACGAGCTTTCCTGCTTGCCTTGTGTTGTGGCAACCGCGACGATGCCGACGACATAGCACAAGATGCTCTTGTAAAGGCTTATCTTTCGTCTTCGGGCTATCAGGAAAGAGGCCGATTCAGGTCGTGGCTTTTTAAGATTGCTCATAATACATTTCTTAACCACAAGGCAAGTTGCGTGGTGACAAGCGATATAGAAGAAGCACGCCAATTGGCTGCCGATACTTATACAGACTCAACATTCGCTTACCAAGACCTTTATCTTGCACTGCGTACCTTGCCGCCCAAAGAAAGGTCTGCGGTAACGCTTTTCTATCTGAATGGATACAGCATCAAGGATATTTCGGCCATCACAGCCGACTCTGAAGATGCCATAAAGAAACAACTCTCGCGAGGACGCGATAAACTAAAAGAACGACTAAAGTATGACGAAAGATAAACAACTTGAGGAATTATTCCTTGCCGCAAAACCAAAATTCGACGATAAAGACAGATTCATGGAGTCGCTAACTCGTCGCCTCGATGCTGTAGAGTATATAAAACAGCATGAAGAAGCCACCTTGCGCCGTTATAGATACGCTATGGTAGCTACATTTGTACTCGGAATATTATGCGGCGGTGGCGTAATGGCTTATCTTCTTTCCACGCCTATCGATGTGCCCTTGTTTTCCATCAATGCAGATGATCTTCTTCAACAGTTCCCCATCATTTTTATCCAGT
>OQVT01002203.1_pt1 | contig 12530 bp, 10 predicted proteins | sample 1691561 | NCBI WGS metagenome assembly OQVT01 (sample SAMN03418260, study PRJEB22391) | human gut metagenome | biome: human-gut; feature: organic feature; material: feces | host: Homo sapiens | place: Tanzania | collected 2013-01 | reverse complement strand
CAAACATGATGTACATCATCTCTTGATAATGCACCCTCGTAGTCGGATAGAGGCATGTTGATATATGGCGTTCCTTTTAATGTATGTATGAAGACGCAGGGGATTTCCTCGGATATTTTTTTATAAAGCTGTTGATTGCCGGAAAGATATCCCATATTCAAAGGTTCAAGTATAAGTCCTGCCGGCGGGTTGTTAAGTATATTTATAAGTATCTCGCGCTCTTTATCATAATTACAGTCGGTAAAAAGCGGATTGAGAAAATAATTGTTCTGCACAAGGATGTCAGAGGCACCGTTCATTATCTCGGGGAAGATATAAGTCTTGGCATCCATAAGTATCATTGTTACGGAGTTCGGTATAACTGCCGGACTTGTCTTCTTTTCGGAATATATCTCTGCCTTTTTGGAAACATAAGTACCGCTTCCCTGTATGCTTTTTAGAAGCCCCTCTTCAATAAGATGGTTTATCGCAACACGGACGGTCTGACGACTGAAGCCGGTCTCTTTGATAAGCTCCGATTCGGTAGGAAGCTTATCACCTGTCTTTAGTGAAGCGTTGATGATCTTGGATTTTATAAGATCTTCGAGCTTTCTGTATTTAAAATTGCCCATAAGGTTTTCTCTCCATTTGAATTGAATTGTTTCAGCCGAAAATGATTCGGCTCAATATAAGCGGTGAATAATAACAAATTTATTTTTTTGATTGTTCGCTCTTCAACGAAATCTGTCTTCTGATATCATACCACACTATCATGCGTTTGCGCTACCGAAAAAACATAATAAATTTTGCGTACCAATCCTATAAAACAATACGAAAAAATAACGAATTAGCACAGACTAACCAAAAAAGAATGCTTTAGCCAACAAATTAAATTACAAAATTTGTAATCAAATCCGTATAAAAATAAACATGAATAAAGCAAAATCTGATTAAATATACAAAAAAATCATAGCAATTTACGATAAAAGAAACAAAACTGCACTTTTGTCGAAAAAATCAATATCACAAAAATGACAAATTTAATAATATATATACATAAAAACGACGCAGCATATGGCTGGAAATAATAACTGAAGGTATTGCGTGAAGGAAAAAACTAAAAAGAGATGAGAAATGTAAGATTAAGAAAGGTTGTGGCTGAAAGTATGGAATTAAAAAAGGTTTTTGAGCCGATGAAGATAGGCTCTATTGAGATCAAGAACAGATTTATCGTTTCTGCAATGGTAATGAACTGCTGTACCGAGGACGGAAAGGCTACAGATCAGTTTATAGCATACCATGAAGCAAAGGCAAAGGGCGGCTGGGGTCTTATCGTAACAGAAGATTATGCGGTGGATCCGACAGGAAAGACATATGAACGTATACCGGGTCTTTGGTCTGATGAGCAGATAGAATCACATAAACGTCTTACAGACAGAGTTCATGCAGCAGGAGCAAAGATATTTGCTCAGATATTCCACGGCGGACGCCAGACACAGAGATGGATAATAGGAACAGATCCGCTGGCTCCTTCAAGGATACCCTGTCCGGTCAAAAAGGATATGCCCCGTGAGATGACTACAGAAGAAGTAGATGAAATGATACAGAAGTTTGCTGATGCGGCATACAGAGCAAAGCAGGCAGGCTTCGACGGAGTTCAGATACACGGAGCACACGGATATCTTGTTACCGAGTTTACATCATATTATTCAAATAAACGTGTCGATAAATACGGCGGAACACTTATAAACAGACTCAGATTTCCTGTTGAGATCATAAAAGCGATAAAGAATAAATGCGGACAGGATTTCCCGATAGATTACAAGATCTCCGGCGAAGAAAGAGTTCCGGGAGGGCTTAGTATAGAAGATACAAAGAGTATCGTTCCGTTCCTCGTAGAGGCAGGTATAGATTCACTCAATGTATCGGTAGGTGTATATGAGAGCTGGTATACTCAGGTGCCGCCGGCTGTAATGGGACATGGATGGATATCAGATTATGCAGCAGAGATAAAGAAAGTGGTTAACACTATTCCTGTTACGACTGTAGGCAGGGTTAATGATCCGTTCATAGCAGAAGCAATCATAAAGAGCGGGAAAGCAGATGCCTGCTACATGGGAAGAGCTTCTCTTGCAGATCCCAATCTTCCTAATAAAGCAAAAGCAGGAGATTTCCAGGACATCATCAGATGTGTGGCATGTCTTCAGGGCTGCTGCGGAATGATAGATTCGGGATATAAGGGACAGTGTATGCTGAATCCTACGACCGACAGAGAGCTTGAGAGACAGATAATAAGAACCGACAAGCCCAAGAAGGTTTATATTGCGGGCGGAGGTCCTGCAGGCTGTGAGACTGCTATAGTTGCAGCACAGAGAGGACACGATGTTGAGCTCTTCGAGACGGAGGACAGGCTCGGAGGAATGTTCCTTCTGGCAGCTATCCCGCCATGGAAGGGAGAAATATCCTCGTTTATTAACTGGCAGGCTCAGAGGCTTGAAAGGGATGGTGTAAAGGTACATCTGAATACAACGCTTACTAAAGAAATAGTTGAAAAAGATAAACCGGATGTTGTGGTTATAGCCATGGGAAGCATCCCGTTTATACCCCCAATCGAAGGTAGCAAGCTGCCGTTCGTACATACGGCAGCTGATGCTCTTCAAGGTAAGGTGGATGTAAACGGAAGGATAGCGGTTATCGGCGGAGGACAGGTAGGCGGTGAGACCGCAAACTTCTTCGCAACACACGGTAACGACGTCACTATCATAGAAATGCTTCCGGAGATCCTTAAGGAAGAGGCTGACAACTGGAAAAAGTTTCTTGTTGAATCTCTTAATGACCATGACGTTAAGATATATACAAAAACAGGTGTAAAGAAGATCTGTGAGGACGGAACGATCCTTGCGGCTAAAGATGGAGAGGAACTGGATCTCGGACAGTTCGATTACGTGCTTATGTCAGCCGGCATGAGACCGAGAAAGGGACTTGAGGAGGACATAAAGGATCTTGAATGTGAGATCTTATACGTAGGAGATTCGGAAGGCAAGTCGGGAAATGCTTTAAGGGCTATCGAAAACGGCTACATCAGAGGAATGGAAATATAATTTAAGAAAAATTATAAAATAGCAAAAAAAGGAGAAATGAAATGGGAGAAATGCAAAATGCTATCATCTATACAGAACCCGGAAAGTGGGAGCTCACTAAAAAACCGGTGCCGGCTGTAGAGAATGATAAGGATGTTTTGATCAAGATCCTTGCAGCAAGTATATGCGGAACAGACGTACATATACTTGCGGATCCGCCGGAGTACCCGGCAGAAGAGGGAGTTACGATCGGACATGAACTTGTAGGAGAGGTAGTTGATACCGGAAAGGGAGTTGTTTCTCTTAGCAAAGGCGACAGAGTAATACTTGACAACAACCTTGCGTGCGGAGTTTGCGATTGCTGCAAGAGCGGAAATTCAAATGTATGCAGCAACATGGTATCGCTGGGAATGCAGCTTGACGGAGCTTTTGCACAGTATTGTGTAGCACCTGAAAGCAACCTTGTAAAGATCAACAAGGATGTTCCGGTAGATATGGCGATCTTTGCAGAGCCGCTTAACTGCGTCATGGGCGGTATGCAGAAGATCAAGATAATGCCGGGAGACAGCGTACTTATCTTAGGCGGCGGACCTATAGGAATGTATTTCGCAAAAATGTGCCGTATGGAAGGTGCGGGAAAGGTTTATGTATCTGAGGTTTCCGAAAAGAGGACAGCGCTTCTTGAAAAGAGCGGGGTTGACCGCATAATCAATCCTGTTAAGGAAAAGCTTTCGGATGTTATCCATGCAGAGCATCCTACAGGAGTCGACCTTGTTATCGACTGTGTAGGTGTACTTATAAACGATGCGCTTGACTGCATCAAACCGGCAGGAGAGATCCTTCTTTTCGGACTTAATGAGAATGCGAGAGAAACTATCTGCCAGAGCTTTATAACACGCCAGGGAATCACTATTAAAGGTAATTTCATCGGAAACAATGTACTTAATATAGTTGCAAAAGGTCTGAACAGCGGACAGCTTGATTTCAGATATATGATCACACATAAGCTTCCGCTCGAGGAGTTCGGAACAGGACTTGAGGCAATGAGAAAAGGTGAAGCCGTAGAAGTAGTTCTCTATCCGTGGGGAGAGATCGAGTAAGGTGTAATTCATTAACAACAGTGTTCAAAGTAAAGGAGCAGGGCGATGGAACTTTGGGATATTATCTTGATAATCGGAGTCATATTGATCGCAAACGGTATTTTTACTACCCAGCATGCTTATATAACAACGCGTGTTGACAGTAAGGCAAGGGAAAATAAACGCAGGGATATAGTTTACGGTGCCGGCGGCGGCCTCCTTGCCGTTACAAATAACCAGGTATGGATAGAAACGGATAAGGCAGGAAATATGGGTATAGTAAGAGGAGTAAGATCCGGATTGTTCCAGATCGCCAAAGCTTTTGAATTTGACCTTTCGGGTCACAATATAAAAACCTTTGAACCTGCCATGCTTGAAATTCCTAAATGTGCGGTTAAACCATGTATGGTGGCAAAAAGAAATTTTATGAAAGCATACGAGTTTGACCGTAAGAGGAAAACAGGTAAGCATTAATAACAGGGGGAAAACAATGCAGATAAACTTACCTATTATAATCGTTGTTATATTATACGAGGTGATCTCGATCGCTTTCGTAGGATATAGCGTTTCAAAAAAGAGCAAAAACAGCGGTGACGGAGATTTCGCACTCGGCGGACGTTCTCTTACCACATGGGCTGTAGGAACAACACTTTGTCTTACTCTTTTAGGATCCGGACATCTGACCGGTACCTGGGAGGGAGCACTTACGATAGGCGGTGCACAGATATGGCACGTTATGGCAAACGGCTTTGCAATGTCACTCGGTGCATTTACTACATATCGCTGGGCAAGACGAATGAGGATCACCACAACAGGTGAAATGCTCACGACGATGTACGGCGGAAGACTTGCACTTATGGTATCTGCCGTAAATATCGCAGTAGGCTGGGCCGTAACATCTTTTGAGACACAGGCACTCGGAATCATCATAAATACACTTACGGGTATTTCGTTACCTATATGCGTAATAATAGCAACGGCACTCGGATTCTTCTATGTTGCGATCGGCGGAACCAAACAGGTTGCAATGCTGAATCAGATAAATGTCATAATACTTTATGTCGGAATGTTCGGGGCGCTTATCTTCTTGTTGACAAAGCTTCCGGGAATGAACTTCGACACGGTTAAAGAGTTTTATATAAACAATCCGGACTACGGTGCAAACTTCGTATCCTTTACAGGCGGAACAAAGCACTTTGTGGAAATAGCAATACCGGTTTGTATAGCACCGTTCTTTGCGCATATGACAGGCCAGCAGACTATACAGACAGCAGCTGCTGCAAAGAGCGAGAAATCCCTTAAACGTATTGCGTGGTTCGTAGGCCCTATGAACGTAATCATAGGAGCTATATCTATAGTCCTTACACTTACAGCACGTTCGATGCCTGAGTTTGAGGGCATCAGCAATAAGCTCGTATGCAGCAGGATGCTCATTTCTATGATGCCTCCGTGGTTCATGGCTATACTGTTCGCAGCATTTATCGCAGCTATACTTTCATCATACGGCGGCTTCCTTATGGGCTCCGCAACATCGATAACATATGACTTTGTTAAACTCTATAAGCCTAAGATGACAGGCAGGGAAGAGACAAAATGGATCCGTATATTCCTTCTTATCGGAGGTATCTACTGCGGAATCATGGCACAGACATTGCCGACGATCGTACTCATGTTCACATGGATTTATTCGTTCATGATACCGGTACTGTGGTTCTTCCTGTTCGGATTCTGGTGGAAGAGAAATGAGAAGGTTGCACTCACCGCATTTATAGTAAGCTTCCTTCTTGCAAGCTTTGCAACATTTGCGGCACCTATACTTCCGACATGGTATACAGAGATCCATATCTCATACCAGATAGCTATAGTTTCCATCGTAATAATGATAATAGGAAACCTGGTAAGCAAGAATTCGAAGCCGGGATACTTCAAGAGCAAAGAATGGTTCGAATCAGAGGCTTACAGAGATTATCTTGAAGAAGTCAAGAACGGAAACGCTTGATAAGGGAGGATGTGCATATGTTTATTGATATAGCATTAAAGGCGATAGTGGTACAGCTTGTTTATGCAGCCGTTCTTATAGTGATAGATAAGATCGGTGCAAAAAACAGAAAAAACAAAAACGGGGAGGGAGAAGAATAATGAATGAAACGATACTTATGCTCATGCTTGTTGCCATCATGGTTTTCTTCTTCATATTCGGAATGGTAGGATACAGCAGAAAAGAACGCATGGCAAATGCGGATGATGCTGCAGACGTAAATAACGCCGTTAAAGAAGATACGGCACAATAACGCTACAAATACTTTCATTATTATAAATTAATTGATAAGGAGCAGGGCTGTAGGACCTTTCTTAGTTCTACAGCTCTGTTTCTTTTTTATTGTGCGCCCGGCGGTGTAATCTTTTTGAAAATCCCATAATATACCCGGAATAATATTCTAATATATTTGATTTATTGTATATTGGTCTATCGATGGCAGTCACCTATCGGTAAGTATGTATATACGATAGAAAGCAGTTAAACTTAACACAAATAGGAAAAATATGATAAGTTTGTATGGTGTAAACTTGAGATGATATATCGTATTATTTTTTTAAAGAAAAAAGCAGAATGAACAAACGGTGCAGAGAGAAAAGCTGAGCAAACAGCGATAAGGCTTTATTTGAGAACAGGATTGAAAAATGTATAAACATGGAAGGGGATAAGAAAATGCTTGCCGAGAATCTGGCAATGTTAAGAAATGTAAAAGGACTGACACAGGAACAGGTAGCTGAGGTAGTAGGCATATCGAGGCAGTCATATGCAAAATGGGAACAGGGAGAAACAGTTCCGGATATTGAAAAATGCGATAAGCTTGCTGATTTTTACGGAATAAAGATCGATTCATTACTGCATTATGAAGAAAAGGTCGGAAGAACCAGGATCGCACCTCCTCCGGCGGGAAAGTATCTATGGGGAACCGTCACGGTAGGGAGCAGGGGACAGATAGTGATACCGAAGGAAGCAAGAGATACCTTCGATATAAAAGAAGGAGACAGGCTTGTAGTTCTCGGAGACGAAGGAGAAGGAATAGCTCTTATAAGGGCAGAGGAATTCGAAAAAAGGCTGATGGCTACAATGGAAATGAGCAGAAAAACAACAGATAGATAGGAGAGTGAAAATACTATGAAGTGTCCGAATTGCGGAAAAGAAATGAGAAAGGGATATTTGTTCAGCAGCAAAGACGGTGCTTTCAGTTTTGCTAATGAGGTTCCGGGAGTATTTGAAAATGCAAAAAAAGCAGATGGTTTCATAGAGATAACACCGCTTAAAGCAAGCCACAGGATCAGAGTAGAAGCAGAGTGCTGCGAAGCCTGCAGGATGGTTTTATTTAAATATTGATTTTATTATAGAGATAATAAAATTTTGCTAATCAATCAAAAAATATTCTATTCTTTATGACCTTTTTATGAATTATATTGTAATCAATCAATAAGGCAAGACAAAATTGAAAAAATATAAACAACAGGAGGAAAAAAAGGAAATGAAGAAAAGACAAGTATTGGCAGCAGTTTTAGCAGCAACATTTGCGTTTTCGATGGTTGGCTGCGGCGGCTCGGGATCATCAAGCTCAGCAAGCAGTAAAGAAAGCAGCTCAGCAAGCTCAGTAAGCGCAGCAAGCAGCGCATCAGGAAGCTCAGCAGCAGCGGCAAGCGGGGATGTTGCAAACAAAGATAAACCACTTTGCTGGTACAACCGTCAGCCTTCAAACAGCTCAACAGGAGAACTTGATCAGACAGCCCTCAATTTCAACGCAAATACCTATTATGTAGGATTCGATGCTAACCAGGGTGCTGAGCTCCAGGGTCAGATGGTAATGGATTATATCAAAGAAAACATAGACACGATCGACCGTAACGGAGACGGAATTATCGGATATGTTTTAGCTATCGGTGATATCGGACATAACGATTCAATAGCTCGTACACGTGGTGTTCGTACAGCACTTGGAACAGCAGTCGACAAGGACGGAAGCGTTGATTCGGCACCTGCAGGAACAAACGTTGACGGAACCGCAACAGTTGTACAGGATGCTAAGGTTGAGATCAACGGAAAAGAATATACGATCCGTGAGCTCGCATCACAGGAAATGAAGAACTCTGCAGGAGCTACATGGGATGCAGCTACAGCAGGTAACGCTATCGGAACATGGTCAGCATCTTTCGGAGATCAGATCGATGTTATCGCTTCTAATAACGACGGTATGGGAATGTCAATGTTCAACGCATGGGCAAAGGACAACAAAGTTCCTACGTTCGGATATGATGCAAACAGCGATGCGGTTGCAGCTATCGCAGAAGGATACGGCGGAACAATTTCACAGCACGCAGACGTTCAGGCTTATCTTACACTCAGAGTTTTACGTAACGCACTTGACGGCGTAGATATCGACACAGGCATCGGAACAGCCGATGAAGCAGGCAACGTTTTAAAAGAGGGTGAAGATTACAGATACAGCGAAGAGGACAGATCCTACTACGCATTGAACCTTGCTGTAACAAAAGACAACTATGAAAAATTCATGGATTCTACAATGACCTATGATGCAGTTTCAAACCAGCTCGATGCAAGCAAGAGCCCGGAGAAGAAAGTATGGCTTAACATCTACAATGCAGCTGATAACTTCCTCAGCTCTACATATCAGCCACTCCTTGAGAAATATGATGATCTTCTTAACCTTAAGGTAGATTACATCGGTGGTGACGGACAGACAGAGTCCAATATCACAAACCGTCTTGGAAATCCGGGAGAATATGATGCATTTGCCATTAACATGGTTAAAACAGATAACGCAGCAGCATACACCTCAATTCTCTCACAGTAATTGATTGACCAGTCAGCTGTTAATTAAATAAAGAGGGGTGTCAGAGATGATACCCTTCTTTCACTAAGAAAAGGAAGCAGGGCTATGGCAGAAGATAAGAATAAATACATCTTATCGATTAATGGCATGAGTAAATCATTCGGCAGGAACAAGGTTCTGAAACATATTGATCTGAACGTCAAACCCGGATCGATCATGGGACTGATGGGTGAGAATGGTGCCGGAAAATCGACTATGATGAAATGTCTCTTTGGAACCTATCAGAAGGACGAGGGGACGATTATATTGGATGGCAAGGAAGTCAGTTTCTCGGGACCTAAGGATGCTTTGGAAAACGGCATAGCGATGGTCCACCAGGAGTTGAACCAGTGCCTTGAAAGAAGTGTTGTAGATAATCTATTTCTCGGACGATATCCTAAAAATTCATTCGGTGTCGTAGATGAAGGAAGGATGAAAAAGGAAACCTCCGAATTGTTCAGAAAGCTCGGGATAACCGTTAGTCTGACACAGCCGATGAAAAAAATGTCTGTATCGCAGCGACAGATGTGCGAGATAGCAAAAGCAATCTCATATAATTCAAAGGTTATCGTACTTGACGAGCCTACATCGTCACTTACGGCTCCCGAGGTTGAGAAGCTTTTCCAGATGATGCGTCAGCTTAAGTCAAAGGGAATAGCACTTATATATATCTCTCACAAGATGGATGAGATATTTAATATCTGCGATGAAGTTTCGGTATTAAGAGACGGAAATCTTGTTATGACAAAAGAAACCGGGGATACAGACATGAACGAGCTTATATCCGCGATGGTTGGCCGTTCTCTTGAAAATCGTTTCCCGCCTGTCGATAATGAGCCGGGTGAAACAATACTTTCCGTACAGAACCTTTCAACAAAATATGCACCGAAGCTGCAGCATATCTCTTTTGATATAAGAAAGGGCGAGATCTTCGGATTCTACGGGCTGGTTGGTGCCGGACGTACAGAGCTTCTGGAAACTATATTCGGAATCCGTACAAGAGCAGAAGGTAATGTAATATATAACGGAAAGACTTCGAACTTCTCATCACCGAGAGATGCAATGGATCACGGATTTGCTTTGATCACAGAGGAAAGAAAGGCAAACGGCCTTTTCCTTAAAGCGGATATTACCTTTAATACTACCATTGCAAATATGCGTCGTTACAAGAGCGGAATAGCATTGTCACATGACAAGATGGTTCGTGCGACTGCAGATAAGATCAAGGTAATGCGTACAAAATGTATGGGACCGGATGATCTGATCACAAGCCTTTCCGGAGGAAACCAGCAGAAGGTCATCTTCGGAAAATGGCTGGAGAGAGCACCGAGTGTATTTATGATGGATGACCCGACACGAGGAATAGATGTCGGTGCAAAATATGAGATATACGAACTGATCATAAAGATGGCAAAACAGGGAAAGACGATAATAGTTGTTTCCTCGGAAATGCCGGAAATCTTAGGAATAACAAACCGTATCGGCGTTATGTCAAACGGACGTCTTGCGGGTATCGTAAATACCAAAGAAACAAACCAGGAAGAACTGTTGAGACTCAGTGCTAAGTATTTGTAGAGAGGAGTATTGCTATGGCAGAAAACAGCGTTATTCTTTCGGCCGATGAAAGAGAAAAACTTCTGAAACCGATCGATGAATATGTTGGTAAGATACAGACCCGGATCGATGCACTGCGTGTCGATGGATCGGAAAAAGTAAATGATTTAAGAAACCAGATGGCTATCGCAAAGGAAAACAAAAACCTTTCGCGCGATGAAAGAAATAAGATAATCGATAACTGCAAGAAAGAGCTTGAAAAAGCAAGAGCGGTTGAAAATGCTAATAAAGCGGAGGTTTCAAAGCTTGTTGCAGATGCAGAAGGGTATCTTGCAAAGCATTATGGCAGCGATTATTTTGATAAGGTTGCAAAGAGCTGTGATCAGGCAAAAAATGCTGAAAACAGTGCATATGAAAAGACCAGGGCTACGCTTCAGGCAGAGCATAAGGATAATCTTAGCAGCCTTAAGGATGCAGAAGAGATCAAAGCAGAGAAATATCTTCTTAAGAACAGACTTTATGATGCACAGATGGCTCATGAATCAAAGCTTCAGCAGATAAAGGATACAAAGCATGATGCTTTCATGCATAAGTTCCATTTGATCGATCTTCTCAGGATGTCAAAGTTCACTTTCAAACAGAAAAGAGAGCAGAGCTTTGAGAATTATAAGTATAATTTCAATATGTCACAGTTCCTTTATAAGAACGGACTTTATATCGTAATCATACTTATATTCATTGCATTGTGTATCGTTACACCTATCGTAAAGAATACACAGCTCCTTACACTTACAAACGTACTCAATATCCTTCAGCAGGCATCTCCGAGAATGTTCCTTGCACTCGGTGTTGCAGGACTGATCCTCTTAACAGGAACAGACCTTTCTGTAGGACGTATGGTTGGTATGGGTATGGTTACCGCTACTATAATCATGCATAACGGCATAAACACAGGTAGTGTATTCGGACATATATTCGATTTCACAGCTATACCGCCGGCAGGAAGAGCAATACTCGCTTTGATAGTATGCGTTATATTTACTACGGTATTTGCAATGATCGCGGGATTTTTTATGGCGAGGTTCAAGATGCATCCGTTTATTTCGACCATGGCTAACATGCTCATCATATTCGGACTTGTAACCTACGCAACAAAGGGTGTTTCGTTCGGTGCTATAGATTCATCTATTCCGAGCACATTTATCCCTCAGATCGGCAAATTCCCGACTATCATCCTTTGGGCCGTTGCAGCTATCGTAATAGTATGGTTCATATGGAACAAGACTATATTCGGTAAGAACCTGTACGCTGTAGGAGGAAACCCTGAAGCAGCAGCAGTATCCGGTATTTCAGTATTTAAGGTAACTATGGGAGCATTCATCCTTGCAGGTATCCTTTACGGATTCGGCTCATGGCTTGAGTGCAACAGAATGGTAGGTTCAGGTAGTGCAGCATACCTTATGAAAGAGGCAGGATATGATTGTATTGGTGTGACAATGAAGCTTTATGATAATGAAGATATTGGAATGGCAAGGGAGAAAACCTGTTGTTCTTTAAGTGATATTGAGGATGCCAGAAGCGTGTGTGTTAAACTGGGAATCCCATATTATGTATTTAATTTTACGGCAGATTTTAAGAAACAGGTAATGGACCGCTTCGTAGCCGCTTATGAAAACGGTGCGACCCCCAACCCCTGTATTGACTGCAACCGCTACCTGAAATTCGACAGCCTTTACCATCGTGCACAGGAACTTGGCTGTCATTATGTAGTAACTGGTCATTATGCCAGAATCGAACAGCGGGAAGACGGCAGATACCTTCTGAAAAAAGCAGCCGATCCTGCGAAAGACCAGAGCTATGTCCTCTATTCTCTTACCCAGGAGCAGCTGGCACATACCATGTTCCCCCTTGGAGACATGAACAAACACCAGACTCGTATGATCGCAGACCAGCAG
>OQVT01002201.1_pt1 | contig 12536 bp, 9 predicted proteins | sample 1691561 | NCBI WGS metagenome assembly OQVT01 (sample SAMN03418260, study PRJEB22391) | human gut metagenome | biome: human-gut; feature: organic feature; material: feces | host: Homo sapiens | place: Tanzania | collected 2013-01 | reverse complement strand
GATATTGAGTCGCATGGAAGCCATGAGCATTCCTGGAGTCACTTTATCACAATTTGAGATGCAGATCATGGCGTCTGCTTTATGCGCATTGACCATATATTCTACCGAGTCTGCAATAATATCTCTTGAAGGCAAAGAATAGAGCATTCCGTCATGTCCCATTGCAATTCCGTCATCAATAGCAATAGTATTGAATTCGGCAGCATAGCATCCCATTTTCTCTATTTCTTCTTTTACGATTTGTCCTATCTCGTGCAGATGCGTATGTCCGGGTACAAACTGGGTGAACGAATTGACGACGGCAATAATAGGTTTTCCGAATTGCTCATGTTTCATTCCTGTAGCCACCCAAAGAGCTCTGGCTCCAGCCATTCTTCTTCCTTCTGTGCATACTGCACTGCGTAATTGGTGTTTCATATCTATTTAGTTTGTTTGTTTATTCCTTTTTATGTGGATTTTCTCCACCATCTCACCATATTGAGTTGCAAAGTTACACTTTTTCCGCCTAATCACCAACGAAACATTAGAGGTTTTTCGGTTTTTGCTTATAAATTGAAAGTTTCCTGGTGAATTACAGAAAAAAAGCGAGCCGTAGTTTCCATCGGCTCGCTTTCGTTTCCTTAACAATCTCTTTACCTTTGATTCGTACCTATGTATGTTTTCTGAGTGCAAAGATACATTTAATCTCTGTATGATTTATGCACTTTTTTGACATAATTTCATAGAGCCGTTTTATTTTTGACTTGCATCAATTTTGCATGTACTTTCATTCATGAAGAGGTACGACGGTTTGTATCCTCCTGCGTCAACGACGATTTTTTCGAAGACGATGGCAGGATCGTTAGGTTTGATTGTCAGGGTATGGAATTCGCCTTCTACTACCGGGAGTGTAACAATACTTTCCACTACTCTTCTTGCCACAGTTGGATAATAGATGGAATAGATATTTTCCTTTTTCTCATTGAGATTGTGGTTGAAGTTGACTGTTTGAGCCTCTCCATGATCGAGTTGCACACTATAAGTAAGTCCGCCTTTGTTAAGATAGTCGAGGGTGGATTTCACTACGATGTGTATCTTAAGTGGACTCTTCACTCCGTTTGGCATACGGAATCGATAGGTCAGACTTGCCCCTTCCACACCTTTGGTATAAGGCATTAGGGTAACTCCGCTTCTTGTGCGTCCCATGTCTGGTATGATAGTCCATTTTGCTTCTGATGCATCAGATGCAGCATAGTAGTGTTCTGCTTCCATGGCAACCACTCCATTTTCTTCTGTAAACACATATCCTCCGTTTGTCGGATTTTCGATGCGTTTCACCTCAGGCATCCGGTCTGCGGGGAAATCGTCGTTCCATGTAGTGTAACTGATATGTTTCTGTATCATCATTCCATTCCATTTTCCACCTGCCATTTTGAGGTTATAATCAGCACAAAGTGTAGAATCGCGCTTAAACGCCTGTTCTACGCGATCTGCCCAAAGATTGCAATCAGGATTTCCCTCTTTGAAGAGTTTATGGTTCATGGCTTGCGCATAATACATTTGATGGATATTACCCATGGCTTGTATCGGGAAGAGTATGATTTGCTGATAAGCATCGCGCTGGTTCTCGTCGAGTGTGAGATACTGTCTGAGCGCATCGCGCTCAAGAGTGGCGTATTCATCCACCACTTGTTTCCATTCACCTGTATTTATATTATAGGTGTTTGCATCCATCATTTCTGCCGTGCATCGTCCGTTGAGTTTGCATACGATATTGAGCAGGCGGGCTGCTTCATCTGCCTGTTCTGTTCCAAACTGCTGCTGACAGAACTGGCGTGCATGCTCTGTGATATTGTTGACATCGTATTTTCTTGGATTCCAAGCCATATCCATAAACATAGAGATAGGAAATTCCATCGGTTTAAGGTCACCGACATTGAGAATCCACATCGACTGTATTCCGTTTTCGTAGGCTAAAGTGAGCTGCTCCCACATATTCTGCATAGGAGTGACGTTGAGCCATTTAGAATTTCTCGGTGCTCCCACATAATCCACGTGGTAATAGAGTCCCCATCCTCCTTTATGCTTGCGTTCTTGTACATTCGGTACTCTACGCACATTTCCCCAGTTATCGTCACAAAGGAGAAGAATAACGTCTTCTGGAACTTTCATTCCTTTGTCATAATAGTCAAGCACCTCTTTATAGAGCGCCCAGACTTGTGGTGTTTCGCTTGCTTTCTTTCCTGTTACGTCTGCAATAATCTTTCGCTGGTCTGCAATAATCTGCTGCATGAGTCGCGTATCGGCTTCGTCGCTCATGGCTTCGTCGCCATCGCCTCTCATTCCTATGGTTACGAGCTGCTCGGTTCCTTTCATGCGCTCGATGCCTTCACGGAAGAACTGCTGCAACTTTGTTTTATTGGTATTATAGTTCCATGGTCCCCACTCTGCTCTTTTACGTGCATATTCCTGATGGTTTCTTGCCATTGGTTCATGATGTGAGGTACTCATGACAATACCCATATCGTTGGCAGTTTTCTCGTTGGCAGGATCATCAGCATAGAACGACCACATCCACATGGCAGGCCACATCATGTTTCCTTTCAGTCGGAGCACAAGTTCAAAGACGCGCTCATAGAAATGGTGGTCAGCATAATTTGTACCAAATGTATTTTTAATCCATGTAGAAAGGCATGGTGCTTCATCGTTGAGGAAGATTCCACGGTAAGCAACAGCCGGTTCTCCGTCAGTATATATTCCTCGGTTGACATAAATCTCTTCATGTCTTTCAGTAGGCACGTCAGCCCAATAGTACCAAGGCGACACGCCCATCTGTGCAGAAAGTTCATAGATTCCATAGACTGTACCTCTTCTGTCGCTTCCTGCAATAATGAGTTGTTTTCCTACGGTTGTGATGATAAACTTCTCGCGTTTTCCTTTAAGTTGTGTTGCGTCGATAAGTTTTTTCTTTGCGAGTTGGTCAATAAATTTAGAGTGCCCAATAGTTCCCACAATAATCTTTGCATCTGCCTGATGTTGAAGCACGGCATCTTGTCCTGTTACTCGTCCGAAGTCTGCTGCCAAAGCATGTACTGCAATATCAACGGCTTTAAAATCTGCTTCATCCGTTGTGATGGTTACCTGCTTTTGTGGGTTAAGGAGCAGGTCTCCATGACTGAAGTTTACAAATCTCTCTGCGGCCTTTATGGTTTGCATTCCAAAGAGGGCGACAAAAGCCAATAATGTTGTTTTGATGGTTTGAATAGTTGTCATAAGTGTATATTGTTTTTAAGTTCGGATGCAAAGTTACACATTATTTTTCAAAAATGATAACGTTGTCCGTCATTTTAAACTAACAAAGTTTTGCATGCGAGATTTCAGTCATTTTTTTAATGAGGCCTTTACTCTATTCTCCTTCGGGATGTGTTCGGGATGCATTCGGGATGGAACCATTCATAGAATGGTGTAATTTTCCTAATACCAAGTCCCATGTAAGTCCCAAGTAAGTCCCAAGTAAGTCCCAAGTAAGTCCCATCAGATTTGGGACAATAATAGGAGGCAGTTGGGAAGAAGAAAGGACGTTCTTGGGTAATACTTTAGACATTTCACTATTAAAGCGACAGAAGTACAGATGTCTCAAAGTTATAATCAAAAAAAATCCGTCTTGCAGAAAATACTCCACAAGACGGATTGTTTATTTGTCGCTAAATGCTGAGTTCTTATTACTTAGTAGTATCGAAGAACATAGCTACGCGGTTGAAGTCAACCTCCTCAGAGAGTTTGTCGGTTGCACCGAGACCCTCAGTAGTGATGCGGCTGGCTGCAATCTTGTAACGCTTAACGAGAGCGTTCTTTACAGCGTTGGCACGTGCGATAGAAATCTTCTGGTTGATCTCAGCACTTCCTTCTGGTGAAGCGTAGCCACGAACGATAATCTTAGAATTCTTGTGATTGCGCATGTACTTAGCAACCATTTCGATGCTTGCATACTGAGCTGCGTCGATGGTGCTCTTGCCCTGACCGAAGATGACGATTGGCTGGAGCTGAGTACTGTTTTCCTTAACAACTTTCACCTCTGGCTGCTTGCTCTTTTCAGCAGCGAGCTGAGCCTGAAGGTCTGCGATGGTACGGCCATCAGCAGCAATCTTGTTGTCCTTGTTAGCATTTTCAGCACGGAGCTCGTTAATCTTGGCGTTCAGACCATCGATTTCGGCCTGGTCACGGAGCTGTGCGATTTTGAAGTTGTGAGTACCGTTGGTGTTACCGAACTTATAGTTCAAACCAACGTTAACTCCGAAGGCTGCAGTACCGAAGTTGTACTTAATGTCCTGACCACCTGCATTGAGACCATACACGAGGTTTGGTTCAATATAGAGCTGCCAAGCCTTGTTTGCGCCAAGGTTGAAAGCAAAATCAAGACCAATCTTAGATGTCAGTACGTCGTTGTCCTGACCTTCACGCTCGTTAGAAGTACCGAAAGCGTGACCCCAACCGAGTCCATAAACACCGATTACCTCAAAGTTGCGAGGCTCGCCTTTATATCCGCCAAACCAATTGCTGAAGTTTGTAGTACCGAGTACAGAAGTGTTGAGCGCACGAACCAATGTACTATAGCTACCGAATCCACGTGTACGGGCATAAGCGTCGCTTTCAAGGGCGAGACCGAATACTGGAGTAAACCAGCGGCCTACACGAATTCCGGCAGAAGGGTTAATGTTGTTGAATACTGAAACACCTGTGGCCTTTGCACTCGCACCAGCCTTGATGCCTACATACCAGTTGTCCTGATTCTCACTTTCCTCTACAGTCTGAGCAGAGATTGCCTGTGCAGAAAAAGCTGCTACGGCAAGCATTAAAAATACTTTTTTCATCGTTTTTAATGATTATATAATATGTTGTAACGTTTAATTACTTAAGTTTCGAGGTGCAAAGTAACAAAAAAAAAGAATAACTACCAAACATTTTCTAAGAAAACTCTACGAATAGACAAATTTTTCCATCGAAAAGAACAATTTATTGAAGAATTTATTTTAATTTTGCATTTTATGAGCAGAATAATCCTTATCACCGGAGGCCAACGGTCTGGAAAAAGTGAAAAAGCAGAGCAATTGGCGTTAACACTCAGCGAAAGCCCTGTTTATCTGGCCACAGCCCATATTTGGGATGATGAGTTTCGCGAGCGTGTACGTCGCCATCAGGAGCGTCGTGGACCACAATGGACTAATATAGAAGAGGAACGCGCACTGAGTCGTCACGATTTTTCAGGACGTGTGGTTTTGGTGGACTGCCTGACGCTTTGGGCCACTAATTTCTTCTGCGAAGCAGAGAAGGTTGACATAGTGCTCGACAAACTGAAACAGGAATTTGACCGTTTGGTGAGTCAAAATGCCACATTCATTTTCGTAACCAACGAAATTGGTTCAGGTGGAGTGAGTGCCAATGCCGTGCAACGCAGATTTACAGATCTACTGGGATGGTTCAATCAATATGTGGCCTCAAAGGCCGACGAGGTTATTCTGATGGTTAGTGGAATTTCAGTAAAAATCAAATGACAACATTTAATATTTCTCCTCTCGACGATTCACTTCGGCCTGCCATTCAGTCGAAGATTGACAATCTCAACAAGCCCAAAGGCTCATTGGGCCGCTTGGAAGAACTTGCATTACAAGTATGCTTGATAGAACAGACACTATCGCCCACCCTGCATCATCCCTGTCACTTGCTTTTTGGTGCAGACCATGGTATTGAGCGCGAAAGAGTTAGTGTCTCGCCACGCGAAGTGACTTGGCAACAGATGATAAACTTCACACGGGGCGGAGGCGGAGTCAATATGTTCTGCCGACAATACGGTTTCGACTTGAAGATTATCGACGTCGGAGTGGATTACGACCTTTCATCTATAGAAGGTATCATTCCACGCAAAATCGCTTGGGGCACTAACAATTTCTTGCATGAAGCGGCCATGAGTCAGGAAGAAATGGAACAAGCACTCGGCATAGGCCGCGACATGGTGGATTGCTGTCAGAAAGAAGGTTGCCAGGTGATTTCTATAGGAGAAATGGGCATCGCCAACACATCGCCAAGCAGCATATGGATGAGCCTGTTTGCCCATCTGCCACTCAACACCTGCATCGGAGCTGGCGCAGGACTCAATACAACGGGCATCAATCATAAATACGAGGTACTGAACGAGGCAGTAAACAGATTCAAAGCCAATGGAGGTCAGGAAGAGGATGCATGGGAGGTAATACGTTATTTCGGCGGATTCGAAATGGTGGCAGCCATTGGAGCCATGTTGCGTGCGGCAGAATTACACCTTATTATATTAATAGACGGATTCATCATGTCTGCATGTGCCTTGGCCGCAAGCAAACTCTACCCACAAGCCAAACAATACATGGTATTTGCCCATTGTGGTGACGAAAGCGGCCACAAACTGCTGCTTGACAGTATGGGAGTGCAGCCACTATTGAATCTTGGCCTGAGACTGGGAGAAGGTACAGGAGCACTTTGTTCCTTTGGCATTTTGGAGAGTAGCGTACGGATGATGCAGGAGATGAACAATTTCGATAACGCACACATCACCAAATATTTCTAACCATCGAAAAAACAACAATCATGAGACTTCGCATAGACCAAACAAAATGGTGGGAGACTCCTATGGCAGCACTCATCTTCTTCACCCGACTGCCTTTCTGGCGACTGTGTTCACCCTCCAAAACTTGTTATCAGCACGTTGTGGAATACTGGCCTTTGGCCGGATGGCTCACAGGCGGAATCATGGCTCTAACATTCTATATAACAAGCGCATGGTTCACCTTGCCCGTAGCGGTATTATTAGCCATCATCGCACGAATCCTCACCACAGGGGCGCTCCATGAAGATGGTCTTGCAGACTTTCTTGACGGATTCGGAGGTGGTTACAACCGTGAACGCATCCTTTCCATCATGAAAGACTCACATATAGGCACATACGGAGTTTTGGGACTGATTCTTTATTTTGCACTACTCGCCACTACACTTCTCGCCATCGGAGATCATGAAATTACCACCCTCACACCTTCCTTTGCTTTGGATAATGCCGATTCCGCTTCAACACTTCTTCTTGCTTCGACAATTCTTGCAGCCGACCCATTTTGTAAGATGGTAAGCGGTCAACTCATCATGTTTCTACCCTATGCTCGTAAAGAGGAAGAGGCTAAATCTAAAACCGTTTATGTAAAATACGGACTCCAGGCTGGTCTCCGACTGGCTCTCACCGGACTAATGCCCTTAGTAGGTTGGGGCTGGATGATGAACCAATGGTTTGCCATTCCATTTTCATCGATAGAAGTGCTGGTTGCCGTTCCGTGTATTGTATTCTATCTGCTCTATCTGCTGATGAACCGCAAATTGCAGGGATATACGGGCGATTGCTGCGGAGCCACATTCCTTTTAACAGAACTTTCGTTTTACCTCGCTTTCGCAGCCACATTATAATGGCCTAACATCTCGGAATAGGAAAAAAATATTCAAATGACCCTGTATTAACAATATACTCACCCACATAACGTCATCTTGCCAATACAAAAAAAAAGCGATGTCCCAACTTCACAGCAGAGACATCACGAAACAGGTATTAGTCCTTTTAAGGTAAAAAGATTGTATTCAGGATAACGTCTGCAAAGGTACTTCTTTTTTTTAACTAACAAAAATATTTTTATATGATATATAACATGTTTTTGACCTAATTCCACATTTTTTACCGCTTTTCTTGAGATTTTAGAGATTTCTATTGTATCTTTGCAAACGAAGGGCAACCTATAGCCGTCAAGCTGACAAACATCACTATATCACACTTGTAGCATAGACTGCTCCAACAAAAAGAAAACAAAAACGTATCACACAATATGACTGAAGAGAAAACAACAACAGAGAACGAAGAGAAAAAAAGCATTAGCTTCGTTGAACAGATTGTAGAAAACGACCTCGCAGAGGGCAAAAATGGCAAACGCATACAGACACGATTCCCACCGGAACCTAACGGATACATACACATTGGACACGCCAAGGCCATCTGCATGGACTTCGGAGTAGCAGAAAAATACAACGGAATTTGCAACCTCCGATTCGATGACACCAACCCCACTAAAGAAAACACAGAGTATGTCGAAAACATCATGAACGACATCAAGTGGCTCGGATTTAACTGGGGAAATGTGTATTATGCATCCGACTACTTCGATAAACTGTGGGAATTCGCCATTTGGCTCATAGAAAAAGGAATGGCATACGTGGACGAACAGACATCTGAACAAATTGCAGAACAGAAAGGAACGCCCACACAGCCAGGACAACCAAGTCCGTTCCGCGACAGACCCATAGAGGAGAACCTCAAGCTCTTCAAGCAAATGAATACGCCGGAAGCCGTAGAGGGTTCTATGGTGCTCAGAGCCAAACTCGACATGGCAAACCCAAACATGCACTTCCGCGACCCCATCATCTACAGAATCATTCAGATTCCTCACCACAGAACAGGAACAAAATGGCACGCATACCCCATGTACGACTTCGCACACGGACAGAGCGACTATTTTGAAGGGGTTACACACTCCATCTGTACCCTCGAATTCGTGCCTCATCGCCCACTCTACGACAAATTCGTGGACTTCCTGCAAGAAAAAGAAGGACAGACAGCATACCGCCCAAGACAGATTGAGTTCAACAGACTCAACCTCACTTATACCGTCATGTCAAAACGCAAACTTAAAGCACTCGTTGACGAAAACCTCGTCAGCGGATGGAATGATCCACGAATGCCAACCGTTTGCGGAATGAGAAGAAGAGGATACTCTGCACAAAGCATCAGAAACTTCATCGACTCCATCGGATACACGAAGTTTGACGCACTCAACGACTACGCTCTCCTTGAAGCAGCCGTACGTGAAGACCTTAACAAAAAAGCATGCAGAGTGTCTGCCGTGCTCAACCCCGTAAAACTTATCATCACCAACTATCCTGAAGGACAGACAGAAGAACTCACAGCTATCAACAACCCAGAGAACGAGGCAGACGGGACACACAACATCACCTTCAGCCGCGAACTTTGGATTGAGCGCGAAGACTTCATGGAAGATGCACCCAAGAAATTCTTCCGTATGACACCAGGAAAAGAGGTGAGACTCAAAAACGCATACATCATCGCCTGCACAGGATGCAAGAAAAACGAAGCAGGAGAGATTGAAGAAATCTATGCAGAGTACGATCCAGAAAGCAAGAGCGGAATGGCGGGAGCAGACAGAAAGGTCAAAGGTACACTCCATTGGGTAAGTGCCGGCCACTGCATCAAAGCAGAAGTAAGACTCTACGACAGACTGTTCTCCGTAGAAAACCCCGGTGCTGACGAACGCGACTTCCGCGAACTTCTCAACCCAGAATCTCTCACCGTGCTCAACAACTGCTATGTAGAGAAATTCCTTGAAGAGAAACAACCTGGAGACTTCTTGCAGTTCCAACGCATCGGCTATTTCACACCGGATGAAGATTCTAAACCCGGACACCTTGTATTCAACCGTACAGTAGGATTAAAAGACAACTGGGCAAAGAAAAACAAATAAGAAACAAGGCAATTTAAATGCTATTGACTGACGACAAATTCTTCAACGACCCAGAGTTCAGAGAAATGCTCAAAGCATACGAAGAGGCAGCATCCAAAGGGATGCCGCCCTTCTTTGATGCAGACGACCTCATAGACATTGCCGACTACTATCGGTTGACAGATCAGATGGACAAAGCCATGGAAGTGGCACAAAACGCTATTGACCTCTTCCCAAACGCCACCCTGCCCAATGTCTTCATGGCAAGAAATGCACTCCAGAACGACAACCTCAAAGAGGCAGAATACTACGTCAGTATGATTGAAGCCGAAGACGATCCCGACTATATATACATCAAAGCCGAACTACTCATCTACCAGTACAAGCTAGAAGAGGCAGAACAGCTCCTTGAAGCAAAATTTCATGAACTCACCAATGATGACAACGGATGGTTCATCAAAGACGTAGCAAACCTCTATCTCGACTATGGAGAATACGAAAGAGGATATACATGGATGATGAGATATTGTGACGTCAAGGACGATGACTATAAAGAACTATTGGGAAGAGCACTCTACGGTACATGGAAACTCGAAGAATGTGAAAGCATATTTACAGAACTTGCCGACAAATATCCTTTCGACAAGAAATACTGGAAAGTACTGGCTGAAGCACAACTCTCACAAAACAAATTCGATGAAGCCATCAATAGCAGCGAATATGCAATTGCCATTGACCCTGACGATCCCGTTCCACATGGCATCAAGGCATCAGCATTAATGGGAAAAGGCAACTGGGAAGAGGCTGTAAAATTCTTCAAGACCGCCCTCAGTCATGCACAATATGATTGTAGCGGATATATTCAACTTGCCACCTGCCTTATCAACACCAATGAGTTTAAGGAAGCATTGGAATGGTTGGAAAAAGCACTCAAGGAAAGCGGGAATGCCAGAGAATACGCAGGAGCTATCTATCATCAAATGGCACTCTGCCAAGGTGCACTTGGGAATAACGAAGAGGCAAAAAAACTTTTGGATAAAGCAGAAGAAAAAGGAGAAAACAAAACAGACCTCTACGTGGCTCGGGCACATATCCTACAAACTGAGAAACAGTACGAAGCAGCTGATAGATATTTCAACAAAGCTCTCGAACTGTCAACAGACCAGATGCATACCCTCATAAGAATTGCCATCTCCCTAACAGACTGTCAAAGATATAAAGAGTGTCTCCAACTACTCAAAGAGAAATTGCCAGTCATCGATGAAAATTGCACAGAAGGACTTTCACTTCTCGCACTATGCTCACTCAGACTTAACCAAGCTGAAGACTTTCTCTATTATCTCCGTCTGGCAGCAGAACGAAACCCCATCGAACTGCGCATGATACTCGGGGCATACTTTCCCGAGAATATGGCCACGAAGGACTATTACGATTTCGCATATAAACAGATTCATAAAAGCAAACAACAGTGAACTTTATTACATCACTCCTTGCCAACCTCAACTATGGCACCATATTCTTCCTCATGCTACTCGAAAGCACGGTCGTACCCGTACCATCAGAATTCGTAGTTACACCAGCAGCCTACCATGCTGCAGGAGGAAATCTTGATGTTTTCCTTGTCATACTATTCGCTACAATCGGAGCTGACTTCGGAGCATCCATCAACTATCTTGTGGCTTACTACGTAGGAAGACCGGTTATCTATCGTTTCGCCAACAGCAAATGGGGAAAACTATGCCTACTCAATCAAGAGAAAGTAGAGAAAAGCGAACGCTACTTCGACGACCACGGCGTAGTAGCAACTCTCACAGGAAGACTCATACCTGGCATCCGACACCTTATTTCCATCCCAGCAGGACTCGCCAAGATGAACTACTGGAAATTCTTGCTCTATACTACAGTAGGAGCAGCAGCATGGCATTCTATCCTCGCACTCCTGGGATGGTACCTCCACAGCGTTGTACCTGAAGAGCAACTAAACGATAAAATCACAGAATATGCCGAATACATAAAAATTGGCATACTTGCCATCATAATACTTGCCATTGGCTATTTCATCGTGCGTTCGTTGCTAAAAAAATCAAGAAAAAAGTAAAAAAACAAAGATTCTTGTAAAAAGGCAGATAAAATAGACGTAAATATTTCTTAATACCGAATATTTTCCGTATATTTGCCACGTTTTCTTAAACTTTCAACAACGTATAAATTGCTTATGTCAAGAAACAACAACCATCTCGTTATCATGGCAGGAGGAGTAGGTAGCAGATTCTGGCCTATGAGTACCGAAGAAACCCCAAAACAGTTCATCGATGTATTGGGAGTCGGACGCTCATTGCTTCAACTCACAAGAGACCGCTTCGAAAGTGTAGTTCCCCATGACAATATATGGGTGGTCACAAATCGAAAATATGTTCGTATGGTGCAGCAACAACTGCCAGACATGCCAACAAACCATATACTTTGCGAACCATTCGAAGTCTCCGTATTTGCTAATGGCAGCCTTCGCATCATCCACAAGGGAAATATAAAAGCTTTCGTCAACTAGATCCTGTTTACTATTCATACGAACAGCTTCTGATTCCATCCAACGATAGTCAACCGTGCCAGGAGCACCAACATATTTGATCTCTCCGGTCTTCTTGTCCTCACGTTTCGCCATGAGTTTCGCACCGCCAGAACCAGCCTTCATCGGCGTGAACTGCCCAACCTTACCGACAAATCGATAGCGATGCTCTCCTTCAGGAAGACCTTCATTGAAGTCCAAATACAAAGCGCCTTCTTTCGAAGATTTTGTTTCACATTTGTCTTCGAAGTCGATTGGCTGATGAGAAAATAGTGTCTTGAATACATACGGAACTTGGAACTGAGTGCCTGTTGCCGTCCAATAGCCCTCCTCTTCCAGATAGGCAGGTTCGTTTTCTTCCGGCAAATATCCATACGTCTTCTGGCACCATTCGGGACTAGCAGCTTTTGCTACAT
>OQVT01002200.1_pt1 | contig 12545 bp, 7 predicted proteins | sample 1691561 | NCBI WGS metagenome assembly OQVT01 (sample SAMN03418260, study PRJEB22391) | human gut metagenome | biome: human-gut; feature: organic feature; material: feces | host: Homo sapiens | place: Tanzania | collected 2013-01 | reverse complement strand
AGACGTGTGCTCTTCCGATCTAGGAGGGACTGATCTATCCGGTAAAAGGCAAAGGGAATTTTGTTGCAGAGACGCAGCAGATTCAGGAAAAAAGCAAAGAAGATTTTCGAAAAGAATTTTTGGAACTTGTCAGACGTGGAATCAACACAGGTATGACAGAAGAAGAACTGATGACATTGGTTCAGAAAGGGTATGAGGAGGAACAGAGATGATAGAGATAAGGGGATGCAGCAAAGCATTTGGGACGCTTATGGCAGTCAGTAAGGTTTCGCTGGAAACAGATTTTCTTTCCGTCTGGCGAATAGGAAAAATCAAGGACTCTGCTGCGATTCGTACGTTGACGTGAACTTCCCTGAAGTGCCAAATCTTTGATAAAAATATTTGTCTTATCATTGCGAAATGAAAGGAAAGCAACGGATTTACCGTCCTTGGAAATGTCTATAATACGATTCGTGAGCCAACTGATTTTACTGCCAAAGCGTTTAACCTCTGGCATACAGACATAATCACTTGATTTTGTAATCTTCATAAAATCAGCTCCAGTTTCCTCTGGCACAGATACCACTGAATAATCAACTGTCTGAGCACACGTCACACCGGACACCGATAAAGCTAAAACCAAAAGCCTTATTTTATTTCTCATACGCCTTTCATTCTCCAGTATAACGATAGTAAACAGTACTGTCCTCTTCTTCATCATCATCATCCGAAGAATCAGGCAGCCAAGTAATCACCATGACGTTTTCCTTGAAGGAAACTTTGTCACGCTCAACAACATCATCACCATCTTCATCCGAATACTTAAATACGAGGTTATCACCATTCAATGAATAAGTGCCATAATCCATATACTCATCAGACTTGGAACCGAAATAAGCTATTTTGTGGGTCTCAAATGCTTCATCCACCCACTCCTTCATCTTCTGAGCAGTTACATTCATGTCGAGTGACAAAACGACAAACTTCCCCTCCTTAAAAAGAAACATCTCTGGCGCATCTCCCAAGTCCGCGACCCAATAACCTTCAATGGCCGATCCTTTTTCATCGTCATCACTGCAAGAGCTGAGCAATGGCATCGTAATTCCCGTAAACAAAACGAGACAAAGTAAGTATTTTAACAATCTCATAATTAATAATTTATTGGTTAATAAAATGTGAGTTCTATGATAGAGGCTCCTCGCCTGAAAAGACGACGAGAGCATACAACGTTTCTATGAAGGAGGATTGAAAATTAATTAGGGATTAGAATCGAATAAGTTCTGTTGACAAAATCAATCAGAGGATGGGAGTCCTGCTTTCCCATAATTATTGCCATATAGGCATAAAAAAGACGTGGGCTATCCGTTGTTATCTAGTTATCAAGCCTTCGCATTGCTCTTACTCAAGATAATACAGCACAGTTAGCCCACGTCTGAATGTGTATATCTTGTTGTTTGCGCATCTCCCCAAATGTAAGGATACACTTAGGGCTGCGCAAACAGGGAATACACCCGACGTGACGTCTGTTGCTATAATCTTCTGAGTAATTAGTCAAATGTGCGAAGTTTGATAACTGAAGACTAACGCATAAAACGCCTATTTTATCGATATGTCCCGAACCCACCAATTCTTTCGAACTGACGGATTCGAGGGCAAAGGTAAAGAGTAATTTTGAATTATGCAACTAATTGGGGAAATCTTTTTTAGAACATTCACAAAAAAGGACTCTGTCCATTTCTTTATCGTCAAAACAATTTCCCTGAGTCTTACCCAAGACGCTTAATTGGTATCGCACGACTGTTTTTATGACGGCTTAATAAGAAATGAGGATTCTGATACACGCGGTATCAATTCGCTGGCACTATCCACCGACCTCAAACCCCTCAAAAAAGCAAAAAAGAGAAGAAGCAACGGCACACAGATTATGCGCCATTGCTTCTTCTCTCTTAAGTATATTTCTTCACGATTGTCATATATCTCACGATGGCGAATACCATTCTCCGTCATCGTCAGAGTCGTCGGTATCGGTTTTCTTGCCGTTCATCTGTTCGAGTTCCTCCGGCGTGTATTCATCTTCGTAGTGCTGTTCCACTGGGCCTTCCTGGAGGTCAAGGGGAAGCTGCGGCGCGAGTTTCAGCGGTGCGAAGTGCTGGTCGTAGAACTTCTGATAGTCGTCGAAACTGTAGGTCGTTCCGAGCAGTTCAGCATTGCTTGCTGAGATGATGACGAGGCGGGCTTTCTTCATGTCGGCAGCAAAGCGGGCATCGGCAAAGAGCTGTTGCGCATAGAGGTGTGCCTCGGCGAAGGAGTTGAAACCCGCCACGCGCAACTGGGTGATTTGCGGATCGCGCACTTGGGCGATGTCGAAATTACGCACCTTGAAACCCGTGAAGTTGAAATGCGCCAGGTCGTAGAGCACTTGTCCGTCGGGCAAACTGCCTGTTGGGTAGGCCACGATGCAGATGAAGGGGACGTCTTTGTCGGTCGTCAGTTCCTTGCGGTGCCCCGCTTCATCAACGGCGGCATTGGCCTCCGCACTGCGGTGTGACCAAAGCGAACCGAGACCTGTGCCGTCGCCCGTCAGCAGACGGCCGCTCTCAAGGCCCTTCACCAGCAAACCGGCCATTTCGCTCACGTCGCTGTCGGGGTATTTGCTAACGAGTTCACGCAACTCTGCCATGATGTCTTTGTTGTCGGCATGTCCAATTTGGCTGAGGGCATGCACGAAGATGAACTTCGGACGGTTGGCACCGTTGGGGAATTTGTTGGTGGAAACCGCAAAGTTTCGCGCCACCACATCGGTTTGGTGCTGGCGGTAGGCCTCATAAGTGGCCGTGTAGAGCGAGTCTTCAATGGCCTTTCCGAAACGCGCGTTGCGCTCGAAGTCGGGGTCGTTGATGAGCCGCGTCATCGCGTCGTCGGGATATTGCTGCGCCATGAGCGCCCGATAAGCATCGGCCTCCGCCGGTTTGTTCCAACGCGAATAGAGCAGGAAGAGCTGATAATAGACATCGGCCATTTTCTCGAATTCGGGATATTCGCGTTGCAGCCGCTTCAGGGTCTTTGCGGCCAGGGGGAAGTCCTCCAGTTTGTCTTTCTCAATGAGTCCGGCGTTGTAGAGGCCGTCTTGTATGATGTCGTGGCAAGCTGTCTTCGCCTCTGGCGTGAAAGGAATCTGCTTCAGATAGAACTCTCTCGTGTGTGGGTCTTCGGCAATGGAGTCAGCGGCCGCCGTGTCTGCCGTGGAATCTGCGGCCTCGGCAGAAGCGTTGGCGTTGCTGATGGAATCGTCGGCGGCATAGTCATATTCGTCCGACTCCGCCGTAGCCAAAACCGTACGGTTTGAGCGTCGCCAGTTGTCTTCGTTCTTACGCCGTCCCCAACGCTTCTGGAAATCCAGTTTGCCTTGGTTGACCATCGTCGGGTTGTAGAAATACCACGTCTGCGCATTCTGGCTGTTGGGTTGTTGCGAATTGTTGTTACGGTTGCCGCCGGCATTTCCGCCACCAACATTCCCACCGTTTTCGCTGCGACGAGCCTCCGCAATGGAGTCGGCCTTGCTGCGACGCTCGAGTTCCTCGCGGTGTTTGAGGTCTTTGATGACGCGGTCGATGGCTTCGTTGCGTTGCGCTTCGGGCATGGTGCTCAGCAAGAGCAGACTGTCTTGGAGATGCACGGCCGAAGTGTACGGCACCAGTTCGTCGAGCACCGTTGAGCGGCGCGTGATGTCTTCATATCCTGGATAGGTCTTGTCGATGAGGCCGATGGCTTCGGCGTAACACGTCTGTGCCTTGTCGTAAGCCCCCAAGTCCCAATAAACGCCGCCGAGTTTCAGCAGCAACACGCCCTTCTCCACGCCAGCACGCTTGGCCTTCGTTCGCCCCGTTTCGTAGGCTTTCACAGCGTTGGCCGTGTCGGCGGCTGCGAGATGGATATTTCCGATGGCATAATAGACCTGGTCGAGATATTCCGCATTGTTTGCCGAGCGTGCCATGCGGCGCAGACGTTTAAGCATTTTCTGCGCGTTGCGCCCCGTGGCCACCACCTCCGTTTGACGGATGCGGGCGTTGAAGGCCGTTTCGTAGGGCGGCGACTGGCGCAGGCATTTTCCGTATGCCTTATAGGCCGCCTGGCCATGCCCGAGCGACGTCTCCACCTGGGCGAGCAAGAAATAAAGACGGGCACGCTGCGTTTTTCTGCGTTCCCAGCGTGCCGTTTGCCGCAGATAGGGCAACGCCTCTTCAAGGCGGCCTTGTTTGAGCAAGAGGTTGGCCATGCTCACCGTCTGCTCGCGCTGCAGACGCGCCGTCAGCGAGTCACGTCCTGCCCTTTTGAGGGCGTCTTCGGCATCGTAAAACCAGTCTTCCTGCGTATAGCAGCGGGCCAGCCAAATGCGGGCTTCTGCAGCCACCAATGGTTCGGCAGCATACTGGCGGGCGATGTATGAGAAGGTGGCTGCGGCCTCCAGGAAGTCTCCTTTCTGGAACTGCGCCTTGCCCATCAGTAGCCAGGCATTCTTCAAAAATGGGTTGAACTCCTTGCGGCTCAGATAGGCCTTCATCTTCGGCGACTTGCGCTTGTTGCCCTTCACGATGGGGCGGCGCTTGATGCTGTGGAGCTGGATGGCCTTTTGGCATTTGGTGATTGCCGTTTCGAAATTGCTCTTGCCGAGCGTCTTCGACTTCTCATTGCCGACGGGGAAAAGCGGCAAGGTCTCGGTGTAATTGTCCTTGTTTCCTTTTTCCTTTTCTTCGAGTCCTGCCTTATAAGCCTCGCTGCCGTTGAAATAGACATTGAAGCGCGTGTTGAACGACTGCCAAAAACGCGTTGCCCCCGTGTTCTTCTTGGTGGAACACGAGGTCAGGAGAAGCAGCGGCAGAAATGTTGCCAAGATGCCGAACAGGATATGTCTGGAACTATGTTTCACAAAATATAATGCTTGTCTTGTAAGGGATGGAGGGGTTTTTCCAACGTTAAGTAATAGTATTTCATTACTAACTAAAACGTTTCTGCAGCCATTTTATTGCTCTTGCCAGGAAGTAAATGGCGATGGCACAGAGGATGATGGCGGCGCCGCTCGGCACATTGGCGGCATAGGAAAGCCAAAGGCCGCCCAAGCAGCCGGCATAGCCAATGAGAGCTGAGAGGAGGAGGATGCCGCGGAAGGTGCGGGCGAAGAGGGCCGCCGTCATCTGCGGCACGGAGAGGAGCGACACGACGAGGACGATGCCGACCATGTGGAGGCAGCCCACGATGGTGAGCGCCATGAGGGCCGTCATGACGGTTTCGAGCGTGCGGACGGGAAGACGTTGCGTGCGGGCGAAATCGCGGTCGTAGGCAACGAGGATGATGGTGTCGAGGCAACGGTTGAAGAAGAGGAAGGTGAGGGCGGTCAGCATGCCCATCAGCCAGAGGTCGCTCTGCGTGATGGAGAGCACATCGCCAAAGAGGTAAGCGGGGAGGTCGGTCATGAAGCCCGGCGTGAGGTAGGAAAAGAGAATGCCGATGCTCATGCCAAGCGTCCACAACAAGGCGATGGCGGAATCTTCCCGCACGCGCTTCTTGCTGGAAAGCGCCCCAATGCCCAAACCGGAGAGAAGGGCGAAGACAGCGGCGCCGACAAGGGGCGAGAAACCGAAATAGGCGCCCAAGCCAACACCGCCCAAGGAGGCATGGGCCATGCCACCGCCCATGATGACCATGCGGCGCGTCACGACATAGGTGCCGACCATAGCGCAGAGCAAACAGGCCAAAAGGCTGCCGAGCAAGGCATGCTGGAAGAAGGTATAGGTGATGAGCATAGGCTGATGTTTGACGTTTTCTGCAAATTTACAAAAAACTTGTCGGATGGTCGGAATGAATGGTTTATCAAATGGACAGACACGCGAGAAAACACCAAGAAAAATACAGGTCAAAATTACTCAACTTATTCTTTGACCATACCAAAAAACCGGGCGATTCCCCTTTGCGAGGAATCTCCCGGTTTTTAGTATTGTTCAGCAAGAATTGCTATCAGTTGGGGAATACAGGTTTTGGCATGAAGCGATCTGCCGTGTTGGAGATTTCTTCAACCATACCTTCTGGCATTTCCTTAAGAACGCCCTTTGCTACGAGTTCGTCCATATCGGCCTTAAACTCGTCGTAGGCAGCCTTCGGGAAGACGCACCATCCGTTGCCGTAGTCGCCGATGTACATGGCAACCTGACGGAGGAAACCCCAACGTTCGAAGAACGGGAAGAGGTTGTAGCCAGAGAGGCGGCTTGCCTTGCGGATGTAGTTGAGCACGAACGGCATAGAGTTGGTGTTGCGTGAAGTGTGGCCAGCAGTGATATACTTCGTCCAAATTGAGTTTGGATATGCAGCCTTCAAGCGAGCCAAACCATTGTTCTTGTCGTTGTTCTGAGCAGAGGCAACGAGCTCGTACTTGTCGACGCCGTCTTTCTTTTCAATGTTAGAACCGCCGTCTTTGTCGGTCTGACGAAGTGCTTCATACATATCAGGCGTGAAGTCTGGCATGTTCTTAACCACCGTGAAGTAGTTATTCAACATGATATACGGGCAAAGCGTTTCACCAACGCCCACTTCGTGGATGCTCAAGCCCTTCACGAGGTTTTCAGACTGCTTGACAATGGTGTTGTCCTTCATTTCCTGACCCAGAGCATAGTAGTCAGCGTTCCAGCTCAAACCGCCAACATTATCGTAAGCCTTCTTACGGGCATCGCTGGCAATTGTCACACCAGAGAGGTTGTCGTCAATGAAGTGCTTACGTGCAGGCTTCCACGCATCGATTTTATCGCTGGTGCGGTAGCCCATCTTCATGACGTTGTAGTAAGAGTTTACGTTGTTAGTAACTTCCGTCGTACCAGTCCAGCAGAAGTATGGGTGGAGCTGATGCTGGTGTCCCCACTCGTGGCTAAGACCCCAGATGGCGTCGTCATCGCGGTTGATTAACGTGTTGCAGTTGAGCACACGGCTTTCCTGGTCAACGTGGAAGGATACGCCAAGGCCGCCCTGGAACATGTAGTAAGTATAGTTGACATAAGCGAAGGTGCGGTTCTTCGGAACGAGGTTGTACTTCGTGAAGCCGAGCACGTCGTGTTCCCAAACGATCAGAGAGTCGAGCACGTTCATGTACTGCTTATAGCCGAGACCGCCCGTGGTTGACTTACAGAAGCTGTGCAAGCCCTTGGAAGACCAAACGGCGTGAACCTTCTTCGAAACAACGTCCATGTGAGAGTTCTTGGCATTACCAGTCAGCTCGTGCATCTCCTCATTGGTGAGGTCTTCTGAGAGGTAACCATTGACAACAGCGTTGATGAAGTGAACCTTCAACGGAGCAACAGCGTCTGGATCCGTGTCATCGTCATAAACGATGTAGCCAAGACCGTTGAAAGCATCATCCCAAGCGCCATAATAGGTCAAGCCCATCTTCGTCGGCTGGTATTCAATGACGTTTAGGCCGTTTTTGAGGGTGAAGGTAGCCGTTTGCGGATTACCACCATCGAAGCTGTCGCCTTTCTTGCCGTTGTACCAAGAAACGATCTTCAACTTAGCTGTGCGGCCTTCTGGCATTTCGCAAGCAATGGCATAAGTGCCCGGAGCGAAGCTGATACCCGTCACGCCAGCCATCTGGTCGTAGTATTTACCATCGACATTCCATTTTGCAGCCAACGCCTGAACGCTGAGCAAGCAAGGGAATTCTGCCACACGGTATTTCTTGTCGTAAGAACCGTCATAAAGTTTCAGAGCGAGGCCCTTCACGAACGGATTCGAAATGGCTTCGATTTGGTCGAGGGTCACGTCCTTCTTCAAAGAAGTAAGGAGGTTGTCGGCGAAGATATCAAAGGCCGTTGTAGCGCCGCCGTCCTGCATGAACTTCATTTCAGCACAAGAAGCGTAGCCCAGCGTACCGTCGTAAACACGGACCTGAACAGAAATTGGGTTAACGAGGGCACCGTTAAACTTAACGGTGTATTCGTTGTTGCTTCCGTTGTTGTTGAAATCGCCGAAGTGCTTATATTCAGTGTCGCCCTGGAGCTTATAGTAAACGCTGAAGTTACCGAAGTTACCATTGGTGCCACTCTGACGCGGAACGTAAGTCATGTAGTCGATGTTGCTGACATCCTTGAAGTTGTAGGTCAAGATGGCTGGATTGGTCTGCGACACGATAAACTTACTTGGGCTGTAAGCCGAGTGGTAGAGCGTTGACAAGTCGTTGTCATAAGTGTATGCCACACCGCCGTCGCTGCCCGAATTAGCATGCGTGTTGTCTGTTGCCGAAGACGGATAGATGCGGATGTCTGTCGGGAGTTCGGCAGCCGAACCATCGGCAGCCTGCGTCACGACGAGTGTCTGCGAAATCTTGCCGTCGTTGCTCACAAACTCTACGTTGGCCGAACGAGCCTCCATAGCGTAGTTTTGGTCTACGTGAACGTAAACCGAATTGTCGGAACCTTTGCGCACCTTCACCCAGCTCTGGTCGCTGCTCACCGTGTATTTCACGTTGGCCTTGATGTTGAGGCAGAGTGTACGCTCGTAACTATTGATGCTCTGGTTGTGTGGCGTTACAATCATCTTGAGAGAACCTTCAGGCAGTGTGTTCTGCGCGAAAGCAGGCACTGTCGTGAGAGAAGCCATCACCAAGGAGCCGTATAATAAGTTTTTGAAAATATTCATCGTTTGATGTTTTTTGGAATAAATCAGACAGCGCACAGAAGACGAGTGCTGTCGTTGGTTTAAAGCTATCGAAATCTATGAGCGCTTATCAGAGCACCACTTTCTGTCCGTTCACGATGTAAACGCCAGACTGGAGCGAAATGGTTTCAACGCCATTGACCGTTCCGGCCCATACCGTCTTGCCGTTGAGCGCACGAACCGTTACGCTGATGGCGCGTTCGCTCTGGAGGGTGAGGCTACCGCGTGAAGTGGCAATCTGGAGCGTGCCGTTTTCGTTGACAACCTGGCCGATGCCAGTGGTCATGTCTTCGCCCACGGCGATTACGCTGGTGTTGATGCTGATGTTGTCGTCTTTATATACCGAGTTGGCCACGATGCGTGCAAACACTTTGGCGTGCGGGGTGAAGAAATTATATTTAGCACCTTGTGCGAAATAGTCGTTCATAGCTGCAGACGTACGTCCCGGCACGAGTTCCTTCTCTTCGCCGTTTTCGATGGCATACCAAGTAACAACACCTTCCGTCGTACCCGTGCTGGTTGACGTCACGCCGATGTTGCGCAATTCGGTCAAATCAATGCCGTTTTCGCGGCGCTTGGCCCATTCAACCACCGGCATGTAAGGCACGCCGTCTTTTTTCTTCACGTTGGCATAGCCTGAAATATCAACGGGAGCCTGCGGATTAAACGAGAGCTGCGTTGGACGCACGGCACGCAAAGGCAGCGCACCGAGACCGAGCTGATTGTTTGACACGTTCAAGCTGTTGGTCTTTGAGCTACCCGACAAATAGATTGAGCTGATTTTGTTGTTGGCAATTGAAACATCGCTCAACTTGTTACAGTTGGCCAAATTGAAAGTTGTGCTCAACGAGTTGTTGTCGCAGATAAGCTGCTGCATCGTCGTGATGCCAGCTGGCCAAATGATGTTGGTCAGAGCGTTGTCGTTGCAGATGAGCGTGGAGAGCTGCGGGTTGCCAGCCAAAGAGAGAGTCCTCAACTGGTTATGGCTCACGTCAAGATAGTCGAGCGAAGGGTTGCTTGAGGTGTAAACCGCCGTAAATTCGTTGTTGCTCACGTCGAGAGAGCGCAGCGTGTTTGCGCGGATGACGAAGGAACCAGAGAGCTGGTTGTTGGCCACATTGAAGTTTTCAATGCTCAGGAGGTCCTTTTCAGGATAGCTCGACTGCGTAAATTCGATCTTGTTCAGCTTGTTGTTGCTGGCATCGAAGTCAACCAACTTCGTCATGCCCTGCAAAGGCACAGTCATGAGGTTGTTGTTTTGCAAGAAGAGCGAACGCATATCCTTGGCATTGGTGAGGTCGATGATTTCCACACCGCAATTGGGGCAAGCGAGCATATCCCAAACTTCGTTGCCAGAGATGGTAATGAAAGAGCCCTTCACCGTGCCCGTGATTTGAATCACTTCGCCAGATTCGGCCTTGTAGGTTTCCACTTGACCGTCTCCCCAGTCAACGGTGACACCAGCATAGGTGCGGTTCACCTGAAGCGTGATCTCAGTCCCGACGGGTTTTGAGGTGTTCAGCTTAACGGTACGTACCGTTGCTCCAGCCGTGAGGCTTCCAGCGAGGAGACCACCAACGAGGAGTGCTGATGTTAAGTAGTTTTTTTTCTTCATATATTTGTAAAAAGATTTGTTTTACATAGAAGGAGCAAGCGGCACACGAATATCGGACTACGCTATAACGAAGTAGCCCGAACCGATTCATGCCTATTGCTCTCCATGCAAATTTCGCAATTTAATTTGGATTGCAGTAGCGTTTCTCTGTATAAATAATGTCAAAAAGCCATAATGACAACAGGAAGGAACAACGGAGGCCCTCTTTCTGGGCAACATGAAGGCTATCAAGGGGGAAGGCGCGGCCGCCTCTGTCAACGAAATTTTCTCGACCACTGGATTTTTTCGGCCACACGGCCGCCTGTTGCACTGAATATTTATGTACTTTTGTAGGGGCGTACCGCTTTTTCACGTGGGCTACGCTTCCAAACGGAGTTCATTACTTAATCACAACTACTATAATACTATAACATGAAAAAAGGTTTTCTGAGTTTGGCGATGCTCTTTTTGATCGCCATCACCTCTTTTGCCGAGGGTAGAGCCAAATATGTGTTCTACTTCATTGGCGATGGTATGGGTGTCAACCAAGTGAACGGCACCGAAACGTATCTTGCGGCCTTGCAGGGACGCATCGGCGTTGAACCGCTGCTCTTTACGCAATTTCCGGCCGTGGGCCTCGTCACTACTTTTTCTGCCACCAACGGCGTGACGGACTCTGCCGCCGCTGGCACGGCGCTGTCCACGGGACGCAAGACGAAAAACAGTGCGCTCGGCATGCTTGCCGACCTGCAGACGCCTGTCACGAGCGTGGCCGTATGGGCCCAGCAGAGCGGAGCTGCCGTGGGCATCTCAACAAACGTTTCTGTTGACCATGCCACGCCGGCCGCTTTCTATGCCCACCAGCCCAAGCGCGACTTATATTACGAAATCGGCAAGGACCTCATCAAGGCCGACTTCGACTTTTATGCCGGCTCTGATTTCCGCATACCAGAAAACAAAAAAGATTCCACGGCTACGGGAACATTGTTTGAGCGCTGCGAGCAGGCGGGATACACCATTGCCCGCAGCTACAAGCAATTCCAGAAGACAAGCAAGCAGGCAAAGAAGTTCATCCTCCTGCAGCCTTCTACCCCAAGCAACAACGACCGCACGTGTTTGCCTTACGCCATCGACCGCAAGCCGGGCGACTTGACGCTGCAAGACATCACGCGTGCCAGCATCTCGTTCCTCACGCAGAAGCAGAAGGAGAAAGACGGTTTCTTCCTGATGATTGAGGGCGGAAAGATTGACTATGCCTGCCACGCCAACGACGCGGCGACGGCTTTCCTCGAAACGATTGATTTGGACAACGCGGTGAAGGTGGCCTATGAGTTTTATCAGCAGCACCCCGACGAAACGCTCATCGTCATCACAGCCGACCACGAGACGGGCGGCATCGTTTTGGGACGCGGCGCCTATGAACTCCACACCGACCTGCTGAAGTTCCAGAAGATGAGTGCTGAAGAATACACTCGCTATCTCGACCGCCTGCACAAGAAGTTGGGCAACAAGCTGACTTGGGGACGCATGCAGCGCGACCTGAAGGAGAACTGGGGATTCTGGGGAGGCGTGAAGCTCTCTGACCACCAGACCGACCGCATGAAGCGTGCTTTCGAGGCTTACATCAACGGCAAATCGGCCAACTCGAAGAATCTTTACAGCACGCTGAGTGGCATCAGCGACGCTGCCCGCCGCACTCTCGCCGAATGTGCCTTGATCGGCTGGCAAAGCGGCGGCCACTCTAACGGCTACGTCCCCGTCTTCGCCATCGGTGTCGGTTCTGAGGCTTTCGCCGGAAAGATCGACAACACGCAGATTCCTTACCGCATTGCCAAGGCTGCGGGATGGAAGGTGCCTGAAGGTGAAGACAAGTAACACATTCTGGGAAATCGCCATCGGCATTTCCGATGACACAATCAGCGCATTGGATTTTTCAGTGCATTCAAAAAAACTCGTTGCAGATGCTCTTGCGGCTCTGCAACGAGTTTTTTTTGGTTTCTCTGCATCAAGCATTTGGAAGGCTTGGAAGAACGGGCAACTGACCCCGTTTTCTGAAACACATTCCAAGGATATTTGAGGCTTGAACGCGGCGTGGCATTTCAGAAAAGCAGTCTGTCGGCGAACGCCGCCCCAGAGGCGGTCGTCTCACGTCCCAGAGACGGTCGCGTCACGTCCCAGAGGCGGTCGTCTCACGGCCCAGAGGCGGTCGCACCACGTCCCAGAGCAGGGCCGACGCATTACTTTTCTCTTTCATAATCAGTGATATTCCATAGAAAAG
>OQVT01002199.1_pt1 | contig 12545 bp, 11 predicted proteins | sample 1691561 | NCBI WGS metagenome assembly OQVT01 (sample SAMN03418260, study PRJEB22391) | human gut metagenome | biome: human-gut; feature: organic feature; material: feces | host: Homo sapiens | place: Tanzania | collected 2013-01 | reverse complement strand
TTATGAGATAAAAACTTATCTCATTCTCAATCACTTATAAAAAATACGTACTTTCATCACATAAAATATGTATTTTTTTTGTTTTTTTTATATTTATGTCCTAAATATATTAGGTTTATAGACAAATGCGCCATAATCGGAGTTATAATATTATTCGTAATAATTACTAACACCCCAAAGGTAATCCCCATTACTCCAAGTTCTATAATGCGAGGTTTTGAATGATAGAATATGAACAAAATAGACGTAATGGATATTGCCGAGATATTTCCCCAATTCTCATTTATGAATGAGAATAAATAAGATCTAAATACAAGTTCCTCTGCAAATACATTTTCTACAAGTAACATGCATATCAGTGTTTTATTTAGCAACAGCCCATGTTGACCATTGTTTTTTTTATATAGGTAATTAGGTGATATTTTTGAAATGGAAAGAGTTATTATACAATTTGTTAAACAGACTAAAACTCCACATACAACACCACAAATAATATTGCTTATATCAAGGTCTATTTTGATCGGTGAATGTATAAGCATAAGAGCAATAAGCATACCACCAAGAATTACCCCAATAATGCTTCCTTTCTTTATTACGTTTTTCATAATGTATAAAGAATTATAGCTAACTGTTTGTCCATTTCTTTATAGAAAGACAGAACATAATCAAAGTCAACAATTCCGTATTCTATCTTAGATTTTTCATATATATCCCAAATAGAATTCTCTCCCGTAGCTTCATCCCATAGGTATGCATCGATACCAGCAAGAGTGTATTTTCTACCATTTAAAGACGTAAATGTATACACATCTTTACTTGTATTATAATCTAACTGCCACAAAGCTTTAGGAAACATCTGCATGATTTCTTTATTTTCATAATCAGAAACATCAAGAACCGCTGATTTTCTAGACAAGAGTTCTATATAACTCTCAAAAGCTGCAGAAGATGCTACTCTTGATTTTAAAAGCCATATACTTACGCTGCTTCCTTTTTCATGCGACATTAAATTAACCACTTGTTTTTTTACGTTGTCGTAAGAAAACAGTTCTCTATTTGCTAACTCTTGAAAGTGTTTTTCCACAATAGATTTGAGACTATAAATATCTGTCACTGTCAAGGTTTCTGGCTTACATACGATATCCGTAAATGAAAAACGAACCTCTTCAAAATGATCATAGAGTATCTCTATACCGTATTCTTTTGAGTTGCTTCTAATCGGAGTCCCTACAAATGGAGTTAATATACTTGTAGAGATTTCTAATTTAAAATGAGAAAGCTTAACAAGTTCGTCAATTACAGCCAATGATTCCATTAACTGATTCTTTGTTTCGCGAGGGTTTCCAAGGATAATGTTTCCAAAAACACGTAATGCAGGATATTTCCTAGTATAGAGGATAACATTTCTAATTTGTTCTATAGTAATACGTTTATTGTATATGTCTAAAACTTCTTGACTCCCAGATTCTACTCCAATTTGCAATGACACCAAACCTGCATCAACCATAATGTCAATAATCTCTGGATGCCTTGACAAAACATCAACTCTACCCTCACAATACCATGTAAATGGGTGTGTCTTCTGTACCTCTTTAAACATTGAGCAAACCTTCCCAACGCGATTTAACGAGGAAGTGAATGTGTCATCTGCAATAGCAACATATTTATGTTCTGTATTGTCCAAGAAAGACATTAGGTCTTCTTTTAATTTGTCCACATTACGAAATCTATATATGTTTCCAATATTGCCTTCAACACAAAAAGAACATTTATTTGGACAACCTCGACCAGTCATAAAAAACCAATACGATTGTCGTATTCTATTTAGCTTATAAGAAAAATCCTCTTCTGATAATCCGTTTGGGCATATCCATAATTGGGAGTCATTAAGAATTTGATAATATGGTGTTGGCAATGAATTTATATCCAAAGGTTTACCTGATGGATTTGAGATGGTCTCTCCATTTCTTCTCCATGTAATTCCGGGAATGTTTGAATAATCTTTGTTGGTATAATATTCTTCCAAAATATCCACATTTTTATAATCTCCTTCATTACGGATTATAAAATCGCACGAGCATTTTTGCATAACATAAACATCGTCGTAACTGGCTTGTGGACCACCTAGAATAATCGGGACAGAAGGATATGCTTTCTTAACCCTATTACATATGTCATAGACATATCTAATGCTATCTGCAGTAGTTGTCATACAAATAGCCCTAAACTCAAATTTTCCGAGTTCCTCGATTAATCCTCTGATAGAATAATCTTTCAAGAAGGCCAAACTCAAAATTTTGAAAGTATAACCACGTTCTATTATAGCTGCACCAACAGGAAATAGATACCCAATGAAAACAGAACGAGTATTATTCCTTGGCTCTATACTTTCAATAAATATAAAATCAACTTTTTCCTTCATCTGTAACTTTATATAAAACTCATTTTGTAATGAATGTACAAAACATTTCGATTTAATTATGCATCGTTCTCTAAAAATGAATAATTGATGTCTTTTATAATAATTCGAAGGTTGAATTTGGACTGTTCTTTTTGAGGTGTCAGTTCATTTATATATCTTTGCATCGCTCCTTAAACAACAAACAGCACATTCAACCGTTTAAAAAGTAAATATATCATCTGAAAAACTATAGCAAAAGGTTATTAAAGCTTGTTTACCTTAAATATTTCATAAAATACACAAGACCCAGTTCTTCCAATGGACAAACACATTGTATAATATCTGATATTGTAATAGCAATCGACCTACCTTCATTTAGTTTAACGAGTAATTCCCCTATTGTAAGGCCATCACAAGAATATGATAATACGTCATATACTAACCTTTCAGATTCGTTACGTATACTTTTATCATTAATATAAATCGGCATAACTGTTTTTATAGAATAGTCAGTAATATTATTGCTAATATCCCAAGATGAATAAACGTATTCATTGTTGTTTTTGAAATCTAGTAACATTTTCTTCCCTGAAGCCAATTCGTTTTCTATCTGCAAAGGAATACGATACTTACGAAGTAACTGATAATATTTTTCGATTCTTCTTAATGCGTATTTATTTATAACTTTTCTTCTATGTGACACTAAAGAATCGTTAATTAATCGAAAACAATTATTTATTCTTCTACGAATAGAAATGTCTTTTATTATTAATCTGTTAGTATCATCATTATCTTCCAGTTGAAATAACTCAACATAAACTTTTGTTTGTAATAACAGGGTAATTAGTTCTACAGAACAACTATGCAGATCCTTAACAGCTCTATTTCTTTTCCAATATGGCACAACAGAAAAAATAAGAATACCACTTTTTTTGATAAAAGAGATTAGCTCATTAACTGGTAAACGCTGTGTTGATAGATAAACGATTCTCGTTAATTTTGACTCTTCTAGTATTCCACTTATTTTTGCAGCATTCGTAACTGTTTTATCAGAAATCTCACACGACCATACATAATCGTATCCCTCTCTCTGCAAATTAATTAAGTATTTACAAAATTTGATTACATATTTAATATCATTAAAAAAGAATAAATCAGCAACATGGAAATATTTACATCCAGCCATTAATGCATTCTTTATTTCTTCCATTACTATTTCGAGCTTCCTATAATTGTGGTATAGAGTGCAATCATCTGGGTCTCTTTGTTCAAAACTGGTGTAAATTTTAACATCTTTATTTTTCAAGGATTCTGACAAAGAATAGTCAAGCTTTATATTGTGAAGAGAGGACACATTAAAAAAAGACATAATTTCAGTAATACATCTTGAAATATCTTTTGATTGCAATACTAGAGTTTTGACGTTTGTAAGACTATTCAATCCATTGATTATTATGGGCATATATGAAACAAGATAGTAATCAATATCTTTATTCCCCAATCTAGAAATAATTTGCCACACATGATTTTTGTTATTATTTACAAACATAATAACATGTGATATCTTATTGTTACTAATTGCATTTTCAAGATTATGGAAATCTGCAAAATCGTCGCGAGAATCAAAATAAAACACAGAATGTCCATTACACTTTAGTAAATATGACAAGAATAGATAAAACTCGTTTATCGTATTACTATTAAAGTTATTCTTATTCGAAGAATAATTAGACAAACCATCTATTAATAAACAATTCATAATTCAGTTTTAAAATGTCATACTAAATATAGTATAATTATTCATGCTCGTATACTGTTTGTGTTAGTGATTAAAATGCAAGGACACTGCGATACATAAAAGATGATCACAAAGATAATTGTCTCGTATCAGTATCCTCGCATTTTTACGCGAAATCTAAATGTTAATCTGTATACAAGTAGATTTTAGTTTTAACTAGGAGTTGGGATTACTCCTACAATTAACAATTTACTAAATCTGCGCTATTCTCGTACAACGACAACTTCTCTGACAATAATAGCACCAATCATTACAACAAGGACTGCAGTAAAACCACCATCTCCTGCGGTAACTACTGGATCTTCACCGCTTTCATCCAAAACAGGAAGATTCTTTTCTACATTGAATAAATTCATAGAATTACGAATGTTAAAAAATTAAACTTTGAACTAAAGATCAACCAGAATTTTATGCAATTCGGTTTATCTCCTTTTTACCAGTATGGTCTGGATATAATATTCGTCGACTAATATGTATATCACATTTATACGAATAATACAACTGCTATTTATATAGCATGGTGGGAGATATTACATAGCTATATAGATTACGAGGTAAATAATCATGTCTATTTTTAGCGCAATAATATAATCGATTCTTCTTGTCAGAGTAATCGGTCATACCAACTTTGGCATTTGTTTCATGGTACTTTATATAATAGGGAAGATTATCTGACGGGTTAAGAAGTATTGCGCGATTCAGATAGTTTTTTTTCTTTTTTATATCATGCTCCAAAAAATAAAGATATAGCCATACACGATTTAGGCTAGGCATTCTATCTACGACAGATAGTAGTGTTTCCTTAGCTATATCATTTTCTCCTCTTTTATAATAAAGAATTCCTATTTTTGCTGTTATTTTTGTACTATTTCCCAATTCCTTTTTTAGTTGAAAAATGGCATCATCTATAGCTTTTTTCGCTTTTCCTGGATGTTTTTTTGAAAAGTCATTCCAAAAAGCACTAAAGCAGATAGATGGATTAAGCATTATAGCTTTTGTATAATGTCGCATAGAATAATCCAAATTCAATCTTTCTGCAAACATGCCACAAACGACATAGTACAAAGGATTGCTTTTATTTAGATTAATAGTCTTTCTTATATAATCCAACGCCAAATCATCTTTCCCACAACTATAATAAATCCATGAAAGATTGTGATAGAACGATGCGTCATACGGATTTTGGCTTATTGCAGTCATATATGAAGATACAGATTTGCCCGTATCATCAGGATGTTGTTGTATCGATAATTCGGGGAAAGATACTTTTATAGACGATGCCGTCAGATATCCTGTTTCAATACTATTCCAAAATGACGTGTTCCTATAAAACACATACCCTGCGTACAAAACAACTACAAAGATCTCAATTGCTATGTTTCTAAACAATATACTCTTCTTTGTTTTATTACTTATATATTCTTTGGGTAAATCATCAATAAATGGAAAGAGGAACAGGAACAGATAGCAACTATTGTGGGTAATGGATGTAAAACAACATTCTTTCAAAATGATCAGAAAAAGAAAGAAAGTTAATACCATTATTGTACTTTCGTTGTTCTTACTTTTTGTATTCCATGTCATGTGTAGTGACACAATTATTGACACGAGTAATATAAAATACAGTAGCAAGCCGAACAACCCACTCTCAATAATTACATTCAGCAATAATGAATTAGCTCTCCCGGTAAAAGAATCATTAATAGAAAAATCATTATTTGCATAGCTGAAAAGAGTATAATTATCTAATCCTACCCCAAACAAAAACTGTTTTGTTGTCATGTGGTCAATCAAATTAAACTGCCGCACTCTGCCATTAGCACTCTCTATATGACTCTCGGATTGGTATAGTGTTGATAATATCCCTTCTGGTGACACAACAAATAACAATACCAAAAAACACACAACTGTAGAACATATTATTATGTACTTGTCTATTTTTAGTATTTTCCTATAAGCCAAAACTCCTAAGAAAAAGATTATTAAAGCAACAGTTATCCAACCAATCCTTGACATGGTCATTACTATACTGACAAATTCGAGACATAATGCAATTAGATGTAGCCTGTTGGTGGGGGGATTATATTCCATTCTCTTAAGAAGAGCCACGAGAGAAACAGGCATCAGCATCAGTTGTATACTTACCCAGTCATTGGACAAAATCCCCAATGGTGTATATAAATATCTGAATTGAGAAATATCTGAAAGCCCTACATACAATGGAGTGAAAACAAATCTAAGATAAAAGAGAGTGCTGCATATAAACAAAACAATAGCAAGAATACTGATTGATGTTTCAATATAAATCGAAAAATGAAATTTTCTATTTAATGAGTCATATACTTGTAGAACAACAAGCACAATAACCATACTAAGTGTTCGGCACAAAGAATTTGCGACGCATATTGACGAGATTAGGGAGGTAATTACACAATATAAGATCAACAGACTCAGCGCAGAGAGAATACAATGATGTCCTTTACTTAGTATCATGCTGGGGTGCAATTAATCCGTTCATTCCAAAGTTAATAAGAATTTACAAAGCAATGTTTAACAATAAGGTGTTGAACATGACGTAAAGGAAAATTAGCCCCAATGAAATAATAACCACTTTTACAGTGTTGCTCTTTGTCACTATTTTCATACAGTAAACAAAGAACACAAAAGCGAAAAGCCTAAATGGATTAAGTACAAGCATCATTTTATAGAAGATGGTATTACCTGAGAGATTTAAGATATTTGCAAAACTTGTACAATACATATCCTTCATAGTATTTATTTTCTCAATACCAATCACATTGTTTATGCCCAATACGATATACTCATTAACAAGAATGATTAAGGATACTAATATATACATAAGCACACATTTACTATATTTGACATCAGCCTTAATAATCTTTGTGGCTATGAAAATGAATAAACTGCTTACAAATACATCAATTAAGCTTCCAATTACTGATGAAATGATTGTAATGGTTCCCATTTTACCAATCATGTTTTGAGCCATTTCATTTTGAACCCCGTCTAAATGCAGATTCCTAATCTGAATGGCTGCAATCTTTTCCGTTATTGGCAGAGACAGTAAATTGCAGAGCATTACAAGCAACAAATAAACGATAAAAAATTTTGTAGGGAATGTATTAGATACAAACATTCCACCAATCATTTTTTTTGTTTTCTTTTCCATTTTTCTATTATTATTTTAATAAGACAATTCAGATTTAACTACTTGGACATTTCTTTCAATTCCTTTCAGTATTTCATACACCTCGCCATCAGAATCTCCGATTTTTATATATTGCTGACAGTTCTCACCATCCTTCTTGATAGTCACAAAAGCGGAGTCTCCTTTAAACGAGACATAGTCACATGGTATTGTCAGTGCCTTTTTCCTCTTTGTCACGATTGACGATGACGCAGAAAAGCCTGAGAATATTGTGATTCCTGCAGGTGGAGTAAATGCAGCGTGTATCTCATATTTCATTACCTTATGTTCATCATAATTACCTGCTGTGGATATCTTATACAGTTCTGCTATAACGGTATGGTCGGAAGAAGAAATCGTTACAGGGATCTTCATTCCTTTATGCAAGCCGATAACATCCTCCTCAACAACTTTACTTTTAAAAATAAATCTTGAATTTTGCGATATTTGTGCAACCGTTGTACCTTCAGAATAGTTGCTAATCTCCATAACCGATGCACCTTGTTCCAAAGGTAATAGTGATATTACTCCATTACATGGTGCAACAACAACATTTGACAAGTTGCCTTTTCCATTGATTATCTGTAGCTGATTAAGAGCTGTATTATATCTATTTCTATTTTCCATATAAGCAGCTTTTGAGACTTCATAGTCACAAGCAGCTATCAAACCTTTTTCATACAGTATTTTATCTCTATCGTATGTCTTTTTAAGCTTCTCATCCTGAATCCTGTAATTTTCAACTTGTGCATTCGCTTCTTCCAATTGACTTGCGTTGGTTATTACCTTTACTTTTGCTATTCGATCACCCTTTTTTACCATGTCACCTATCTGAACAAAATATTCTTCCAATGTGCCTGACACAGAGGATTTTGCATTAATTTCCATCTCAGGGTATAATTTTCCAGAGATATCCTTCTTTATTATTAGTTCTTTGTAGATTGGTGTAATATATTGCTCATTATTATTCGAATGATTATATCCTTTATGTGAACATATCCAAACAACAACTATGATAATGACAAGTATGGCAATAAAGATATTTGATTTATTCATTGTTACAATTCTTGACTAAGAGCTTTAATTGGTTGAACATGTGAAGCCTTATAAGCAGGATATACCCCTGCAATAATACCACACATCAACAATATAATGAATGCCAAAAACACGACAGAAAAATCAACGCCACCGTCTCCTAATATTTGTTTCGTATCATCAGGTAGAATATCTTTAATAAAACTGTATATTGCAAACGCAATATATCCTAAACATACACCTATACAACCGAAAACAATCGTTATCATGACACTCTCGCTGAGTACCATATACATAATGGAGTCACTCGTCGCTCCAAGTGATTTTCGTATACCAAACTCCTTGGTTCTTTCTTTTGTTGCCAATAACATTATGTTTGAAACGCCAATTGCTCCACACAAAAGAATGCATATTCCCACAAACCATAAAAAATTGCGAATACCATCAAACATTATATTGAAAGCCTTAACCTGAAGTTGAACATTATTTATGTAAATAGCACCATAATCTTCACTGTCAAACAATAATGTTCGACTGATGCAATTTCTCAATGATTTATTAAGATTCTCATTTAAATCTTCAGTTTCTTTTAATAACATACCCATTCGTGAATATTCATTAGGAACTCTAAAAGTGCTTATTGCAGTAGTAGACGGCATGAAAATGGAATTTTCGTCCGTTCCACCCATAAGAGTGTTATTATCTATAATACCGATTATTTTAAAAGGTATATCATCAATATCTATATTCTGTCCGACAGCGTCTTCTTGACCGAATAGACAATGCCTAACTTGTTCACCAATTACAACAACCCTTTTGTTATTTTTCAAATCATCTATATTTATAAATCTTCCATCTGATAATTTGATTTGTTTGATAACATCGTAATCATTACTGATTCCTGATATTTTAAAATTTCCAATCTTGTTATTGCGTATAATTTGTGAAAAATCATTCAAAGCTATTTCTGCACTGAGATGCTCTATCTCGGGAAAATTACGTTTTAATTCCCTTATCGTTTCATCATTGAATTTGACCTGTGTGCCAACTTCCAATCCATTAGGTACATACTTACCAATCCATCCTGCTGTAACCCAAACGCTATTTGAGGCATAATCATCAAATAAACTCAGAACACCATTACGAAAGCTATTTCCTATCCCCAAAAGTAAAATCAAAATGAACATACCCCAAGTAATACCTATACCTGTAAGGATGGTTCTTGCCTTATGCCTTTTTATAGAATGAATATTTTCTGACAACAGTAATGACAAATCCATTTCTGGAACAAAAACTTAGTTACTAATCTTAACTAATAGAGATTTAGGAATATATGCGGTAAAAATCGTTCCGATATTGTCTATGGATATTCCTACCCTTGTTTGTCCCTTATATCTCAAAACATAACCAGTGAAACCTGCAAAATCACCAGCTGTAACTCTTACAAGATCTCCTTTTTTAAAATTGAAGATTCCATCTTTATTATATATTTTATCAGCACTATCTGTTCTAACCCATAACATAAATGCATGCATCTGAGAATCTGGAACAATAATCGGTTTACGACAACGGGGGCTATTTATGTCTTTACAATAATAATGATGAAAGTATGTAAGTGGAGATTTCCCTATGTAGCAACGCATTTCTTTTTCTGTGCTATGTACAAATAAGGTGTTAGGAATCATACTTACCTCAACTATAACCTTTTTGTCACCGTATGTTCTTTCTTGTTTCCATTTTGGACAAAAAGTTTCTATACCTCTTTCTTGTAAATAATCACATGCTTTTTGCTCTTGACCATAGGATGCACGCATCAGAAACCATTTTTGTTCCGTTTGCTTAGGGCTATAGAGAGGGGACACCCCTTTACAAAAACTTGTATCGAGGATGATAGAATTTTCATTGAATTTTCTATAGTTGGAGCTACCTTTACCTATAGCATGTCCATTGCTCAATGAGACATGCAATTCAGTATTCATCTGGGTAGTTTGTAAAATAATAGAAGGAGTTATTCACCCCACTAATAGAAACTCGATGTCGTCATACTAATATTTACTGACAACGGAGCGTAAAAATTTGTTGCAAAAGTAATATTTTTTTGCCACTTTTACTAATTTTCTTTCACTTTTTTTTCTGTTGCATACTAAATTTTGCAGTTTTTAACACAAAAATAGCGTACATTTGAAAAAAACCATGCAATTATCGGAAGCATATTTAGTTCTGCAACTATTAACTGAGCCCACTTTAAAAAGGGGCATATTTTGAATTCAGTCTGACCAGTGTGGTCATTCTGAGTGAAACATAGCAATCGGCTCCGCTGGTGAATATCTTTCGAGAAATCGCTTTGAAAGAGCCGAAAGCTTCTCTAATAGGCCCGAAAAAGGCAAATATCGATCTTTGAAATGTTGAAATCTGGAATATTACCATCCTTCGGAGGTTCATCCACATACATCTGCTATATGCATGCATACGATGTTTGAGCAAGCCCCTGTATCGGGTCTTGCCATTACGTGTATGAAAACCATATTGGAACATGGCTGTTTCAACGTTATTCCGTTTATGCTGCTCCTCCAAAGGAAGGCTTTCTATCTGCTTCCTTAGCTGATAGGCTTTAATGTCTTTGTCTTCAAAGTAACGCCAACCGGTTTTATTGTTCCATGGGATTCTCCATCGCTTTCTGGAGCCCTGCTTTGTGACAGCTTTGACGGCCTCATAGGTGTTGCCAGTAGCAATCTCCCTGATGGTAAGACCATCCTCGTCATGTGGTATCAGTTCCCATCTGCATCCACCTTGCATCTTGCCAGTCTTGAGCTGCATGGCATTGTGGTTCTTTGCAAACTCTCGATTGTCTGGACTTTGATAGGCACCATCTGCATACAGGTCTTCAATCGTAGAATCCGTGACACGTTCACTGTTTTCCACAGCCTCCTGAAGGAAATGGCAGTCTGCAAATACTGCTGTTTCAACCTGAACGGAAGTGATAATGTTAGGCTTGCCTTCCTCTACAGTCTCTGTGATATTGGTCACATAGCCTTGCACCTTCTGGTCGTTCTTGCTACGATAGGTCGCATCAGGATCGTTAGGATTCTGAAGACTGTCTGCCTTTACTTCCTTCCTGTCTCGAAGTACGGCTTTTCCATCCTTTACGACATACTGCTCATCGAACAGGCGTTGAAGAAGATCATGTGCAGGAGAAGTGGTAGGAAAAGCTGCCAGCATCTCCATGATGAAATTACCAATTCTGGCAAGATTGCTCTGAAGCGTATCAGAGTCAGAGCGATAAACTGTCTTGGAGGAATCCTCTTTCAAGTATTCCTTTGCCCGTTCTTCCTGCTCTGGGGAGAGATGGGTAAGTGTGCATGTCTTGAGGAACTTGACCAGAGTTGTATGTATCAGTTCATAGCGAGACTGGCGAGCGATATTGCTGCCGATAAGCTTACTGTCCATACGGACGCATTTGCCTGATATCTTGAGAAGGTGTACATGATTGCCAGCAAGCTGCTCGAAGCAGAGCTGCATCAGGTCAATGCCAGTTCTTTCCTGATATTCGCAGATGCGGCGGCGAAACAGATAATAGGTATCTATTGATGGAGTCACATCTGTCAGAAGTCCATGCCGAGAGCCTTCCTGGTAAGAAGGTCAAACTCGCACTTCTCAAACAGATCCTCGTCGCTGCAACCGAATCCCTCCTTCAAGACTGACATAGCCACGAGTATGCGGATGGAGGCATTTGGGCGGCCGCTCTTCTTGCCTTCAGGGAATAAAGGTTTGAATATCTCCTCGTCAATCTTAGTTGTCACAAGGCTATAGAACTGGTTATGCCATGCGTTGGGGTCAGAATACTTCTTTGAAGCCCGACTTCCTAACTGCATTGAGGGAGCCGTAAATATATCTAACTGAGGATTCGGATCTGTCTTTTTAAACATAGTCATTCTGTTTGATTGATGGTGTAAAGATACGAAAAATATTCCAGACAACGGCATAAATCAGGGATTATTTTCGTGAAATATAAACATTTAAAACAAGCCTTACTTTTTAAAGTGGGCTCAAAAGATGCATTCCTTATGACCAACATTTGCCCACAGAATGGCAATCTCAATCAG
>OQVT01002195.1_pt1 | contig 12547 bp, 12 predicted proteins | sample 1691561 | NCBI WGS metagenome assembly OQVT01 (sample SAMN03418260, study PRJEB22391) | human gut metagenome | biome: human-gut; feature: organic feature; material: feces | host: Homo sapiens | place: Tanzania | collected 2013-01 | reverse complement strand
CCTTACAGGGCGTTGTTAGTGAATTCCATTTTCCCCAGGGCGTTGCCCTGGGCTGTGAACTCGTTGGGCTTTCAGCCCGCATTAGTTGGTTTATGATACACCTTCGCACTGCTTATATATCCATAACACCTAGGGCGTATGGGTTATGAGTCTTGACACACCCTCTTTGTTATGTATCGTACAGATTCTTATTTCTTAGAAGCCGGTACGTAACGTGCGTTCAATCCTTCAACGATTTCGTTTGTGATGTTGAAAGCAGGGTCAGCATATAGCAAGTTGTCGAAACCAGTGTTGCTGATGATGAGGCTGTAACCTTTATCCTTGTTATAGATCTTCAAGAAAGAGTTGATAGAGTCACGAAGCTGCAAGCTGTTCTTCTGGTTTTCAGACTGCAATTCGTTTGACAACTTTTCCTGCAACTGCTGCAAGTCGCGCTGCTTCTGGCTGATACGCAAGTTTTCCTGTTCAGCACGTTCGCGGCTAGCGAAACCGTTGTTTTCAAGCTTACGCTGGAACTCTCTCATTTCAGAATCCAATTCTCTAGCTTTTTCGTTCAGTGTAGTACGGATGTTTTCTTCTTTCTTAATCATCATCTCGTTCAGGTCATTCCAGAAACGATATTTAGTAAGAAGAGAGTCAATCTCTACATAAGCGATTTTCATGTTAGCCGGTCCGCTTACTGCTGCTGGAGCATTGTTAGTGCTACCGTTTGACTTATTGTCTGCACACTGAGTAAACATCAGTACCAAGGCCAGCGCCATTAATCCATTCAGGATATACTTCATTTTTTTCATGATTAAAAAGTATTCTTATATAGTTATTAATTTTCTACTAGGTCTTCTTTGTCTTCGCTCTGCCTTTCGCTTATTGCGTGTTTGTTGTGTTTTCTAGCTTCGCGGTCTTGCGATTGTACGCATCCTATACCACGTTCTCGCATTGCTTTGCTTCCGCTTACGTGAGTGTTAGGAAAGCGGCCATTCTTCTTAAAAAGTATCTTGACCGATAATAGTGCCATGCAAATAGCAACTATTAACACTGTAATAAGTATTGTCTTGAGCATTTCAATTAAATTTGTGGTGCAAATATAAAGTTTTTGTATTCTATTTAGTCTTTTAGCGGGAGAAAAAAGACAGAGAGCCGTTGTTAAAAGGCTTTTTTAACTTCTTTTCACCGACTAAGAGAAGTAAGAAATAAGTAAATATAGTCTAATTATGGAAAAAAAAGATTTAAGACCAGCGGTAGTGTTCCATTATTTTGATGAAGTATGCCAAGTGCCGCGTCCCTCAAAGAAAGAAGAAAAAATCAGAGCTTACTTGCTCGATTTCGCCAAGAAGCATAATCTTGAAGCGAAAACCGACGAAGCAGGAAACGTGCTGATAAAGAAAGCGGCTTCGGCTGGTATGGAAAACCTGAAAACAGTGATACTGCAGTCGCATATAGATATGGTGTGCGAAAAGAACAAGGATACAGAGCACAATTTCGAAACCGACCCAATCCAGACTTACATCGACGGCGAATGGCTGCGTGCCAAGGGTACTACATTGGGTGCCGATAACGGAATCGGTGTAGCTACAGAGTTGGCAGTATTGGCTTCGGATGATATCAAGCACGGTCCTATAGAATGTTTGTTTACAGTAGACGAAGAAACCGGACTTACCGGAGCGTTCGCCCTGAAAGAAGGATTCATGAATGGTGATATCCTTCTTAACCTCGACTCAGAAGACGATGGCGAACTCTTCATCGGCTGTGCCGGAGGTGCTAACACTACAGCTATCTATCCTTTCCCAACAGAAAAAGCTCCGCAGGGATGGTTCTTCTTCCGTGTGTCTGTAAAGGGTCTTACCGGAGGACATTCTGGCGACGATATCAGCAAGAACAGAGCCAACGCCAACAAGTTGCTTAACCGCTTCCTGGTGCAGACTATGCAGAAATACGGTATGCGTTTGGCAGATATCGAAGGCGGAAACTTGCATAATGCCATTCCACGTGAAGCACATGCACTGTGTGCCGTACCTATGGAGTACAAAGAAGCTGTACGCGTAGACCTCAACATATTCATTTCTGAAATAGAAAACGAATATTCTGCAACAGAGCCTAATCTGTCAATGGACCTTGAATCAGAAGCTCCGGTAGAATATGTAATGGAGCAGAAGGCTATGGAGCGTTTCTTGCTTTCTATCTATGCCGTACATCATGGAGTATATGCCATGAGCCAGGATATTCCGGGATTGGTAGAGACTTCTTCTAACTTGGCTTCTATCAAGGTATGCGACGGTACTATAAAGGTTGTAACCAGCCAGCGCAGTTCTATCTTGTCTTCTCGTAAAGACATGTCGCAGATGGTATCGGCCGCATTCATTTTGGGCGGAGCTACCGTAACCACCGGCGAAGGCTATCCGGGATGGAAACCAAATCCATCGTCAGAGATTCTGAAGATTGCTGTAGAGAGTTACAAGAGACTGTTTGGCGTAGAACCTAAGGTTAAGGCTATTCATGCGGGACTGGAGTGCGGACTCTTCCTCCAGAAGTATCCTTCGCTCGATATGGTTTCGTTCGGTCCTACATTGCGTGGCGTACACTCGCCCGACGAACGTATGCTGATTCCTACAGTAGAGAAGTTCTGGAATCATCTGCTCGATATTCTTGCACATATTCCTGCTAAGGCGTGATACGTAGATTACATTATATTATAATAGGGCTTGTTGCTTGCCTTGCCTGTACTCCGGGTAAGGCACAACAGGCCTTTTATGTTATGGAGTATAATGTAGAAAACTATTTCGACTGCCGTCACGATTCTCTGAAGAACGATTACGAATATTTGCCAGGAGCGTTGCGCGGATGGAGCAATAAACGTTACGCAGATAAGCGCGACAAGATTGCCAAGGTGATATTAGCGGCGGCACGCGGCGGTGTGCCCGATGTAGTAGCACTATGCGAAGTAGAGAATGCTGCGTGCATGGATGCGTTGGTAAAATACTCTCCGCTACGCGATGCGGCCTATCGCTATGTGATGACCGATTCGCCCGACGAACGTGGTATTGATGTGGCATTGCTTTATCAGCCTTCTTCCTTCCGTTTAATTCATTCAGAATCGATTCCGGTCCCACCTCTTTCTAAGTCGTGTCGCCCCACACGCGATATTCTGCACGTATCCGGGCAACTGGTAAGCGGTGATACCCTCGATGTATTCGTGTGTCACCTTCCGTCGCGTATGGGGGGCGAGCGTCAGACACGTCCTTACCGACAGCATGCAGTACGCATTCTGCGCCATGCGGCCGATTCTGTTATGCATGTACGTAAGAATCCGTACATTGTGATTACAGGCGATTTCAATGCCGAGCCTTCTTCGCCATTGGTACGAGAAACCCTCGGAGCGAAGAATACTTCTGCTACTGTAGAATCAGACTCGCTCTATGAACTGATGAAAGAATCATCCATAGGAACTTATCGTTATAAAGGCGAGTGGAGCATTATCGATCATCTCATAGTAAACGGCTCCTTGCTGCAAGGCGAAGATAATACCGTGAGTATTCCGTCAGATGGGGTAGGCATCTTGGCTTTCCCTTTTTTATTAGAAGACGACGAGCAATACGGAGGCGAGAAGCCCTTCCGCACATATCATGGCATGAAATACCAAGGCGGCTTTAGCGATCATCTGCCGGTATTGCTTAAACTCCTGATAAAAGAGTGATAGGGTAGCGTTAAATATCCAATCCCATTATATAATCATTCATATAAAAACCGTTGCCGATGGGGAAATCGCCCTCACGCAACTTCTGCATACCCATGTGCTCATAAAATCCCAATGCCTTGTTGTGGCGGTTCACATTCAGCTCCATGCGGCAATCGCCGGGATGCATTTGCTTTATGGCTCTTATGGCTTGCTCAAATAATAGCTTGCCCAGATGATACTTCTGGAAGTAGGGGAGAACATAAATCTTCTGCAAATGAAACACGTCGGCCGATTCTTGCTGTATCGATACATATCCGGCAGCCTCGCATTCTTCGTAAGCTATGAAATAAATATGTCCTTCTTCCTCCATCTGTTTTCGCAGACTTTCTTCAGAATACATCCATTCCATCATATAATCCAGTTGTTCCGGAGTCAATATCTCTTTATACGTAGCCGGAAACACTACGCTTGCCATCTGTCTTATTGTCGGGATGTCTTTTACTGTAGCTCTTTCTATTGTAAACATGATTGCGGTTTTATTAAATCTTTCGATTTACTGTTGTGGCAAATGTAGCAATATCCGGCTGAACATGCATATTTGTACTTCTCCGTATGCGTTAAATTATATAAAATACAGTACTATGTAATACAAGGTATTGAGATAATACATATATTTGCCCATGCAAATAACTAAAGACAATAAAAGATGAATGTAGACAATGTGAAATCTCAAATGCGAAAGGGGATGCTTGAGTACTGCATCTTGCTACTTTTGCATAGGGCGCCATCGTATTCTTCAGACATTATAGCCAAGCTGAAGGAGGCCAAGCTGATAGTGGTAGAAGGCACCCTTTATCCGCTTCTTACCAGGCTAAAGAACGATGAACTCTTGTCGTACGAATGGGTGGAGTCTACCCAAGGTCCCCCACGTAAGTACTACACTCTTACTCCAAAAGGCGAGGCATTCTTAGAAGAACTCGACTCGGCTTGGTCGGGACTGGCCGCTACAGTGAACCATTTAAAACAAAACGTTTAAAAGAAGAAAAAGATGAAAAAGACATTAACCGTAAATTTAGGCGGCACTATCTATAGGATAGATGAGGACGCTTATAATTTGCTCGATACTTATCTTAAGAATTTGCGCTACCATTTCCGCAAGGAGGAGGGAGCCGATGAAATAATAGCCGATATGGAGAGTCGTATCGGAGAGCACTTTGATGAAATCTTGTCGCACGGTCTTTTGGTCATAACCATAGACCATGTAGAGCAAGTGATAGAGCAGATGGGAAAACCCGAACAACTGAACGGAGGTGATGCCGACGCGGACAGCGAAAACGCTGAGGCTGACAAGGAGAAAAAAGAAGCCAACTCTACGACTGGCGGAGATGTGAAACGCCGTCTTTTCCGTAACCCAGACGATAGAGTGTTAGGTGGTGTGGCATCAGGCTTGGCAGCTTATTTGGGTTGGGATGCTACATGGATGCGTCTCGGCTTGGTGATACTGGGATTCAGTATTCCGTTCCTTTTCTTATTCCTTTATGTAATAGCATGGATAGTAGTTCCGTTGGCGCGTACCGCTACCGATAAGTTGCAGATGAAAGGCGAGCCTATAAACGTAGAAAACATCGGCAAGACGGTGACCGATGGGTTCGAAAAGGTAAGCGATAGCTTCGATAAAGTGAGCGATGCCGTGAACTCGCAACAGTCGCGTTCTGGCTTGCACCGCATAGGTTCGGCCATAATATCGATTGTGGGATTCTGTATAAAGGTGTTCTTGGTAGTGATTGGTGTTTGCTGCATCCCCGTACTTTTCGTGGGACTGATGTTTATATTCGCTCTGTTGATGATTGCCGTAGGCGGTGCGGTAAGTGTGCCTGCCATTCTTTATCAGTCTTGCCCCGATATTGACTGGAGCGGACTATTCGCGGTATCTCCCGCATGGGTCATTACATTCTGCATTACCGGTGTATTGGCTATAGGCATTCCGGTGGTTGGTATTATCCAACTCATCATGCAGGCGTTCAAGGTGTTCCGCCCCATGTCGCAGGGAGTTAAGCTGACATTAGTTATAGTATGGATAATCTCTGTGGCAATGTCTATAACGTTGCTCACAATGGGATATATGACACTTCCGTTCTTGCACGGACTTTGGTAAATAATAAAACGCCGTATGCTTTTTATGAGTGAAGCATACGGCGTTTTTCTTTTATTGATACCGTCTCTTAGAAAACATTTTCTTTTTTAATGGCAGCTATTTCCATAGCGATAATAGCGAATAAGAATGGGATGTAATCGCTTATGAATCTACTAACGTCGCTACCGAATGCATACCTTATATCAGTCTCGAATGAAAATTCGTAAATTACTTCAATTATTCCTGCTACAACGCACTGCAGAAGCAGATTGTAGAAAAAGGTTTTTACTACATTCTTCCAGTCGAGTTCCCAATCAAAAAGGATGTCTTCCTTTATTTTAATGATAACTCTGATTAAAGGAAGAATTGATATAATAGCTACGGCTGTTATGCCCTCACTCTCGAACATGGCATCGAATATGTAATATGCTGCTATTGGTATAAGAGGGGCCAATATAGCGACAGCCATCAACGTAAGCATTGAATATTTCGCTTTTTTATGGTGCGCCTCTTTTACCGGTTCCGGTTCCGGCTCCTGCTTAGGCTTACTTACGGCTGGTTTCTTGGCAGGCAGCATATTCAGGAAATCGGCTACGCTTTGCGGACGGTCTTTCCTCTTGGGCTGCATAGCTTTTTCTATAGCCTGTGCCGTACCTACCGTGATATTATTAGGCAATGACGGCAGTCCGTCTTCGTTAACTATAGACGCTTCGGGCGGTACTTCGCCTGTGATCAGATAGAATAGCGTAGCTCCAAGCGAATAAACATCAGTGCTGGGGTCGAACCCCTTAATGCCACCTTGCGAATATTGTTCCATAGGAGCGAACCCTTTGCTGATGCCTACCGGAGTAGAGCTAGTTTGATGTCCGCTTACATCGTATCTTTTAGAGATTCCGAAATCTATCAGTATAGGCTGTTTATCGTCCAGAAGAATATTGGCAGGCTTTATGTCGAGGTGAAGAATCTTCTTGCCGTGTATATAGTTTAGCGCGCTACCTATTTTGCGGATAAAGCTTAGCGCCGTTTTTTCGGACAATGCTCCTTGTTGCTCCACTATATCTTTCAGCGATCCGTTGGCGATATATTTCATTACATAATAAGCCGTACCGTTTTCTTCGAACACATTATAAATACTAATGATATGCGGATGGTTTAGTTGGCTTATAGTATTAGCTTCTTTCAGAAACTTAAGTCGATAACTCTCTATCTCTTTTCTGATGCCTTTAGTGCCCATGCAGCTACGGGAGGTTTTGTGGGTGCCAGTGTAATGATGGCAATGCGTTATGGTATAGCACGTGGTTTATTCTCTAACGAGTCTGGTTTAGGTTCTGCGCCTATAGTGGCAGCTGCAGCAAAAACACGTAATCCTGTGCGACAAGCCATGGTGAGTTCAACCTCTCCGTTTTGGGATACAGTTGTGATATGTGCCATTACGGGTTTAGTGTTAGTAAGTTCTATTATGGCAGAACCCAACATCGACTCTACCGCAGGTGCTAAACTTACTAAGGTAGCTTTTGGTCAGATACCTACGTTTGGCCCTATGGTGCTTACGTTAGGCATCATCACTTTCTCGTTCAGCACCATTTTGGGTTGGAGCTATTTGGGCGAGAAAGCATTGGAATATATGTTTGGGCGTCGTGCTCGTTATGTGTATCGTGTTTTGTGGATATTAGCCACCTTTGTGGGCTCAATTACAGCCATCAACTTGGTATGGAACTTAGGCGATACCTTTAATGCTCTTATGGCTTTTCCAAATATTCTTTCGTTGTTACTGCTCTCAAGTGTCGTGGTTAAAGAAACCCGATATTATCTTTGGGAGAACAGATTGGATGAGGAAAGTGAGAGCAATGAAAATGAAATTAGCGAAAAGGAGTAGGGGGGTGTATGCCCTTAATTGTCATTGCTGAATAGTTGATGGTATTCTTTGCAAACCCATGCGGAAATCATGGATTTTAAACACCCTGTCAAAAAGAAGCAACTTCGTTTAAAAATCCGTCTAAGAATAAGTCTTTCGTTACATATTTAAAGAAAGTTGGGGTAAAAGACGTATATTGCCAAAAAATGTACTAAATTTGCTCCACCTTCGCGTAATGTGCGCTGCAAAATGCAGTGTGTTAGACGCGCTCCTTTTTCTGATAGCAAGAATATGGAACAAGAAAAACCATTTAAATATCTGCAACATATAAACTCACCTGCCGACTTGCGTAAATTGCCAGTCGACCAACTGCCTATTGTCTGCGACGAACTCCGTCGTGACATTATTAAAGAGTTGGCGAATAACCCTGGACACTTTGCCTCAAGTCTTGGGTCGGTAGAGATTACTGTGGCAATGCACTATGTGTTTGACACACCCTACGACCGCATTGTGTGGGATGTAGGACATCAAGCATATGGGCATAAGATTCTGACAGGACGTCGCGATGCTTTTCACACCAATCGTAAGTTGCATGGCATACGTCCGTTTCCTTCGCCCGACGAGAGCGAATACGATACCTTTGCTTGTGGACATGCCTCGAATAGCATCTCGGCAGCTTTGGGTATGTCGTTGGCTGCAGTGCGTAAGGGGGAGACCGATCGTCATGTTGTAGCAGTGATTGGTGATGGGGCCATGAGCGGTGGTTTGGCTTTTGAAGGACTCAATAATGTGTCAGACACACCTAATAATATGCTCATTATCCTCAACGATAATCACATGAGTATTGACCAAGCTGTGGGGGGCATGAAGGAGTATTTGTTGCACCTTCACACCAGTAATTGGTATAATCGCATGCGTTTCCGTGTGTCGCAAAAACTCACACAGTGGGGTTTGCTCAACGAGAGTCGCCGACGTGCAGTGTTGCGATTTAATAATTCGGTGAAATCGTTGTTAACCAATCAGCAGAACATTTTTGAGGGATTGAATATTCGTTACTTTGGTCCTACCGATGGGCACAATGTGGTGGAATTGGTTCGTATTCTTAATGAAATTAAGGATATGAAAGGTCCCAAATTGTTGCATCTGCACACACACAAAGGGCAGGGCTATAAACCTGCTATGGAGAATGCAACGGTTTGGCATGCTCCTGGTAAGTTCTGCATTGAAAGTGGTGAGCGCATCATCGAAAAGCCCGATGCACCGCAACCTCCTAAGTTTCAGGATGTGTTTGGACATACCTTGCTGGAGTTGGCACAACAGAATCCACGCATTGTGGGCGTAACACCTGCCATGCCTACAGGTTGTTCCATGAACATCTTGATGAATGAATTACCCGACCGCGCTTTTGATGTGGGCATTGCCGAAGGGCATGCTGTGACATTCTCGGGCGGTATGGCTAAAGAGGGGTTGCAGCCTTTCTGCAACATTTATTCTGCTTTTGCCCAACGTGCTTACGACAATTTAATTCACGATGTAGCCTTGTTGCGTTTACCCGTAGTGCTTTGTTTGGATCGTGCGGGGTTGGTGGGAGAGGATGGACCTACCCATCATGGAGCATTCGACTTAGCTTCTTTGCGTACAGTGCCCAATCTTACCATAGCTTCGCCATACGATGAACGCGAATTGCGACAACTAATGTACACTGCACAGTTGCCTAATAAGGGAACCTTTGTAATTCGTTATCCACGTGGACGAGGTTCGGTTGTAGATTGGCAATGTCCTTTCAAGGAAATTCCTGTAGGGCGTGGTCGTAAACTTAAACAAGGTACTGATGTGGCAGTAATTACGCTGGGGCCTATTGGTGCAGATGCTGCTAAGGCTATAGCGTTGGCAGAGCAGCAACATCCAGGTCTGAGCATTGCGCACTATGATTTACGTTTCTTAAAACCCCTTGATGAGGCTATGCTCACTGAAATTGGTCAGTCGTTTAAGCGCATAGTGACAATTGAGGATGGTGCACGTATGGGTGGCATGGGTTCGGCTGTGCTCGAATGGATGGACGATCATCATTTTGCTCCTATGGTAACACGTCTCGGACTTCCTGATGCTTTTGTGGAGCATGGCACCGTATCAGAGCTTCGTCACATTGTAGGTCTCGATGCCGAAAGCATGATTCGCGCATTTGTGGGAGAAGAAAAATAAGTGTTCCTATGTAGCACGAAATAAATATATCTGGGTTTCTCGCGCCAGCCTCACCCCATTCGGGGTGAGGCTGGCGCATGAAACATTGGAAAAACTTTCTTTTTCATCGCGCTCGCGTTCCTATATATATATACAACTCCACATCCCCATTTGCAACCCTCGCGATAAACCGAACTCCCAAAGGGTGTATCCATGGAAATTAAAAAATAAAAATTCAGAAATCATTCGGGGTAATAAAGGGGATAGATAAAATCAAAACTGTCCTCATCTGATGTTGTGGTATCAGAAGAGGACAGTTGCAGTGTGGTTTAGTTAATTCTGTTCTAATAATTTGCAATAGCCTAACTTGCCTTTTATGAGGATTGTAAAAACTGGCGTATAGGTGTCTAAACGTTTAGGAAACAATTAGTGTATAGCAAGCTCTCAGAACTTACCTTTCGGGGCACAACGAAACATGCATCCATGCATAGGATATACATGACCTATCGACAACTGCGCCTTTCCATTGGTTTGCCCTTACGCTCACAGAACCTCTCACATTGCGTACATATGTCATAGCCAAGCATCGCGCCGAGCATGAAATCCTCTTCAGGGGTGAGATGATTGAGGGAACGCGTCACAATCATGCGGATGGCATTAAGACACTCTTCTCTTCCGAAATACAAATTCAAACGATCATTGCCCACAGGCTGAATCACGAACTTAATGTTTTGACTTTTCAGCCGGCGTATAGCAAAATCCTCATATTTCTTGTTGAAAGTGAAAAGCACCATACGGCGCACGCCCTTCTTGTATTCGTAGATGTGGTTCATCAGAACTTTCATATCTACGGGCAATATAGTAGATTGCTGCATGATTGATAAACTGAATGTTTAGATGTGTGAAAGTAAGAACTAACAAAAAAGAGATTAGAGACCAGGCAAGATTTCTGTTACCCAAGCATCAATACGCTCATCGGTTTTGCTGTCCTCGTTGACTTCGTCAAGAGCCAGTCCGACGAACTTTCCGTCAACTACAGATTCAGAATCGTCAAATGTGTAACCTTCCGTTGCTACAGCACCAATGACTTGAGCACCTGCGTCCGTCACGGCATGATAAATCTCAGCCATTCCACCAACAAAAGTGTCGGGATAAGACTCAGAGTCACCACAGCCAAAAAGAGCTACTGTTTTTCCATTCAGGTTTGCACTTTTGATTATTCAAACTCATTAACTGGTTTCAGCACGACTAACTAAGCAAGTTCATAGCAGAGGCCATATGGCTTACCAGGTACGAACTTACCAGAGCCCTTTTCACCAACATACTTGCCGGCATCGGCTACGAGTTCGCCTCTCAGGAATACCTTGTCTGCACGACCAATCTGATCAAATCCTTCAAATGCGCAGTAGTCGCATCCCTGCAGGCTGTTTTCGATTGAGATTGTGCCCTTGTATGTAGGATCCCAGATTACTACGTCAGCATCCGATCCAACTGCCAGGGTGCCCTTCTGCGGGAACAGACCGTTGATCTTAGCAGGATTTGTAGCAATGAGCTCTACGAATTTCTTTCTTGAAATCTTGCCCTTTTCAACACCTTCTGTCCAAACAACCGGTATTCTGTTCTCGAGGCCCGGAGCTCCGTTCGGGATGTCAGCAAATGTCTTGCCTTCACCATAACCAGCATGCTTATGTGTTTCATAGTTAAATCCGCAGTGGTCTGAACTGATTGCATTCAGCCAGCCTTTCTTAACAGCTTCCCACATAGCATCCAGGTGATCCTGTGAACGCAGTGCCGGTGAGCAGACTGCCTTCGCACCTTCGAATCCCGGCTTCTCCAGAGCGTCTGTTGTGATCGTGAGGTAGTGTGTGCATGTTTCGCCGAAGATAGCAACACCCTTTTCATATCTGTCTCTGATTACCTCCATTGCACCCTTCGCCGTTACGTGAACAACATAAATTGGTGCAGCTGCCAGTTCTGCCAGATATGCAGCACGGCTAACTGCTTCTTCCTCAACAACCGGTGGTCTTGAAAGTGCGTGGCCAATCGGACCGGTTACACCGCTTGCCGCTACCTGCTTCTGCAGTGTTGCGATCATATCCGCGCTCTCGGCGTGAACCATGATCGTAACGCCGGATTTCTTCGAGGCCTGCAGCGCTTTGAGGACTGCATCGTCATCGCAGTGATATGGCTGTCCTCTGTAAGCCATGAACAGTTTCAGGGATGTTACGCCATACTCAGGCATATGCTCGATTTCTTCGAACAGAGCATCATTCGCATCATATACAACACCGTGATAGCCATAGTCACAGCATGCATTTCCATCGACCTTGTTCTTCTGATATTCATCGATGGAAGCCTTCAGAGAAGAGCCTACCTTCTGGTTTACAAAGTCTATGATCGTTGTCGTTCCTGACACAACAGCTGCAGGAGAGCCTTCCCATCCAACACATGTTGTGTCGCCGAATGAGAAGTCAAAGTGTGTGTGCTGGTCAACTCCGCCAGGCATTACATACTTTCCTTCGGCATCATATACTTCGTCGGCAGAAGAAGCGTCGATAGCGCCTCCAATTGCTGCTATTTTCCCATCTGCTAACAGCAGGTCGCCTTTAAATTCGTCCGTTGCAGTAACAATCGTTCCGTTCTTGATAAGTACCTTTTTCATCTTTTGCTCCCTTCCTTGAAATTGGTAAAAACTGTATAATAA
>OQVT01002193.1_pt1 | contig 12556 bp, 8 predicted proteins | sample 1691561 | NCBI WGS metagenome assembly OQVT01 (sample SAMN03418260, study PRJEB22391) | human gut metagenome | biome: human-gut; feature: organic feature; material: feces | host: Homo sapiens | place: Tanzania | collected 2013-01 | reverse complement strand
GTCATGACGGGGCGAAACGCAGGGAACTGAAACATCTAAGTACCTGCAGGAAGAGCAGCTCCGTGAAGAACTCATGGCTGGTCATAAGCTGCTGGGGGTATATCGTGCCGGAGAACTGTTGATCCAGCCGCTGGGAGACAGTGGATTGTATACGGTATTGTCCTGTCCCAGTGTATTTTCCACGGAAGTATTGAGTTCCATGTACAGTGTGCTTATCGTGATGTTGACCATCAGTGTCATTCTCTGCGTTCTGGTGGCTTCCCGGCTGGGTAGAAATATGACCCGTCCTATCGAACGGATGAATACGGCCATGCGTACACTGCAGGAAGGAGACCTTACTGTCAGGATCGTCTCCGACAGAGAGGACGAGCTGGGACAGATGTCCCGGAACTTTAATATCATGGCCAACGAACTGGAGCAAAGCGTGCAGGATAAGGTGGAGAAGCAGAAGGAACTCAATGCTTCCCATATTGCCATGATGCAGGCACAGCTGAATCCTCATTTCCTGTATAACACACTGGACACCATGAAATGGGTGGCGAAGGCCAACCATATCCCGGAGATCGCTACCATGGCGGCGGGACTGGCGAAGATCCTTAGGACCAGTATCTCCAAGAGACAGTTCATCTATCTGAAAGAAGAACTGGAACTGGTGAACTGTTATGTAGATATCCAGAAGATCCGTTTCAATGATAAGTTCTCGTACGCCGTGGAGTTGCAGGAGGGACTGGAAGAGTGCGTGATCCCCAAGCTGATCATACAACCCATCGTGGAGAACTCGGTACTGCACGGATTAAAGGAGAGCGAAGAAGGAAATATCCTTGTACGGATCACAGAACAGGAAGATGTCCTGTGTATTGAAGTAACCGATGATGGCTGTGGCGCTCCCGAAGACCGGATGGATGCCATCAATCATAGGAGGCAGGAGCAGCTGGTGGGGCATATCGGAGTATCTAATGTAGACACCATCATCCGGCTGACCTATGGGGAAGAATACGGCATTCATATGGAGAGTCTTACCCCGAATGTTGAAAACACTACGGACGGACAGCGAACAGAAGAGGAAGGCGAAGTCCACGGCACGAAAGTGACATTACGGCTGCCGGTAAGATACGGAGAAGCCTGAGAAACCGATACAGAGCAACGGACAGAGAGGAATTTTTACCGGATAGTGGGGAATATACAGAAAACGGGAAGAGTTAATGGAGGAAGTAATACGATGTACAAAGTGATCGTGATCGATGATGAGATGCTGGTGCGCAGAGGAATCGTGATGGAGACCGACTGGCAGGCACTGAACTGTGTCGTTGTGGCGGAAGCCGGTAATGGGATCGAAGGTCTGGAAGCCGTGCGGAAATATCATCCGGATCTGCTGATCTGCGATATCCGTATGCCCAAAATGGACGGCATCGAAATGCTGAAGGAACTGCGGGCAGAAGGCAATGATGTCAGTGTGATCTTTTTAACTGCTTACAGTGAATTCTCCTATGCGCAGAGCGCCCTGAAATTATTGGCAAGTGACTATCTGTTAAAGCCTTTTGGAGACGGGGAACTGGAACAGGCAGTGAACAATGCACTGGAGAAACGTAAGAGGACACAGGAGAAATTGGAAAACAGCAAGGAGGAGCCACTTCCCGAACTGGTCTTAAATAAAGGCGATAAGAGCAAATATGTCATGGCAGCCGTAGACTATATTTCCGTTCATTATGGGGATCCGGAATTGTGTGTGGCAGAGATTGCAGAGCACCTGGGGATCAGTGAAGGACATTTGAGTCATACATTCAAAAGGGAGACGGATTACACGGTGGCGGCATACATTACCAGAGTTCGCATGCGCACTGCCATGAAACTGTTGAATGACTGCCGGAATAAGGTATATGAAGTTGCGGAACAGGTAGGCTATCGTGATGTTGCACATTTTTCCAGCAGCTTTAAGAGGATTGTCGGTGTTACTCCTTCCGAATACCAGGATAGAAGCATGTAAAACAACAAAGATGCACAAAAGAAACGACGAAATAGCAGAAAAACTATACATAGTATCAGAAATATTAAAATAATAACAGTTTTGCCTTATACAAATTGCTGAATTCCCAACGTATAATAGAATCATCAGAACGGAAGTGGGAAACATCCCATTCCAAGTAAGTGGACCATGAAGGGTTATACAAACTATATGTTTCAAGGGAGGACAGCATATGAAGAAAAGAGTAGTATCGTTACTTATGATCTGTGCACTGAGTGTTGGTATGTTAGCCGGATGCGGCAGCAGCGAGACACAGAACCAGGCAACTGGCAGCGCAGATAACACACAGACAGCCGGAACCGAGACGGTGGCAGAGACCAAGACCCCGGAGGTAGCCGACGACGCAAATCTTACTGCAACTCAGCAGATCATCAAACAGGCAGAAGGAATGACCATGGAGGAACTGGCACAGAAGGCCATCGAAGAATCCAACGGCAAGACCTTCTACGGCGTAGGTAATTCCAGCCGTGGTAAAGCAGCACTTCCTCTGTTCATCGAGTATCTGCAGTCTATCGATCCTTCTTACAGCATGGAATTTGACTGGCAGCAGCCTAAGAACAACAAGATCTTTGAACAGCTGACTGCTGATTCCCTGAAGCCGGAAGGAACCTTCGCAATGACCCTGATCCAGGATGGTAATCAGATCGAATCCAAGATGACACAGACCGGAATACTGGATACGTTCATTCCCAAGGAATGGGCAGAGGCTAACGGAACCACACCCGATGCGGTGGACGGTTATTTGGCATTACAGACGTTGAATAAGGTATTTGAATACAACTGTACCGGAGATAAAGTATATGACAACTGCTGGGACTTCGTAGCGGAAGGAACTCACGCATTGTTCATGGATATTGATTCTGAGGTTGTAGGTAAGAATTTCCTGTACATGCTGACCGAAGACAAATACGCAGCCATGTTAAAGGATGCTTTCAATGCATTACCCGCTGATGAGCAGGCTTATTTCCAGCCCACGATTGATGAGATGGAATCCGAAGCAAATGATTTAGGCTTAGGTGCTGATGGTAAATATGCCCTGGCATGGATCAAACTCTGGGTAGGCAGCTACAATGCCCAGACCGATGATGGACCTATCTGTAATACGCTGGTATCCGATTCTGCCACTGACCAGTGCGGACTGTTGGTATACAGCAAACTGCGTTCTGTAGAAGAATCCTCAGGCGTATCCGTGAATAATATCAAGGTTGCAGCTTATCAGGACGGTTATAAGGGAATCGGCGGCTACGGTTACTGCCATTATCTCTTCGTAACAGATAACAGTCCTCTGCCCTGGACGGCATGTGCTTTCATCGCATACATGACCTGTACCGAAGACGGCTTCAGTGCATGGGGCAAAGACATGGGTGGATATTCTGCTAACCCTGAAGTTGCCAAGGCAATCGAAGCTACCTATCAGCACAGCACCGGTGGTAATGATGAGAACGGTAATGTTGTATACGAGAGCAAGAATGACAGAGGCTTCGACTGGTGGTCTACCGATGGCGAACTGGTGCTGGAAGATCCTGAGTACTGTGCATCCGTTTCCTTTACCGTAGGAAGCTGGATCGAACTATTACCGAAGTATACTGCTGAGTGATATATGATATAAAAGAGTGACTATTTGTCCCGTCAGAATAAGAAAATCTGCTACATCATGCCTGCATGTAAGTAGCAGTTTTCTTATTCGTAAGGTGACTCGAATAGAGTCACCGCCGTACATATGAGCATAATTAGCTGCGTAGCAGCGAAAAAGCATGAGTGTCATGCAGCTTTGCGAATATGTGCGGTAGGGGCGGATGATTCTACAGGACATAAGCTTGTATTGGGAAGAGAGGTTAACCATGAATCAGAGTGCCACAAAAAAAACAAGCAAGATGGTGATTGTTCTGAACAAGATCAAGACGTATTTCTCCAAGCCACAAAATATCATTCTGCTTCTGTTTGGTATCGTACTTACTTTTACCACAGTGGCGCCGATCGTGGCAATCGTCGAGGATACCTTCAAGATCCATCCGGGCACCATCGATGCACATCTTACCGGAAAAGCAAGCGGGTATTCCGTTGCTAACTATGTGGATCTGTTCACCAGTAAACTGGCGAGAACAAATCTGTGGACACCGTTGTTAAATACCGTGCTTCTGGCAGTATTTACCTGCCTGATCTCCATTTTGTTCGGCGGCTTGTTCGCATTCTTAATTACGAGGACCAATTTAAAATGTAAAAAATATTTAAGTTCCATTTTTATTTTCCCCTACATCATGCCCCAGTGGACACTGGCTGTGGTATGGCAGAATGTGTTCAACAGTAATGCAGTCACCGGAACCTCCAACGGACTGCTGGCATCTCTTTTTAATATTACGATGCCAAAATGGTGGTGCCTGGGGCTGTTCCCCAGTGCAGTAGTATTGGGACTGCATTACGCCCCCTTTGCCTACATCCTGATCGGCGGCATCTTCCGCAACATGGATGCTAATCTGGAGGAAGCAGCGACGATCCTGGATACACCGAAGTGGAAGACCATGTTCCGCATTACCTTACCTATGGTAAAACCGGCGATTCTTTCCACAATCCTGCTGGTATTCGGAAGCGCCATGGGAAGTTATCCCGTACCGCACTACCTGGGACTGACCACTCTGTCCACCAAGTACATCTCCATGAACTCCAAGTATACCGGGGAAGCCAGTATTCTTGCCATCATCATGATGATCTTCGGTGTGGCGATCCTGTTAATGAACCAGATGAGCTTAAAGAGCCGTAAGAACTACACGACGGTTACCGGTAAATCCGGACAGATTTCCAAGATCAACTTAGGAAAAGTCGGGAAATATCTGATTGCGGTCATCCTGATCGTCATCACCTTCTTCACCAGTATTTTCCCGATCCTGTCCTTCGCACTGGAGACTTTCCTTCCGAATCCGGGAGATTACAGTTTCCTGTACACCATGGATTCCAGCGCTCTGACCACTAAGTGGTGGCTGACAGATAACAACGGAGCAGGTGCTCTGTACGGACAGCCCGGTATCCTCCACAATCCGCTGATCTGGAGAGCATTCAAGGGAACGATGTTAGTAGCTGTCTGCTGTGCTCTGATCGCAGGTACGATCGGTACCCTGATCGGTTATGCAGTATCCAAGAACCGGAGAAGCAAGTGGGCGAATTACGTCAACGGAGTGGCATTCCTGCCGTACTTGATGCCATCCCTGGCAGTGGGCGCAGCCTTCTTCATCCTGTTCTCCAATGACAAGATCAACCTGTTCAACACTTACACGCTGTTGATCATCGCAGGCGTGATCAAGTACATTCCCTTCGCCAGCAGAAGTGCACTGAACTCCATGCTGCAGCTGTCGGGAGAGATCGAGGAAGCGGCCATCATCCAGGATATTCCCTGGTACAAGCGGATGCTGCGGATCATCATTCCGATCCAGAAGTCTTCCATTATCAACGGATATATGCTTCCGTTCATGACCTGTCTGCGAGAGCTGTCCCTGTTCTTACTGTTATGTACGCAGGGCTTTATCCTCTCCACGACACTGGATTATTTCGATGAGATGGGACTGTATGCATTCTCCAGTGCCATTAACCTGATCCTGATCGTAACGATCCTGATCTTTAACACTTTAGTAAATAAACTGACCGGGTCCAGCCTGGATGAAGGTATCGGAGGTAAATGACTATGCCGGAAATCAAATTAACACATGTTACAAAACGTTGGGGAAAATTCTATGCGGTAGATGATCTGAGTCTGGATATGGAGGACAATTCCTTTATCACTCTGCTTGGTCCCTCCGGTTGCGGCAAGACCACTACCTTACGTATGATCGCCGGTCTGGAGACCCCTACCAGTGGGCAGATCAAGATCGGGGACCGGGTGGTATTCGACAGTGAAGCGGGAATCAATGTTCCTGCAAATAAGAGAAAAGTCGGATTCCTGTTCCAAAACTACGCACTGTGGCCGAACATGACGGTATACCAGAACATCTCCTTCGGACTGGGCAATATCAAGGAAGAACTTCCTGTGATCGATGAGGATGCCAAAGCTTTAAAAAGCATGATCAAGGCACTGGAGAATCCGGGAGAGCTGGTAAAACTCATTGAGGAATGTAGAGATAAAAAGGGAAAATTAGACCTGGATATGGTCTACCTGAAGTTGATCGATAATTACACCATTTCTATCTATACTGCAAAGGAGCTGTATAATTACAAACTCCATGAGGCAGCAGACAAAGAAAGTGCCGCAAAGCAAAAGAAGCAGGAACTGACTGCCAAGCTGGACAGCATCCTGGCAGGTCATAAGGAAAAAGGAGAAGAGCTTAACGAGAAATTCGAAGTTGTATCCGGTGGCAAGGTAGTAACCAGGGTCAGAAAATATTCCAAGGAAGAGATAGACCTGGCGGTACGCAGAGTATCCCGTATTGTTAAGATCGGAATGTTCATGAACCGTTATCCCGCAGAACTGTCCGGTGGACAGCAGCAGAGAGTTGCCATTGCCAGAACACTGGCACCGGAACCCCAGGTATTGTTCATGGATGAGCCGCTGTCCAACCTGGATGCGAAACTCCGTCTGGAAATGAGATATGAACTGCAGCGTCTGCATGTAGAGACCGGAAGCACCTTCGTATATGTAACCCATGACCAGATGGAAGCTATGACACTGGCAACGAAGATCTGTCTGATCAACAACGGTGTATTGCAGCAGTATGAAGCACCGCTGACCGTGTATAGCAGACCCAACAACCTGTTTGTAGCTGATTTCGTAGGAAATCCTTCCATTAATTTTATCGAAGCCAAGGGTGTGCAGAATGATAACGGCAGCCTGGATGTGACGATCTTAGACGGCAGAAAGGCAAAGTTTGTTCCGAAAGAACATCTGGATCTGCTAAGATGGTTCGCAGAGAGAGATAAGAACGAAGCTGATGAGGCAGCCCGTCACAAAGAGAAAATGCAGGATAAGAAGGCAGTGGAGAAATCCAACAAGGATGAAGTCTTCCAGTATCATATTGCCAGAGTGAACGAGGACGATTATGCACTGCAGGAGGCTCCCGTGATCACCAACGAGGATTTTGTCATCGGTGTACGTCCCGAAGCCCTGCAATTACACGATGGTGCAGGACTGGACGGCGTGATCTACGGTGCTATGCCCACCGGTATGGAATCCACGATCAAGCTTCGTATCGGCGATTTCCTGTTGACCGGCGTGGTCTTCGGCAATACCGCATACAAGATCGGACAGAAAGTGAAATTCGAAGTTGGCGGAGAGGATATCCTGCTCTTTGACAGGAAGTCAGGCAGACTGATTACGGCAGGCAGTCTGCATGTGTAGGAAAAACTATCAGGGAATAATATTTGATCTGGATGGTGTCATCTGCTATACGGACCGGTATCATTTCCTGGCATGGAAACAGATAGCGGATCAACTCGGAATTAATTTTGATGACCGGATCAATGACCGGATGCGGGGGGTGAGCCGTATGGACAGTCTGGAGATTTTGCTGGAAGAATATCACGGTGAACCGCTCACCGCAGCACAAAAAGCAGCACTTGCGGAAAAGAAGAACCAATTATATATAGGGCTGCTGCAAAATATGGGCGAGGCGGATTTGTCCGAAGAAGTCCGGAAGACTATGGATACGCTGCGAAGCCGCGGACGAAAACTGGCAATAGGATCTTCCAGCAAAAACACCAAACTGATCTTAAAAAGGCTTGGGCTTACCGGATATTTCGATGCCGTCAGCGACGGAACCAATATTACAAGGTCAAAACCGGACCCGGAAGTGTTTCTGTGTGCAGCACAGTATCTGGGGCTGTGTCCGGGAAAATGCCTGGTTGTGGAAGATGCAAAAGCCGGTATTCTGGCAGCAAAAGCCGGAGGATTCGACAGTGCGGGATTAGGGGAGGCAGCAGCTTTTGCTTTCGTAACATACCCCTTGCAAAGCTTTTCGGATTTACTGAAGCTGGACGGAAACAGGTAGTAAATAAAACGTATCGGAAAATGAGATCGAATGTCTCACTGCCGATACGTTTTTGTTGTAATCGAACAGAGATTCGTATATAATAAAAATGTCTGTAAATACAGATCTGTACGACCTTGTTTTAAGATATTTTAAGACATGACATGTATTACAGAGACGATACAGGAGGCAGTAATATGAAAATCATCCATTGTGCGGATATCCATCTGGATTCCAAAATGAGTGCAAATCTGACTAAAGAAAAAGCGAGAGAACGTAAGACGGAATTGCTGACCACCTTTCAGAATATGGTTGCATACGGGGCTGAGCAGGGCGTGGCGGCGATCATAATCGCAGGAGATCTGTTCGATACAAAAAACGTATCCGCTACTGCCCGGAATGTGGTAAAAGATTTAATACAGGGACATCCCCAAATAGCTTTTTATTACTTACAGGGGAATCATGACGAAGGAAGCTTTACTTCCGGTCTTTCGGAACTTCCGGAGAATCTTCATCTGTTTGGGAACAACTGGACAAGCTATGAACTTTCAGGGACGGAGAATACCTCCGGTAAGGGAGTTGCGGTTACGGGTGTGGAACTGACACCGGAAAACAGCGGAAGCATATATAATACGCTGTCACTGGATGCGGATCAATGCAACATTGTAGTCCTGCATGGGCAGGAATCGGAATACAGTGCGAGAGATAAGGCGGAGATCATTCATCTGACGGCATTGAAAAATAAGGGAATTGATTATCTTGCCCTGGGACACATCCACAGCTATAAACAGGAGCGTCTGGATGCGAGAGGTGTCTATTGTTATCCCGGCTGCCTGGAGGGCAGAGGGTTTGACGAATGCGGAGAGCATGGCTTCGTGATGATTGATATTGATGAGACATCCGGCACGATCCACAGTTCTTTTATTCCGTTCGCGTCCCGGAATCTCTATACCATTCCGGTGGATATTACCGGATGTGGATCAACAACGGAGATCTTGGAGAGAATGAAGCAGGAGACAGCACGAAGCAATTATCCGGAGAAAAGTCTGATCAAGTATGAACTGGTTGGGAAAATAGATGTGGAAAATGAAAAGGATATTGATTTCCTGTTGCATCAGCTTAACAATCTCTTTTATTATGTGAAGATTAAGGACAGCTCTGAGTATCTGGTGGATTATGCTGCTTTTGCAAAGGACAAGTCCTTAAAAGGAGAATTTATCCGTACGGTCATGGGCAAAGAAGATCTGTCGGAAGAGGATAAGGCGACAGTGATACATTACGGATTGCAGGCACTGGCCGGAGAGGAGATCCTGGACGCATGAAACTGATCAAATGTCACATTGAGAATTTCGGAAAACTAAGTGACTTTACATATGATTTTACAGATGGCTGCAACACTGTCTGTGAGGAAAACGGCTGGGGAAAAAGCACACTGGCGGCTTTTTTGCGGGTAATGCTGTTCGGATTCCGGAATGAAGGGAAGAGAGATCCGCTGGAAAACGAGAGAAAGAGATACAGTCCCTGGCAAAAGGGCGTCTACGGCGGAGAACTGCAATTCGAAAGTGAAGGGAAACAATATTCTGTCCGCAGAACCTTCGGAAGTAAAAGCGCAGAAGATGAATTTCAGCTGACAGATACGAAAACAAATCTGCTATGCAGTGATTTTACACAAAATCTGGGAGAAGAGTTGTTCCGGATCGACGCAGGATCCTTTGAACGAACGATTTTCATCTCACAGAATGACTGCGAGACCTTTGTTACGGACGGTATTAATGCCAAGATCGGGAATCTGGCGGAGAATACGGACGACATCAATAATTTTGAGACTGCGGACAAACGGTTGAACGATCTGTTAAACAGCATGTCTCCCTCTCGTAAGACCGGATCGCTCCGTCAGAGCAGGGACCGCATTACGGAACTGAAGACGCAGATCCGTAACGGGCAGGAGATACAGAATACGATGGAAAGTATTGATGCCCGGAAAAAGGCGGCAATCGAGGAACGGGAAAAGCTTTCTGCGGAACTGACAGAGCTGCAGGAGAGACAAAAAAAGCTGGGAACTTATAAGGATCAGCAGGCGAAAAAAGAGAAGTACCTGGATCTGCGTGCAAAAATGACACAGAGACAGCAGACTTTAAAAGAAGTAGAAAGCTATTTTAACGGCGTGATACCGAAAGTGGAGGAATTACGCGAAAAAACAGCCGTCTGCAATCAGGGGATTTCTGTCCGCAAGGCAATGGAAATCTATTGCCTGACAGAGGAAGAACAGGCGCAGTGTAAAGATAATTTTCCCATGGCGGACAATGCCCGGCTGGAAGAAAAATATGCTGAGGCACAAGAACTTGAGAGCCTGGAAAGCGCGACAAGAAAAAATGCCCTGTCAGGGGAAGAGAGTAGACGGTTAGAGGAGCTTTCCGGATATTTTGCGGAAGGAATGCCGCAGGAGGCGGAGATCGACAGTGTAAAAAAGGCCTGGACGAACCGCAATGAAGGAAAAAGTCTTCTGCAGGCGAAAGAAATACAGAGGAAAACTCTGCAATCCATACAGGCACAGGAAGATGCTAGATACTTACGGGAGCAGGAAGAAGCAGGTAAAAGGAAAAAAATGCTGTTGCTTTTTGGCATTCTTTTAGCGCTTGGTGGTTTTGCTGTGATCCTGTTGGGACAGGGAGTGATCGGAGGAGTCCTGATCGTACTGGGAATCGCAGCTGTGGCAGCGGCACTGTTGTTTACAGCAGGCAGATCTAAAGACCAAACGGGAGAAAATACCGAGCTTTCCCGTTTGGAACAGGAAATGGAAGCACTTGAGGCACAGGTCTGCATAGAGGAAGGACAGATTGAGGATTTCTGCACTCGTTGGGGACTTCGGGAAGGACTGGAACTGACCTCCTGGCTTGTGGAACTGCAGAATAAGAGAAGAGATTACGAGGCACTTTTGGAGCGGCAGAAGCAGGCCGGATCGGATGAAAAGACGGCAAGAATTGCTGCACTGCAGAAAGATTTGCAGCAGTTTTTGGCAGAATACGGGGAAGTACCGGAGACAGCAAATTATCTTGCAGCATTGCATGAACTGGCGGGAAAGTGCAGACAGAGACAGCTTTTACTGGAAAAGCAAAAGAAATATTTACAGCAAAAACAGAAATACGAAGCGCTGGAAAAACAGGTAAAGGACTATTTTGTGTCGTTGCAGCTGATTCCGGAGGAGCACCCGGAAGAACAATTGGCCGAACTGGAAAGCCATAGAAAGGATTATGAGAAGGAGTTACAAGAATATAGGAGAATCGAGCAGGAGATAAAAGCGTTTGAAGAGAAAGAGGACATTCCGGCACTTCTGGCACTGAAGATCTCGGAGGGAGAGGAATCCCTGGAAAGTCTGGCAGATGAAATGCAGGTCCTTTCGGAGCGTATGGAAGAACGTTTTCAGACCATTGACAGCTATCAGAAACAACTTTCCGACTTACAGGAATCCTGGGATACTGTGGAAAATATGCAGGAAGAGCTGGAAGCGTTGCAGGAGAAGACAGAGGAAGGACTCAAACAATATGAATTGCTTGGAATGACAAAAAATCTGTTGGAACAGGCAAAGAGTTCGTTCACTGCGAAATATACAGAACCTGTCATGCAGGGGTTCCGGAAATATTACAGAATTCTCGCGGGAACGGAATGCGAAAATTATCAGATGGATGCCAATACCAGATTACAGGTGATTGAAGGAAATATGCCCAGAGACATCGGATACCTGAGTCTGGGCAACCGTGACCTGATCGGTATCTGTATGAGACTTGCTTTGGTGGAAGCCATGTATGAGGAACAGAAACCGTTTTTGATTCTGGATGACCCTTTTGTGAATCTGGATGAGAACCGGACCAAGGGAGCAATGCGGTTCCTTGCAGAGATTGCGAAAGAGTATCAGGTGATTTATTTTACTTGCCATGGCGGCAGGGGATAAGGGAAGGCTGTAGTTTATATTTGTAGAATCAACCGATTCTGAAAAATCAGATGGTACAGATAAGAGATATACATAGACTACAAAAGAGAAAGGGGTACTTGTATATGGGAAGAGGTAAAACAGGAAACTTTCGGAAGGCAGCGGCAATTCTGCTGGGGTGTGCACTTCTGACAGGCTGTGGTAGTACCGGAGAAGTGGACGATTATGCTACAAACATCGGATATGAGGCAAGAGGTGGCAATGGGACAACGCAGGTGGTGCAGTCGGAAAGCGGCAGCAGCGCAACAACACAGACCGCAGGGATTCCAAAGGAGGAGATCAAGGTAGGAGTACTGCATCTGTCGGATCCGGCGGAGGGCAGCGGTTATACATATACGCATGATCTGGGAATTCAGGGAATGCAGCAGAATCTGGGATTATCAGATGATCAGATCATCCGCAAGATTAATGTCAATGACAGTGATACGCAGGAGACCAGACAGGCAATTCAGGAATGTATTGATGAAGGCTGTAATATCATCTTCACTACCAGCTGGGGATATATGGAAACTACAGCGGAAATGGCGGAAGAATATCCGGACGTGTACTTCTCCCATGGTACCGGCTACCTGAGCAACGGTAAAAATTTCAACAACT
>OQVT01002190.1_pt1 | contig 12561 bp, 16 predicted proteins | sample 1691561 | NCBI WGS metagenome assembly OQVT01 (sample SAMN03418260, study PRJEB22391) | human gut metagenome | biome: human-gut; feature: organic feature; material: feces | host: Homo sapiens | place: Tanzania | collected 2013-01 | reverse complement strand
CAAATAAAATTAGTGATTTTAAACTTTTTATATCGTCCTCTGCTTGCCAAATATTATTAACGTCAAAGGCTTTATCGCAGTAAATATTTTCTTTGACTTTATTTATTAGTTTTTTCAAAGAATCATTATCAAAATTTACATTAGTTACTGTAGCAAATAGACCTTTGATTATTAAGTTAGTGATTTTGTCGGATTTTTCTGAATAATTTGCTAGTTGAATAATTGATGAAACAAGTTCATCTTGTAAATTTGCTGTATCAGGTTTTTTACCGCAAACACCAGATATAGTGCAACCTTTTCCATTCATAGTTTGTTCGCATTGAAAACAAAACATTGTCATAATTTATTTCTCCTTTTCGAATAATGTATTTTTTCTTGAAAAAATTTGCTATTAGTTAGTAAGTTAATTTATTTGTTAATAAAATTTAATATTGATTTTTCTATTTATGCTTTATAATATTTACTGGGAAAAGATTTCATATTTATTCAATCAGTGGCAGAGGTATAAACATGGAAGATAAGAATAAAAAGAATATTGAAGATAAAGCAAAATTAATTTTAAAAGAACGTAAGGAAAAAACAAAAAAGAAAAGACCGGAATATAAAAAGAAAAGGGTTTTTGTACCTGCAATAACAGCAGTAATTTTAGTAACGATTGGATTAGTTGCAATTATTCATTCAACATTTTTTCAATCAACAGACGATGCATTCGTTGAAGGTAGATTGATATCTGTTGCTCCACGTGTTGCTGGTCCTGTTGTAAAATTGTTGGTAGATGATAACGATGAAGTAAAAGAGGGACAATTGTTAGTTGAAATTGATCCTGCAGACTATGAAGTTAAACTTCATCAAGCAGAAGCAAAGTTAGCAGAAGCGAAAGCAAAATTACAAACTTCAGAACATAATGTAGAAGAAGGTTCTTCTAATGTTCAACAATCTTATGAAGATGTAAAAGCAACAAAATCGAAATTAGATTTTGCATCAAAAGATTATAAACGATACAATGCAATGTATAAATCAGGTATTGCATCTAAGCAAGATTATGATAGAAGTTCAACAAGTTATTCTGTTGCAGCGGCTAATAATAAAGCAGCAAATGAAAAATCAAAAGCAATGAAGTCGGTTTTGGCATCTCATAAAGCAAAAACAGAAGAGGCTAGGGCTGAAATTCAGAGATTGGAAGCAGAGGTTGAACAAGCAAAATTAGATTTATCATATACAAAGATTTATGCTCCACAATCTGGCATGATTTCTGCAAGAAGTGTTGAAAAAGGCAATTATGTACAGGTTGGACAACCGTTGTTAGAAATTGTTCCACAAAGAGTGTGGATAGTTGCGAATTTTAAAGAAATACAATTAACACACATGCAAAAAGGACAACCAGTATCAATCAAAATTGATACTTATCCTGGAAAACGTTTTAAAGGACATATTGATAGCATTCAACGTTCTACTGGTGCAAAATCTAGTTTGTTTCCACCAGAAAATGCTGTTGGTAGTTATGTAAAAATTGTTCAACGTGTACCTGTAAAAATTGTATTTGATGAAGATATTAGAAATTATAATATAGTTCCTGGTATGTCAGTTGTTCCAAAGGTTAAAGTTAAGTAGGTGAATGTAATATGACAGGTGAAGATATTAAAACAATAGAAAAAACGTCAAAACCTGTTAATGAATATATTCAGGCTCTTGTAATTTTATTACCATCAATTTTGGCATTGGTAGCATCATCAGCAACAAATGTATGTCAACCAAATATTGCTGGATATTTTGGTGCAACACAATATGAAGCAAATAGTGTTATCACTAGTTATATCATTGCAAATGGTATAATGCTTCCTACAACTGGTTTTTTAGTTAGATTGTTAGGGAAAAAGAAACTATTTTTATATTGTATTGCATTATTTTGTATAGGTGCATTTTTATGTGTTTTAGCAACTGATTTACATTTGTTGATTTTAGCAAGAATTGTTCAAGGTATCGGTGGTGGTTGTATATTGCCATTGTGTCAAGCAATGTTATTGGATATATTCCCTGATAGAAAAGATTTAGCAATGGCATTATTTGGTGTTGCCGCAATGTTTGCACCTCTTGCAGGTCCATTTTTTGGTGGCTACTTAACTGATAATTGGTCTTGGCAATGGGTTTTTATTATAAATATTCCATTATGTATTTTGTCTATTGGATTAGTAAAATTTTTGATACCATCTGATATTCCTCAAAAACAAAAGTATAACAAAAGGTTTGATATAGTTGGTTTTGCAGGGATAGCATTAGCAATGAGTTGTATGCAAATAGTGTTAGATAAAGGTGAACAGTTTAACTGGTTTGATACAACTTGGATTTGTTGGTTAACTGGTATTTCAATATTTTCTTTTGTTTTCTTTTATGTATGGGAACTTGAATATAAATATCCAATTATTGATATTAGAGTTTTTAAAGATAAAAACTTTTTATTTGGTACAGCAATTAGTTCCATTGTGAATGTTGTTTTATATAGTACATTGTTATTGATACCACTGTTTTCTCAAAGTTTGATAGGATATAGTCCATCTGCATCAGGTTTGACGATGTTACCAAGAGCCGTAATTTGTTTGATAGGTTTGTTGCTAATGGGAGAAGTAGCAAAATATATTGAAAATAGAATTCTTGCTGCAATTGGGTTTGTTATTATGGCAATTGCTGTATTTATGTTGTCTTGTTTAAATACAACATCGTCAATGCTTAGTATTGTAATCCCTAATTTAATTTTATGTTTTGGTGTTGCAGTTACTTTTGTACCAATTACAGCATTGTCATTTTCTACATTATCACCAACGAAAACGGCTGATGCAGCAGCATTACATGCATTGTTTAAAAATGTCTTGACAGCCATTGCTACTTCTGCATCTTCTACACTTGTAACAAGGGTTTCACAAGTTTATCAAAATAATTTAGTTGAACATTTAGCATATCATAATCCTGTTTATAGGGTTAGGTTTGCTGCTATGCAACATAAATTTATGATGATGTACCCATCTGTTGTTGCTACTAAGAAAGCAAGAGGAATGTTGTATAAACAATTACTTTTACAATCAAAATTGGGTGCTTTCTATGATGTATTTTTAGGTATTACTTTTCTATGTATTCTTTCTATACCATTTTTATTGTTGTTAAAGAGTAATAAAAGTAAAAAGGTTTAATTAATATTTGAATTTGATAGTTAATACTGGTCTATCAGATTGTTTTTGTCCAAAGAATGAATATTTATATGTTGTTGGAAAAATTACTTTTACAAAACACTTAAATATTTGTTTTTTATCTTTTCCATTTGTTAGTGAATATTTATAGAAATCTTGATTAGTATCATTTATCAATAAATATTCTTCAGAAATAAAAGGTCTTTTTCTTATAACAATTTGATTGTTTTTGAACTCAGAAATTTTTATAAATTTTGTATTTGGAAAATATTTTTGAAGTTCAGAATCGTTTAAATATTCATTATTAAATTTTTGTCCATCAAATGTGATATATGAAAATTTTAAGGTATGGGGATTGTAACCTAGTAATTTTTTATCAACAATATATTCAATTGTTGAATGAGTATCATATCTAACATTATTTAATTCATATTCTGAAAATCCACCAGAGCCAATAGTATAATGTTTTGTAAAATTATAATTGTTTTCATCAAACCCTATTTGCCATGTGCATTTAGTTTTAGAAAAAGAAAGTTTATCATTTTCTTTTATATGATTTGATAATATAGTATTTGCGTTAACTCTAATCATAATTAAACTTAAAAATAAAATAGTTAAAAATAATTTTTTCATAATAAAAACTCCTAAATATGTTTGAATTATACAAAATTTATAAATTTATTGCAATTGTAATTTGCTAATGCTATTTTAACAGAGAAGAGGTAATGAATATGAAAAAATTTCTTATAATAATGAGTTTAATTTTGTTTAGTTGTACTTATGTTTTTGCAAATAATATCCAATATGGATATAATGCCCATGGTGATTATGTTCCAATATCTGTAAATGGACAACACGTACAGTATGGATACAATGCTCATGGAGATTATGTACCGACTTCTTATGGAAATCAACAAGTACAATATGGATATAACGCACATGGTGACTATGTACCGACTTCTGTAGGTGGTAAACAAATAAATTATGGATATAATTCACATGGTGATTATGTACCAACTGGTTACGGTTATTAATTAATGGAGTTTTAAATGTTTTTAAGAAAAGCAACAATAGAAGATATACCAAGAATAGCAGAAATAATAGTTTTTACTAAAAGGCATACATATAGGGATATATTTAAAAATGATGAAGTATCATTTAATGTAATTCAAGTTTTGAGTGAAGCAGAAAGATATAGTCAATCAGGTGCTTTAGATGATATGTATGTTTATGATGATGGTATTGTTAAAGCAATGATAAATGCTCATATAGAAGAAGATTATATTGAATTAAGTGATTTTTATGTGGATAAATTTTTTCAAAAAGAAGGTATTGGAACTTATGTAATGAATGAATTTATGAAACAAGCAAATATTGATGCTAAGGAAATAAAATTTTGGGTGCTTGACAAGAATGTACCTGCTAGAAAATTTTATGAAAATTTGGGATTTAGGTTAACTGGTGTAAGTCAAGAATTTGAAAATTCGGGTTTCTTTATTTTACAATATTCTAAAAAAATATAAAATAACGTGTAAAAGTAACACTTTATATTACGAAAAGTTACAGATTAGGCTCTATAATTGACATATACTAAAAAAATCTATATTATTAAACGTATACCATAATTGAAAGGAGAACTTAGTATGTCAAACAGTGTTTTAAATGTTTCAAAGAGCGTATCAACAAATGCAGTTAATTCTTTTGTTAAAACTGCAAAATCTGCTGTAAAACCGGCAGCAGAACAAACAAAAAACATTAACCCTATTTTAAGCAAATTAGTAAAACCTTTAGATGGTGGTATTTCAAGTATTGGAAAAGAAAGTGATTTAGGTAAGTATTTACATGTAATAGGTTAGAAAAAAATATTTTAATTTATTAAAAGCAGAAGATTTATGCTTCTGCTTTTTTTAATGTTAATTTACTCAAATTATATTATTTGTATAAATATATATTATATTTTTTGTTTTTTAGTTGCTGTTATATCAAAACTTTGTTTTATTAGTGCATCTAGTACATCAGATTCAATATTATTTACATCAACTTTGAACCAATGAATTTTGTTCATGTGCCAAGCAGAAGTTATAATATTAGGATATTCTTCTTTTAAAATTGCTACAATTTCTGGTTTTGCTTTTAAATTGATATATAAAATATTGTTTAATTTAAAAATAACACCGAACCATTTGTTATTAGATTGGTGTCTTAGTATAGGTATATCTTTATTTCTATCATCTTTGAATGGATATGTTTCAATGGCATCTTTATTAATCAAACATTTTTGTATCAATTCTTTTTCATTCATAGTTTAATTATATTACATTTATGTAAAGAATGTTATTAAATTCTTTTTATGATAGCAAATATATATTTTTTTATGTATTAAGTGAATAAAACTAGGAGAAAATATATATGAAAATTAATCAGTCATTTGAACCTAAATTATTTAATCAATTAGTGAAAGGTTCAAAATCTACTCAAGAAAAAGTATCAAATTTAAGAAATATAGGAACTAATCAAAAAGACATTTTATTAGAAACAATTGCTAATAATATAAATGACAAAGACCCAAATATTACAAAAGCGTTGGCAGGCATGATTGATAATCTTGCAAATGGGAAAATAGCAGAAGCATTTGATGGTGTTAGAGGTTTGTTACCTAAAAATGCTGCAATCAAAGATACTTCTTTAGGTACAGCCGTAATGGCTGATAACTGGGCAAAACCTGTAGTTTTTCCAAAGGAAACAAAAATGTTAGGTTGGATTGATAATCCAAATCAAGTAAATACTGAAGATTTATGGGGTGCTGCTTATGGAGCAAAACCAGCACATATATTTGGTGCAGTTGGTAATAGCAATATTAAGCCAGAACAAGTTAAAGGTGGTACATCATTAACAAAAAAAGAATTGTCTAAAAAGTATGAAGATGCGATTGTTGATTTTTATACACCAATCGTTGGTTATTTGAAAGAACAAGGTGCAAAGGCAGATGATATAGGTTTTGCATTCGCTCACAGTGACTGTGGAGTTGATAAAGCAGCAAGACAAGTTGTAGAACAACACAATTTGAAAGGTTTTGGTACTACTCCAACAGAATATACTCAATATTTGAGAGGTACAGAAGTGCCACCATCAGAAGAATTTCCAAATGGTGCAATTCTTGCAGATTTTCCATTCCCATCTGTTTTAACTCGTGGTGTTGGACAAATTGAAGATTATGCAAATGTATATGGCAAAATGGTTGGTAAAAATAATGTTGAATCTATCTTTGGTGGTGGTGAACACGCATTTATCAGAGATACAAGAGAATCTTTGGTTAGTAAAGAGGGTGCAAATTGGGTTCCTGTAGATATTATGAAAGATAAATTTGGAATTAATATACCTGCAACAGATGATAAAGGTACCGTTACAAATGCAGCTGCAAATATTTTAGAACGTGTAAATTCTAATCCTTATGAACAATATAAATATGCGTTTAAAAATTATTTGCCTGACTCAAAAATAAAAGAAGATATTGCACAGTATGATCCACAAGCAGCCGTTGCAACGATTGCTTATACAAATCTTGCCAAAGCAGGTAAAATTGATAAAATTTAAAAATGTTTGAGATATAAAAAGAGAACCTTTTATTAGGTTCTCTAGTTTGGTTAATAAAGATAGACATTATTTGTTTCTATTAATATTTCTTCAAAATTTTGTTTTGAAAGAGATATATCGGTGTTTTGTTGAATGTTTGTATTATTTTTTATAGAAATAGAAATGCCATTTTTTTCTTTTATGTATGCTGATATTTCTGAGTCGTTGCCAATATAAAGAAAATATGTATTTGTGTATTCTTTTGTTTTTAGAATAATATTTTCTAGTGAATTTTCTAGACTATTCAAATTTTCAATTTTCTTTTCTAATTTTTTAATATCTTTTTCTTTTGTGTCATCATTTTTTAAAATATATATATTTATAAAATTTTGTTTCGAAAAATTTTGAAAAATTCTAATAAATCTTAATGATATGCTATTTGAGTCAAAAGCATCTTTAAAAATTTCAATACCATCTTTATAATCAATGAAAATACATAGTTGTTGTTTTGTTTGTATAAGATTTTGAATATAATTAATATTTTTCATAGTCGAATCCTTTCTTTTTTATGTGCAATAAAAAACAAGCATATAAGATATGCTTATTAATCAACATCAATAATGCGAGGATTTTTGTTATCCTCGCAAATTTAAAGAAATTTTCTATACCAGAAAAATTTAATCATAATATGTATTATGACAAATTTTAATTTAAAATCAATCTATCAATGTTGGTTAAAAATATTTTTAAAAGTATTTTTTAACCAGTTTTTAGTTTGTTGTAGAATATTTGGCTTAAATGTTTTGTTAAATTTTTTATCAAGTTCTTCTTTTGTTATAACTCGTTCTAAATATAAAAGTAAATTGTTTCTTGGCATTAAATCGGGGTGAGAATCGTAAAATGCTTTGTTATTAAAATCAAGTCTTTTAGGTTTGTTTTGTGCAACTTTATATGTGTTTTTTGTTGGTAATATTTTTTCAATCATTTGGAAGATTTCCTATGGTCTGATTTGTTGTGATACTTTGTTAAATAAATTTAAAGTCTTTTTATCTAATAATTTGTTGTCTTTAAAAAATTTACGATAATTTATACTATCTGTTGCGTATTGAATATTTTCATACCAATTTGTTCCTTTATGTGGTCCTTCTGTGATTTGTTTAAATTCTTTAACTGAAATATTTGTTTCCATTAGTTTTTGTTTTGCGTTATATGTTTCCATTTTTCCTTTTGCTGCAATTTTGTTGAATTCTGCAACTTTTGATGAATTTTTGCTTGCTTGTGTTGTCATAAAAACATCTCTATATGCAACAGAATCTAGTTTTGATTGAACTCCTGTATAGTAACTTTCTTCAATAGGTTTTTTACTATTTTTATATTTAATAATATTTTCTAATTCTATTTGTGGTTTATTATTGTTTTCCATATAATGTTGTGCGTTATCAACTGATGTAGGTTCTCCACAACCAGTTAAAACAAGACTTGCACCAATAATTCCTGATTTGATTTTATTTACTAACATTTTATAACTCTCCCTACAGTATCAGCATAACAAAAACGAAGAGAATATTCTTGTAATTTGATAGAAACTTTCATATTTCTTAATTAAATAGCAAAATATATGAAAAAATTTACTTTATATCTATATACAAAAAAGGAGTTTCTTATGAATAACGTAGGTTTAAATTTTCGTGGTATAGAACAACCAACAATTAATGCAGAAAAGAAAGTTGATGAAAAGCCGATAGAAAAGCCTATAGAAGAAGATGTTAAACCTCAAGAATTTTCAAAAGAAGCATCTGATGCGTTAAGAGCAAGTGTTTTATATAAAAAACCAGAACTTCAAACAGTAGATGATACTGCTGAAAAAGTAGACGATATAAAAGTCGATGAAAATAAAACAAATGATTTTGAAAAAACAGTTGGTGATATAGAAAAAGAAGTTAATATTGAAAATAAAGCAGATGAAAAATCAACAGAAATGAAAGAATATATTCCAAATGATGCAACTCCACAAGAAGTAAGAGATACTCTTGCAGATAAAAGTAAGGTTGGACGTTCGTTTTTTGGATATAAAAAATATTTGAAGAATAAAGTAAAAGATTCAAATGAGCCACAGATAGCGATTGCAAATTTGAATTATTTGTTGAATGCAGATGATGGGAAATTATCAGCAAAAGAAATCTCAACTATTATGAATATTACAGAAATAGTCAATAATAATAAAGATGAAAAATTATCTAAAAAGTATTCAGAAGTATTTGGATTTGATGGCGGGAAGTTAGATGATAGTTCTTATGATAAGATATCTAAAAAAATGCAAGAACAACGTATGGTTGAATTAACTTTGGGCTCTGCAATGGCAATGGAAGGATTAAGACAACAACAGCAACAAATGCAAAATGATATTATGAATCAACAAATTATGATTAATCAACAAACAATTGATAATATAAATCAACAGATGATAAATCAACAGATGATGCAACCACCAATGGGATTTTAATCTGTTTAATTAAATAAAACTTAAATCACAAATTATTTTTTTAATAATTTAGGGTTTGTCCATTTGTATCTTAAACATGCTTCGTCAATGAGTTCTAATCCCATTGCCTCATAAAAATTAGCACCCTCAACTGTTGAAGTTAATTCAAAGGTTTTGTTATAAATCTTTTGTAATGATTGAAGTATATTTTTACCGATGCCCTTGTAAGGTCTATTTCTTTCAATATGTTTGCAATCAGGTTTTGTTTGCAACAAGTCAATTTCATCACCTGTACAAGGTGAATGTGAAGTCATTGTTAAACCTAAAATCTTATCACTTTTTAAATCTCTGAATCCATTTTTTTGAGCCGTTAAAATGTAGATTTTTTTGTTTTGTGCCTGCCAATTGTTTTCAGCTTTTAGTTCGGCATAGTCCGAAACATTTTTTGCTATAAATTGTCCATACCAGCCAGTACCTACTTTTTGTATTGCTTTCAAGTCTTTATCGTTTTTAGGATCAAACTCTACGAAAGATGCTTTTACATTATCATAACTATTTGTTTCATCATTGTATTTTTGTAATTTTACATTATTTATAAATCTAGCACCAAAATTAATGCTATTGTAGTTGTTCGTAATCATATTGGTATTAATGTTGATAAAAATATTTTTTGCTAGTAAGTACAAGTTTATGCTATAATTTGTTTTGAAAGTTATATGTGAGGGCATTATGAAAAAGATTTTAATATTAGTAGCAATGATAATATTGTCTAATGTTTCTGCTTTTGCAAGTGGTATGTATTCAATTGAAGATTTGAATGGTATGAATATCCAAGCGAATAGTTCTATTTCTAAATCAGACTATAAAAAAGCACAAAAAATAATGAAAGAAATTTATGAGAAGACAACAAAAGGTGTAAATAATGGTAAAGGACCATTCTATGCAGAAATTTATAATGAAAAAGGACATTTAGTTGCATCTTCATCAAATAGTGTAGTAGAAGATAAATGTTGTTTATGCCACGCAGAAGTTAATGCTTTAAGAAAAGCACATGCAAAGTATAAAGATTATAATTTAGCGCCAAAGAATTTGACTATATATGTAAATGCTGAACCTTGTATTATGTGTGCAGGTGCTATTATGTGGTCAGGTGTAAAAACTGTGTATTTTGGAGTCCCATCTAGTGATGTTGAAAGAATTACAGGTTTTGATGAGGGTTACAAACCTGATTGGATTAATGAATTCAAAAAAAGAGGTATAACAGTTTACGGTGGTATTGAAAAAACTGCCGGTGAAGAAATTCTTCAAAATTATGTAAATTCAGGTAAAAAGATTTATAAACCGACAAGATAAAGTTTTATAATATAAAAAGGGCTTTTTATAAGGCCCTTTTTTAATGGCAAATTTATTTTTTATGATTGTTATCAATAGTATGTACGTGCAACAATCAAATATTTATGCAAATAGACAATATACGTTTCCTCAATTTGGTTCTTACAAAACTACTTTTTCTAAGAAGTTGGAAGAAGTAATTGCTAAGAAGAAAGTAAATAATGAAGATAAAACTTTCTTGTCTAGAGAATTGAATAATATTTTAGATGATAAATTAAGTAAACGTTTTTTGGGTGAGGGTGTTAATGGGCAAGTTTATAAGATTGATGATAAATTTGTTATGAAGACTTCTCATTCTATTTCACCAGAAGATGTTAAATTCGATTCTTTTGGGAAAAAACAATTTGCAAGTTTAAAGAGTTATTATGGTGAGCCAGTTGCTAAATTCTCTGGTATAACAATTTTAAAGAATGTTTCATCAACAGGAAAACATGTTCCAGTTGGTGTACCTGATAATATTGCTATAAAAAGTTCTAAAGAAGAATTCATAACATATTATGAAAAATATTATTTACCAAGATTTGCTGATTTACCTCAAAAATCTTATAATTGTTTAGCACAAGATTTGAATAGATTAAACAAAATGGGTAGAGGTTTGAATAATTTTAAATTTGATTATTTTAATCCTAATAATTTTGTTTTAGTTGGTAAATCTCTAAGAATTACTGATGAAATATTTAAAACTTTTAAACCAAATGAGAATACTACTGCAAAGATGTTAGGTATGTTTTTAAAAGATATGAATAGAAATTGTGTTGCGGTTTATAATAAAGATGTTGTGCCAGAAAGAAAAGAAATTCTTAAAAAAGTAATTTTATCGGGTATGAATTCTAATTTACCATTAGGAACAAATGGAGGAGATAAAGATATTTGGGAATATACTGTGAATAATTTGTGTAGAATAAAAACTCCTGCAAGTAATATGATAAAAGAGTTAGACTTGATTCAAAAAACTTGCCTTAGTCCAAAATTAAGAGTTCAAAAAACTGAAAAATATTTAGAAGAGATAATGTAGAAAATAAGTAAACTTTTGTAACGAAAAATGTTTCTATCCTAAAGAAACTGTAGAAAACTGCCGTTAGTACATGCAACTATGATTAGATTTATGTGAATAAGAAAGGACGTGTAGAATGGCAGACGGTAAATTTAAGATTGCTGGTTCCACAACAGGTAATTATTATGTTATGAAAAATGGCAAGCGAACCTATTTTGATGCTCATAATAAACCTATGGATGAGAATGTCTTTTTAAAGGCTGAAAATGCAACAATCGATAGAAATAATTCTATGCGTAAAAAGAAACATGTTGATGCAAAATCAAACACTATATATGAGTGTTTCTACACATAGAATGGCAGCTATCAATCATTTGGGGATGATTGAACACATTTATGATTTAGGTAATTATATTATTCATCATGATTATCAATTTGATCAGGATGGAAATTTGATTTTATTAGCTACAAATGAAGAAAAGAATAGTGTCGAAGACTGCATTATTAAATTGGATGTAGACACAGAAGAAGTAAGTGAATTATTAGATTTAGAAGATTTATTTAAAAGCTACAAAGAAAGCACGAATCATAAGGAAGGCTCAAAATGGGATTGGATGCATATCAATACACTTCAATATCTAAGTGATGATAGTGTTATTCTTTCTTCTCGAGAAACAAGTTCAATCATTAAAATCAATAACTTAAGTACAAATCCAAGTATTGGCTATATCATCGGAAATGAAGATTTCTGGAAAGATACGGATTATACAGAATATCTATATACAAAAGTAGGTGATTTCTTGACAAGTGGAGGACAACATACTGTAACCTATATGGAAGATGATTCACTAGCATCGGGTCAATATTATTTGTATATGTTTGACATTAACTTTGTACAAAAGTATAATAAAAAAATTAAAAAACGTTGCATTGCTATGTTA
>OQVT01002189.1_pt1 | contig 12562 bp, 10 predicted proteins | sample 1691561 | NCBI WGS metagenome assembly OQVT01 (sample SAMN03418260, study PRJEB22391) | human gut metagenome | biome: human-gut; feature: organic feature; material: feces | host: Homo sapiens | place: Tanzania | collected 2013-01 | reverse complement strand
AATCGACGGCAGCTGGTCGGAAACACTGTTCACCAGCACCGCCGGAATCTTGTGGCTGACCGCATACTCCATATGCTTCTGCGCGACATTGCTGACGAAGACGATGCCGGAGATGCCCAGCGCGACGATTTTGTCCGCGATGCTGTCGCTCTCGTCCAGCGTGGTGTAAATCAGCGAGCAGCCGTTGCTCTGGAAATCCCGCTCCAGCAGATTAAACAGAGAGGCGTAGAACGGCTCGGTGATGATATTTCCCTTCGGAAGGAAAAATCCGATGTTTTTGTTCGTGGTGACCTGGGCCGACTCCGGAGCGGTCGCAGAACTGCTGAGCACCACGGTGCCCTTGCCCGCACATTTCTCAATCAGGCCCTCGTCGGCCAGCATCTGCATCGCTTTTCGCAGGGTGCTGCGGTTGACATCATACTGTGACGCCAGCGTCTGCTCGGTCGGAAGCAGGCTGCCGACCGGATACGCGCCGCTCTGGATGCCCTCCTTGATGTCATCATATATCATGGAATATCGAAATTTCTCTTTGCTCATCTCTGTCCTGTCTTCTGTCATATAACGGTCTGAAAAGCATAAACATACCAGTATTTCCATTCTGACATGTTTACATGATTTATGCAATTGATGTTTTCAGCCAATGCTTCCGGCACCACAACATCGCTGCGCACTGCTGCGCTGGCACCGAAACGCCCGGGCCGGCAGGCAGTGCGGAAATGAATTTTGATATCATCGCGAGCTCGTACGCGACATTCGTGAAGTATGCGCCGAGCAGCGATGATATCGAAAGCGGGTGGAGGAATCACTCCTTCATCGCGAGCTCGTACGCGGCCTTCATGAGATCCTCGTCGAGTGGGCGTGGGTTGCAGGTGATGTGGCCGGTGGTTCTCTTGATGACATCGATGAGGTACGCCATATCCGGCTCTTCCTTCATGTAGCCCTTTAAGCAGCGTGGTGCATCGATCGCCTTCTGAAGAGCGGTGATCTTCTCGAGGAGTGCGTCGACATTTTCCTGATCCGACGCCTCTGCCTTATAGACACCGAAGGCCTTCGCAACATCCACATACTTCTTCTCGGCATAGGCCTGGTTCAGCTTGATGGAGCCCGGGAGGAAGATGGAGCATGCGTCGCCGTGCGGGATACCATACTCGCCACCGAGCGGCTGTGCCATGATGTGGGCGATGCCGATGCCGGCCGTGATCGCACATCCACCGAAGTAGCTTGCGAGCATCATGCCGCCTCTCGCCTCGAGATTCTCCGGATGACGATATGCCTCTTCGAGGTACTGGTTAACGAGCTCGATGGCCTTGAGACCATACATCTCTGTGATCGGGGTCGCGTTCAGTGATACATAGGACTCGATCGCATGGCTCAGTGCATCCATACCGGTCGCTGCGGTGATACGTGCCGGAAGTGCGAGGGTCAGGGTCGGATCGAGGATGACGATATCCGCGATCATCGTGTTGTGGTAGAGGCTCTTCTTTAAGTGGTTGTTATTGTTAATGACAACACTGGTCTTGGTAGCCTCGGCGCCGGTACCGGAAGTGGTCGGGATCGCGATGAAGAGAGGCGGCTCCACGGTCACGGTCTTTCCTCTCATCTGATAATCCTCGGTCTCACCACCGTTGACAGCGAGCATGCCGATGACCTTCGCTGCATCGACGACGCTGCCGCCACCGAGTGCGATGGTGCAGTCGCAGCCCTCTGCGAGATAGAGATCGCGGCCCTGGTCGATGATCTGGAGTGTCGGCTCGGTCTTTACTTCATAGGAAACAGAAGCGATGCCGGCCTCTTCTAAAAGAGAAGCGATCTTCTTCGAAGCATCGAAATCTGCACCGAAGGTAACGAAAAGCACCTTCTTCTTATTATACCAGTTCAGGATGCCCGGAATCTCTGTGATCTTATTCTCACCGAAGATCAGACGTCTGTTGAATACCATTTCAAAACCCTTTGTCATAGCCATGATATGACCTCCTTTTAAATATTTGCTTATTTGTTGGTCCGCATACGAACCTTTTACTGCTTAAAGTATACATTTGCGCAAGAAATAAGTCAACATTGAATCAACCAAAAGATAAAAACGGTCAACAAACGAAAATCAACATATATAAGAAGAAATAGGCAAAAAAGAGGGCAGTTTTAAGCCTATCTGTGAATAAGTTATAAAAAACGACGGAAAAACTATGAATTTGTGCCATATTTTAGAAACTTTCGATAGAATCATTGACAATTTATTAACTGAAATGTATGCTTCTGAATACAAACAAATGTTGAGACAAAAGTTGGCATCAAATGTTGAACACGAGTGTAGACATTGGCCATCCAAAGGAAGCAAAAGGCATAGAAGAAAAGGAGTTTTTTATGAGCGAGTGTTTCTACTGCGAAGACGGTGAGAAGAGAAAGAGTCTGATGATTGAGATCTGCAGGCTGGATTACGCGACGGTCTACTTAAACAGAAACCAGAAGTATCCGGGCAGATGTGTCGTGAAGCTGAATGAGCATAAGACGGAGTACTTTCAGATGACGAAGGATCAGCGCTACGGCTACTTCGAGGAGCTGGCAGCGACGGCGAAGGCGATCTACGATCTCTATCATCCGGATAAGATCAACTACGCGACCTTCGGCGATCTCGTGCCACACGTGCATGTGCATGTCGTGCCGAAGTATCAGGGCGGTCCGGACTGGGGACTTCCGTTTGACGATACCCAGGGCAGAGTTGAGCTGAGCGACGCAGAGTACCAGAAGATGGTCGATGAGCTGAGAGAGGCGATCGAGAAGAATCTGCAGCCGTAAGAGCGATGCTCGAGGGAACGGCATACGAAGAATCTACATAAGAAAGAGCGGTCGACGAGATCGCTTACGTGAGCGTCTGGTTCGGGATCGATCGCGTGACGGCGTCGCGCCCGGGTGGATGTCAGAAGCATTGAACAAATGAATTTCAGGAGGAAAGATATGAAGAAAATGGTAGCAGCTGCGCTTGCAGCATGTATGGCACTGGGACTGGTGGCGTGCGGTGGCGCGCAGGGTGACGCGAAGGTGACGACCGCGGCAGCAGCAGATGGCGCGGCGGCAGCGGCAGCAGGGGATGCGGAGAAGAAGACCGGCTCCGAGATGACCTGGAAGATGGCGACCGACGCGTCGAAGGATTACCCGACTACGAAGGCGCTCATCAAGTTCGCGGATGAGGTCTATGAGAAGAGTAACGGCCGTATCGCGGTCGATGTATACGAGTCCTCCATCCTCGGCGATGAGGTTTCCTATATGGAGCAGCTTCAGGCCGGCACGGTCGATGTCGCGAAGCTCTCGCTCGGTACACTGAGCGGACTTTATGAGGATACGCAGGTGTTCCTGCTTCCGTTCCTCTTCAAGAACAACACCGAGATGTGGAAGGTGCTCGAGGGCGAGGTCGGCACGATGGTGAAGGATGGCCTCAATGACTACAGCATCCAGGGTATCGGCTTCACGGATAACGGCAGCCGCTGCTTCTACACGACGACCGAGGTCGACAGTCTCGAGGACTTCAAGGGACTTCCGATCCGCGTGCAGAACAACCAGCTGATGAACTCCATGGTGAGCTGCCTCGGCGGTAATCCGGTCAATGTTTCGGCCAACGAGGTGTACAGTGCCCTCCAGACCGGCGTATGCAAGGGTGGTGAGAACAACCCGAACATCATCCTCTCCGACAGCTTATATGAGGTAGCACCGTACGTTCTTCTCGACAATCACACCACCGTAATGGATGTCATCTGTATGAACCTCGACCTCTGGAATTCACTCAGCGATGAGGATAAGCAGATCGTGAACGATGCGATGGCAGAGGCGACGAAGTATGATCGTGAGATCTGGGATGATTCTGTCGAGGAGTCCATCCAGAAGCTGAAGGACGGCGGCGCAACCATCGTCGAGCCGGACGACGCCACCCTCGATACCTTCCGTGCAGCGATGGATCCGGTATACGCAGAGTACACCGAGAAGTACGGTGAGTACATGAACGCCATCAACGCAGCATTAGGAAAGTAAGAATGGCAGAAGAAGCGTATCGACGTACAGTGATGCTTACAGAGCGTGGCCGCAGGAAGCTGCGGCCGGCATAAAAGCAGTTACAGGATAAAAAAGAAGGTATAGGCGATGAAAGAAAAACTGGAAAAATCGATAGGTCTCGTATATACCACGGTGGAAGCCTTCTGCCGGCTGGTTCTGATCTTCATGGTGTGTACCGTGACAGCACAGGTGATCAGCCGTGCGGTGGGCAGCAACATCAAGTGGTGCGAGGAGGTCATGCTGATCCTCCTGGACATCATGATGTTCATGCTCCTGCCGGTCGGTGTAAAGGATGACCTGCATATTCGCATCGAGGTATTTGCGAAGCATTTCCCTCAGAAGATAAAGGTATTCCTGATTCACTTCAGTAATGTGGTGGTGCTTCTGGTCTCCCTCTGCATGATCCGTTATGGCTATTTCCTGATGGAGAAGACGAATTCGAAGTTCACCATCACCGGTTTCCCGAGAAGATATCTGTATCTCGTGACCGTCATCAGCGGAATCTTATGCCTCGTCATGGTCGTGGCGAAGTTCTTCGGACTGTTCCGTACGAAGTCCACGGACGAGTTCCTGGCATCGGGAAAAGATGCGTAAAAACAGTACAGTAAACGTGCTCGAAAAGAGGTTTAAATTATGGATGTAAATACTATGGCCATGATCATACTGTTTGCAGGCTTTATGATCTTTATGGTTATGCGTGTACCGGTCACCTTCAGTATGCTGGGTGCCTGCGTACTGTCCGCGCTTTATCTGGGACCGAAGTACGTGTCGTCCGTCTTCCTGCGACTCGGCGATGGCGTACAGTCCTTCTCCTTCCTGGCGATTCCGTTTTTCATCTTCGCCGGTGACATCATGGCAGAGGGCGGGATCTCCGATCGTCTGGTCGAGGTGGCCAATGTGATGGTCGGTCGTTTCCGTGGCGGTCTCGCGTATGTCAATGTTATCGCTTCGACCTTCTTCGGCGGTATCTCTGGATCACCGACCGCAGACGTCTCCTCCCTCGGCCCGATCGAGATCGGTATGATGGAGAAGAGCGGCTATGATAAGGATTTCGCCGTTGCGACCACCGTAGCTACGGCGACCCAGGCGCTCATCATTCCGCCTAGCCACAACATGATCATCTACGGTATGGCGGCCGGCGGACTGTCCACCGGAAAGCTCTTTCTCGCCGGTATCGGCCCTGGCTTCCTCCTCTGCGCCGCGATGTGCGTACTGGTTGCCCGGATCACGAAGCAGAGAGGCTACCCGAGAGGACCACGCTACACCGCCCGTGAAGCACTGAAGATCGTATGTGATGGTGCACTCGGTGTCATGACCATCGTCATCATCCTCCTCGGTGTATGTACCGGTATCTTCACCACGACCGAGAGCGCCGCGATCGCCTGCGTCTACGCCCTGGTGATCACCCTCTTCGTCTATAAGACCATCAAGGTGAAGGACATCTGGAGAATCGCGAAGCGTTCCCTCTGCACACTGGCGATGATCCTCAGCATCATCGCAGCAGCGAATGCATTCTGCTACCTGATGAGCCTCATGCAGGTGCCGGCGAAGATCACCCAGGCCCTGCTCACGGTATCTGACAACAAGTATGTCGTACTGATCCTCATCAACATCCTGCTCCTCGTACTCGGCTGCTTCATGGATGTCGCACCGCTGATCCTGATCGTCACCCCGATCCTCCTTCCGGTTATCAAGGCCCTTGGCATGGATCCGATCCAGTTCGGTATCGTCATCATGATGAACCTCGCGGTTGGTTCGCTGACCCCTCCGGTAGGAACGACCCTCTTCGCAGGCTGTGCCGTCGGCGGTATCTCCGTCGAACGCGTCACGAAGGCACTGCTTCCGTTCTATGTGGTTATGGTCATCGCCCTGCTCCTCGTCACCTATGTGCCGGCCTTCGCGATGACACTCCCGAATCTCCTGATGCATTGATGCTGCAAATTGCTTATACTTAAGTGAACAGGCCCTGGTCGATAAAGGAAAGGTGATTCGATATGAGTGAATTTTCCCACTTGAAGGATAAGCTGCTGGTGGAGCAGGTAGAGGATCAGCTCTACCATTACATCCTGGATACGCCGCTCGAGCCTGGCTCGAAGCTGCCGAATGAATTTAAACTCGGCGAGCGCTTCGGCGTCGGACGGAGTACGATCCGCGAGGCGGTGAAGCTGCTCGTCAGCAAAGGCATCCTCGAGGTGCGCCGGGGCTCCGGCACCTACGTCGTCACGATGACGAAGGGGCTGTCGGATCCGCTCGGTCTCCGAGCCGTCAAGGATAAGACGCGACTGGCGTTTGATCTGGTCAATGTTCGTCTTATGCTCGAGCCCGGAATCGCAGAGATGGCCGCGCAGAACGCCACCGCGGAAGACATCGAGCGGATGCGACGCCTGTGTGAGCGCGTCGAAGAAAAGATTCAGGATGGCCGCCCGTATATCGAAGACGACATTGCCCTGCACACCTGCATCGCAGAAAGCAGTAAAAATGCTGTCGTCGGGCAGCTGATTCCGATCATCGACACCGCCGTGATGATGTTTGTCAACGTTACGCACCAGAAGCTGATCGATGAAACGATTCAGACCCACCGCATGATCGTCGACGCGATCGCGAGTCATGATCCGACCGGTGCGAAAGCCGCGATGGTGATGCACATGAACTTTAACCGCAGCGTCATCAAGAAGCTCTACGATGAGGAGAGAGCTGCGATAGACAACTAAGTAAACGTGCAGGCAGTGCCCGGCCTCCGGGATGCTGGCGGCACGATTACGATAATACCCCCTGATTCGAACGTACAAATATGCAGGTTTTTCCTACATGTGATACGTTTGGAAAACTCCCTGTGGAATCCCCGCGCAGCAGCTGCGTGGGGATTTTTCTGCGCCTTGGGCTGCCAGGGCCGCCCCATCCGCTCGTCTTAAGAATTTCGTAAGGGGGTCAGACCCCATTTTTTTCAGGGAAGAAATTTCCACCTGGTGCTGAAACACCTCCGTGATGGGGCGAAAAATGCAAAGTCATCAGATGACTTGAATACGGCGAAACACCTGGAAAGCAAGTAGAAATATGAAAATCGACGAAAACCGCCTCGGAATTGTGAAAAATGCAATAAAAATCATGTTTTTTTTGAACATAAAGTGGGACGTATTTGTGACAACTTGCAGGGGATTTTGCCGTGCATTAATATAAAAACATAAGATGTCCGACAGAAAAGCGGACGGGAGAATACGACAGGAGATGCCGTTAGATGGCTAGGCGCCACCGCATCCACTGTCCGAAACAAATGCACAGGGTATGAAGCAGGAGGATAGAATCATGAAATTACGTTCACAGGAAGTACGTACACTGGCACCGGAGAATGATCCGCTGAAGATGGGTATGGGCTGGAAGGTCGAGGACCTCGGCAAGCCACAGATCATGGTGGAGAGCACCTTCGGCGACAGCCATCCGGGCAGCGCACACCTCGATCAGTTCGTGAAGCAGGCGGTGCAGGCCGTCAACGAAAACGGTGGTAAGGCGGCCCGCTACTTCGCAACCGATATGTGTGACGGTATCGCACAGGGCCACGACGGCATCAACTACTCGCTCGCACACCGCGATGCGATCACCAACCTCGTCGAGGCACAGGCGAACGCGAGCGTCTATGACGGCGGCGTGTTCATCGCGAGCTGCGACAAGTCCATGCCGGCGATGCTGATGAGCATCGGTCGTCTGAAGGACATGAGCGCCATCGTCGTGACCGGTGGTGTCATGGAGGCCCACACCCTTCCGAAGAAGTATGTTGTGGATGATCCGGCCTGTGCGATCAACGAGCTGCTGACCCTCGAGCAGATCGGCAAGTTCGACGCCTGGGAGAAGACCGGCGTGATCCCGAACAGCCAGCTCGACTACTATAAGCACAACGCCTGCCCGAGCTGCGGCGCCTGCTCCTTCATGGGCACCGCCTCCACGATGCAGGTTATGGCAGAGGCCCTCGGGCTAATGCTTCCGGGCACCGCACTGATGCCGGCCACCGCTCCGGAGCTCCGGCAGGCAGCGTATGATGCCGGAAAGCAGCTCATGGAGCTCGTGAAGAAGGGCATCACCGCAAAGGATATCGTAACGAAGGAGAGCTTCGAGAACGCCATCATGGTTCATGCCGCGATTTCCGGTTCGACCAATGCAACCATGCATCTTCCGGCGATCGCACATGAGTTCGGCATCGAGATCGATGCGGAGACCTTCGACCGTATGCACCGTGGCGCACATTACCTTCTGAACATCCGTCCGTCCGGCGACTGGCCTGCACAGTACTTCTACTATGCAGGTGGCGTACCACGTGTCATGGAGGAGATCAAGTCGATGCTCCACCTCGACGTCATGACCGTCACCGGCAAGACCCTCGGCGAGAACCTCGAGGAGCTGAAGAAGAACGGCTTCTATGAGCACTGCGATGAGATTCTGAAGGAGAAGACCGCCGGCCTCAGCCGTGAGGTGACCCGTGAGGATATCATCCACAGCTTCGACAATGCAAAGGGCACCAACGGCAGCATCGCGATCCTGAAGGGCAACCTGGCACCGGAGGGTTGTGTCATCAAGCACACTGCCTGCCCGAAGGAGATGATGAAGGCGACGCTGACCGCGAAGCCATATGACAGTGAGGAAGCCTGCATTGCCGCCGTACTCGACGGCGAAGTGAAGCCGGGCGACGCGATCTTCATCCGTTACGAGGGACCGCGTGGCAGTGGAATGCCGGAGATGTTTTACACCGGTGAGGCGATCTGCGCAGATCCGAAGCTCGCATCCAGTGTCGCACTGATCACGGATGGCCGTTTCTCCGGCGCGAGCCGTGGCCCGGTGATCGGACATGTCAGCCCGGAGGCTGCGGTCGGCGGACCGATCGCCCTCGTGGAGAAGGATGACCTCATCCAGATCGACGTGGAGCAGCGCCTGCTCGCCATCGTCGGCGTGAAGGGTGAGCCGAAGACCCCGGAGGAGATGGACGCCATTCTCGCCGAGCGCCGCGCGAAGTGGCAGCCGAAGCCACAGAAGTACACGAAGGGCCTGCTGAAGCTCTACGCACAGCACGCCGTCAGCCCGATGAAGGGCGCATATATGGAGTGATCACTGCTCCACCTGAGCGCATCACGATTTTCCGAATCACAGAGAATCGCAGCTGTCCGGCCCGTTTGGGCCAGGGCAGTTGAAATCGGGATGCTGCGTACATCGAAGTTCTTTCTAATCTCTAATCCCAAAATATTCATTTCAACAGGTCACTTCAGTCCGGCAGGGGCGCCGGTCTGTTAAGTAAACGCAAATTTCGCGTTTTCACACGATTTACAGGGGGTAAATATGAATGTTGCTGCCAATCCAGATGCCATGCGGCTGATTTTCGCAGCGGTCGCGGGTCTGATTCTGTTACTCGTTCTCATCATCAAGTTTAAAGTGCATGCCATGATCTCGATTCTGGTCGGCGCTGTAGGCATTGGCCTCCTCGCGGGCATGCCGCTGGCGGACATCGTCGGTTCGGTCAATGAAGGCATCGGAAACACGCTGAAGGGCATCGCACTGCTCGTGGGCCTCGGCTCGATGTTTGGCGCGATTCTGGAGGAATCCGGTGGTGCGCAGACGCTCGCGGTGACCATGGTGCGGAAGTTCGGCGATGAAAAGGCCGCCTGGGCGCTCGGTATCACGGGACTCGTCGTGGCGATGCCGGTTTTCTTTGACGCCGGGCTCATCATCCTGATTCCGCTGGCATTTTCACTTTCGAAGCGCACGAACCGTTCGGTTCTCTACTATGTAATTCCGTTGCTGGCGGGCCTTGCGGTCGGCCATGCATTTATCCCGCCGACACCGGGTCCGGTGCTGGTGGCCAGCATGCTGGGCGTCGACCTCGGCTGGGTCATCCTCGTCGGTATCTTCTGTGGTACCTTCGCGATGATCGTGGCGGGCCCGATCTGGGGCGCGATCTGTGGCCGTAAGTACATGGTTCCAGTTCCAGAGCATGTGGCGCAGCAGGCGGACATCGACGAGTCGAAGCTGCCGAAGTTCGGTACGATCGTCGCCATCATCATGATTCCACTCGTACTCATCATCGCGAATTCGATCGCGAAGGTCGTACCTGCGCTGGCAGCGATTCAGCCGGTACTTGCCTTCCTCGGTGAGCCGTTCGTCGCACTGACCATCGCGACCGTCGTCGCTATGTACCTTCTCGGTACGAAGCATGGCTACTCCAACGAGCAGCTCGAAAAAATCATGACGAAATCCCTCGAGCCGACCGGTATGATCCTGCTGGTGACCGCCTGTGGTGGTGTACTCCGCTACATGCTCCAGAACTCCGGCCTCGGTGATGTGATCGGCAATGCAGTGGCCGGTGCAAATCTGCCACTCGTACTGGTTGCGTTTATCGTCGCTGCACTGGTTCGTATCTCCGTCGGTTCTGCAACCGTTGCGATGACCATGGCCGCAGGTATCATCTCGGCGATGCCGGGTATCCGCGAGCTGAGCCCGCTCTACCTCGCCTGCGTGACCGCTGCCGTCGCAGGAGGCTCCACGGTATGCTCTCACTTCAACGACTCCGGCTTCTGGCTGGTCAAGAGTCTGATCGGTATCGATGAAAAGACCACCCTTCGGACCTGGACCATCATGGAGACCCTCGTCGGAGGTGTCGGCTTCCTGGTTGCCCTCATCATTTCCTTCTTTGCCTAATCGTTTTTCGGGACGAGGTTCCGGAAAACTGTTTAGGATATATATTCTCCAACCCTAATAGCATTAGTGAAGAGCCGTCCGATCGATGAGACCCGGGCGGCTTTTCACTGCCTGCACGTCACCGTAGGCACGTCCCGGCTCTGGCAGCTATGAAAAAGAAGCATGACTGTTTTGAAAATTCTGCTTGCGGTCTGAGTACGATCGCAGTACGATAAGCACAACCAAATACAACACTTTAAACCGATGAAGCGGAAATAACGTATGCAGAGGAATCCTCAGAGAGCCGGGGGTGGTGGAATCCCGGTGGTAGCACCCGCATGCAAATGGACCGCCGAGGGCGTGAGGAACACTATTGTAAGTATTTCACGACGTAAGGCATACGTCAGTTGCCATGGATATGCTGGTATCCAGTTAAGCGCACAGACAGAGAAGTGTTCTGGAAGTGAGCGGCTCAGGAACCTGAAGAATCGAGAAACATCCAAAAGCGAAAGAAGCGTGGAGGCTCGAGTGAGAGGGGGAAGAGTCAAATCACTTTCATAATTTCTTTCCACTGTGAATCAAGGTGGCACCGCGACTGAGAAAGTTCAATCGTCCTTGATGAAACGTAGATCGTTTCATCAGGGACTTTTTTATTGCCGCTGAAGTTTATGGGGTCTGACCCCATAAACTCGAGTTTAGAAAAACTTTATGAAAATTTAATGGGGTCAGACCCCATTAAATTGCCCCCATTAAATTTTCGGGAAGTCAGCGGCGACAGGGAAAAAGAGATGCACCGAGGGGATAACAGCGCGAGCTGAAAGGAGCAGAAATGATTAAGGAAGCCATCATCAAAATCGTAAACAAGGAAGATCTGAGCTACGAGGAGGCACGGGAGACCATGCTCGAAATCATGCGGGGCGAGACCAGCGCGACACAGAACGCGGCCTTCCTCGCGGCGCTGTCCACGAAGTCCACGAAGGCCGAGACTATCGATGAGATTTCCGGCTGTGCCACCGCGATGCGTTCGCTGGCGACACCGGTCGAGCATCCGGGCATGGAGGTGCTTGAGATCGTCGGTACCGGCGGCGATGGTGCACATTCGTTCAATGTCTCGACCACAGCAGCGATGGTGGTGGCCGCAGGTGGCGTGAAGGTCGCGAAGCATGGCAACCGTGCTGCATCGTCCCTGTCCGGCACCGCAGACTGCCTCGAAGCACTCGGTGTAAACATTGCCCAGGACCCGGCGCTGTGCCGGAAGATGCTCGAGGAGGCCGGCTTCTGCTTCATGTTCGCGCAGAAGTACCACGCCGCGATGAAGTACGTCGGCCCGATCCGCAAGGAGCTCGGCTTCCGCACTGTCTTCAATATCCTCGGCCCGCTGACGAACCCGGCAAATGCAAACATGCAGATCATGGGTGTCTACAGTGAAGCACTGGTAGAGCCGATGGCAAAGGTTCTGGTAAAACTGGGTGTGAAGAAGGGTATGGTTGTCTATGGTACGGACAGTCTGGATGAGATTTCTATGAGCGCACCGACCGTTGTGTGCGAGATCTGTGACGGCAAGCTGGCTTCTTATGAGATTGTTCCGGAACAGTTCGGTTACAAGAAATGCGAGAAAGACGAGTTAAAGGGCGGCACCCCACAGGAAAATGCAGCCATCACCAGAGCAATCCTCGATGGCAGTGAACAGGGAGCCAAACGACAGGCGGTATGTATGAATGCCGGAGCGGCTCTGTACGTAGCAGGAAAGGCAGAGACACTGGAAGAAGGTGTTCGTCTGGCCGAGCAGCTGATTGACAGCGGAGCTGCGTTAAAGAAACTGGAAGCGTTCATTCAGGAGACAAATCAGGCATGAACATATTAGAAG
>OQVT01002188.1_pt1 | contig 12565 bp, 9 predicted proteins | sample 1691561 | NCBI WGS metagenome assembly OQVT01 (sample SAMN03418260, study PRJEB22391) | human gut metagenome | biome: human-gut; feature: organic feature; material: feces | host: Homo sapiens | place: Tanzania | collected 2013-01 | reverse complement strand
GACAGAGCACTTTACTCTATTATCTTCCAGTTTACCTCTACGCAGGTGATCCAGAAAAATGTAAAAAGATGCTTATTATACCTTCGAAGGAGAACAAAAAACATGAATAACCCATATCAGCCACTTGCTTATTATCATTATACAAATAACCCTTCAAATGATCCTTATCTTGTCATAAACCTTAATAATTGTTCCTATGGAATTTGTGAATGTAGTCCTAATAGTTCTGAATTATTATATACAGATTGTATGAATATAAGCTTATGGACAATGTATCATACGTTATTAGATAAATATACAAAAGATATCTATGCGGTTGTACAACAGCAGTTTAATTCTTCTAATCAAGCAATTAAGAAAGCTATAGAAGAAAATAATTATAAACAAGTCATTTATCATTTTGAAGACCAGGATTTAACTCTATATGATTTAGATAGTATTATGAAGCCCTTAAAAATAGTATTATATTCTTTATTAGATGATGCCTATTATTATATTGAAGATCCTCAGCATATTAATATAGTTGTTTTTGGTGGAATTCATTTCTCATATTTAATCAGACACTATTTAAAAGAATATTTCACTAAGCCACCTTTCAAATCTAATCAATGGATTATTACTTCAAGTAAGTCCTTTATCCGTTTAGGATGTATTCTATTAGAAGCAAATATGAAAGAAGAAGATGCTCTTTTTCTTCATGATAGTTATACTGGTAGAGAAAAGATTGTCTTATATCTAGATGAAGAAAATCTAGTACGATACAAAGACCCCTATTATGTTACAAAAACAGATGTTCTGTATCTAAGAATAAATAATCATCTTACTAAAATAGATATTCCTCGTCATTTCCATGAAGAGGTAGTAGAAATCGGTTATGATCATAATACTGTCTATCTTCGAATCTTTGAAACTCATCATGTGGAAGAAATCCATTTACAGGATAATGAATCCATCTCATAGCAAAAAAACTATGAGATTTTTTTATTTATATATCAAACTTGGCACGTGTATTGCAGTATATATAAGTGAATAAACGATGGAGGTATGCTATGTACGATGTAACAGCAACAGGTGAACTATTAATAGACTTCACTAGAAATGGTTTAAGTGAACAGAACAACCGTATCTATGAAGCCAATCCAGGCGGCGCACCATGTAATGTGCTTGCTATGCTTGGAAAACTTGGTTATAAAACCGCATTTATTGGAAAAGTAGGGGAAGATGAGTTTGGGAAACTATTAAAGAATACAATTACAGAACAAAACATTGATGCAGCTGGACTTGTTCTTGATCCTAATGCTAAGACAACACTTGCTTTTGTGGATAATGATGAAACAGGTGATCGCAGCTTCTCTTTCTATAGAAAGCCAGGTGCAGATATGATGCTTAAGGAAGATGAAGTGAATTATGAACTAATTGATAACTGTCGTATCTTCCATTTTGGTTCTTTATCTATGACAGATGAACCAGTGAGATCAGCTACTTATGCAATGATTGATTATGCGAAAAAGAAAAATAAGATTATTTCTTTTGACCCTAACTTAAGACCACCTTTATGGGAAAGCGAAGAACTCGCTGCCAAGCAGATCTGGTATGGTATTGAACAATGCGATATCTTAAAGATTGCAGATAACGAGATTGAATGGCTTACAGGTACTGATGATTATGATAAGGGAATTGCAATCATTAGACAAAGAACACATGCAAAACTAATCAATGTCACACTTGGTCCAAATGGTAGTATTGCTTATTATGGTGATCATAAAGTATTTATGGAACCTTATTTAAATGAAAATACGATAGAAACAACAGGCGCAGGTGATACATTTGGTGCTTGTGCACTTCATGCAGTACTTAAGAATGGCTTAGACAATATGACTGAAGAAGATTTAAAAGAAATGCTTCAGTTTGCGAATGCAGCTGCTTCTCTAGTGACAACTAAGAAGGGTGCATTAAGAGTCATGCCAGAAGAAAAAGAAATTAAAGAATTAATGAATAAAAACTAAAAGTTGGCATGACAATTGCAATATATATAAGTGAAAAGAAAAGAAAGGAGAAAAATAAAAATAGAAAACTTAAAAGTTGCACGCAAATTGCAACTTATATAAGTGTAAGGGGGATATCAAAATGAGACATATTTTAATAGCTACACATGGTTTACTTGCTTCAGGCGCTAAATCAACAATGCAGTTCTTAATTGGGAATGTAGATAATGTTGATTACATCACAGCTTATGTAGATGGAGAAAAGCCTATCAATGAGCAGATTGAAGAATACTTCGCAAAGATTCCACAGGAAGATGAAGTAGTCATCTTTACAGATATTAAGGGTGGAAGTGTGAATCAGAAAATGATTCCATACTGTGTAAGGGAAAACACATTCTTGGTATCAGGATTCAATCTTGCCATTCTTATTGAAGTCACTATGACTCCAGAAAAACTTACGAATGAATTCTTAAAGGCTAAGATTGAAGAAGCCAGAGAACAGTTATGCTTAGTAGAACTTGAAAACAACACAGAAGAAAACGATGACGATTTTCTTCTATAAGAAAGAGAGGAAAAGAAAATGATTGTTTGTTTAAGAGTAGACGAAAGATTAATTCATGGACAGGTTGCAATGACTTGGACAAAGGAACTTAAGCTTCATGGCTTAGTTGTTGCCAGTGATGAAGCAGCATCAAATGAATTACAGAAGATGTCATTAAAGATGGCAGTACCAGAAGGTATCAAATGTATTATCAAATCAGTAGAAGGCGTTTCATCTATCTTAGATGATCCTAGATCAGAAAAGATGCGCTTAATGGTTCTTGTACCAACAGTACGTGATGCTGTGACTTTATGTAAGAAGTACAAGAATATTGAAATGGTTAACTTAGGTAACGCTGGAAAGATGACTTCAGGTGAAAAGATCACTTTAACTAAGGAAGTTATGCTGACTCAAGAAGAATTAGATGCATTAAAGGAATTAATTGAATTATATCCAGACACATTCTTCCAGGGTACACCTTCAATGGAAAAGAAACTTGCTACAAACGTATTAAAAAATTTATAAGAGATAGGAGAGAGTTATTATGTTAAATGCATTTTTCGTCGCAGTGGCAGTATTTGTAGGCGTTGCAGGACATGAATTATTCGGTATGGTCATGTTAAGTAGACCAATCGTCGTTGCACCACTTACTGGTTTATTGCTAGGAGATGTTCAGACAGGTTTATTAGTTGGAGCATCATTAGAATCAATCTTTATGGGAGTTGTCAATGTAGGTATTTCAAGTACTGCTGAACCAGCTCTTGCAGCAGGTCTTGCTACAGCATTCACAATCCAGATGGGTGGTAATGTTGGTACTATTATTCCAATTGTATTCCCACTTGCTGTATTAGGTCTTCAGTTCATGAACTTTATCTTTTCATTCGTTATTGGTCCATTCGCACCAAAATTCGAACAGTTAGCTTTAGAAGGTAAAGACAAATCAATCACAGCCCTTCACTTTGGTTTATGGGCATTACACTATGGTTTATATGCTTTAATTCCATTCTTCGCTGTATGGTTAGGATCTGATGTTGTACAGACAATCTTACAGTCAATCCCTAAGGTTATCATGAATGGTTTAACAGTTGCTGGTAACATGCTTCCTGCTGTAGGTATGGCTATGTTATTACAGATGTTATGGGATAAGAAAATAGGTATTTACTTTATTTTCGGATTTGTTGCAGTCGCTTATTTAAAATTACCATTAATCGCAATCGCAGTATTAGGTGTTGTTATCGCATTTGTAACAGCACAGCGTGATATGCAGTTAAAAGATATGATGGCTAAACCAGCTGTCGCAAATACTACAGTTAATGACAGTGAAGAGGAGGACTTTTTCGCATGAAACTAATGAATAACATTGATAAAGAAGAAAAGAAATTAATCAGAAAGATGTTCTGGAGATCAGGTGCTATGTATGCATCTGTTAACCCAGTTACTATGGGTGGTGCTGGTTTCTGTTATGCTATGATTCCATTCATCAACCATTTCTATAAGAATGATGAAAAGAAAAGATGTGAAGCTCTTGCAAGACATGTCTCTTACTTCAGTACTACAGTACCTATGGCATCATTTGTAATGGGTATTGCTGGCTCAATGGAAAAAGAAAACAGTGAAAAACCAGACTTTGATGCAACTGCCATTGGTTCTATTAAAACAAGTTTAATGGGTCCTCTAGCTGGTATTGGTGACTCATTATTCTGGGGTGTATGGAGAGTTGTCTGTGCAGGTCTAGCAATTGGTTTCGCAAATGCTGGTAACATCCTTGCTCCAATCCTCTTCTTAGTATTATTCAACGTACCAAACTTCTTATGCAGATACTATGGTGCATGCTTAGGGTACTCTTTAGGTGCTAAGTATATTGAAAAATTATACGCTAACGGTATGATTGAAATCCTTACTAAAGCAGCTGGTATTGTTGGTTTAATCATGGTCGGTGCTATGACAAGCAATACTGTTATCTTTAAAACAATTCTTGAATTTAAGATGAAGGGACAGTCTTTAATGAATGTTCAGTCAGCTCTTGATAGTATCTTTAAAGGTATTGTTCCATTATTAATGACATTTGGATGCTATAAGCTATTAAATAAGAAAGTCAACGTTATTGCTATTATCTTTGGTATCGTTGCATTAGGAATCGTTTTATCACTATTAGGTATTTGCTAATAAATACCGCAGGAGGTCGCTTTGAATACAATGAAATGCAATCCATTCTATATGCTCAAGATCAAGAATGGTATCTATAGTACAGACAATACAATCAGTTATTATCGCAATAAGCTTCCAGATGATACATTCTCATTTGATTCGTCCAATCAAAAAGTTCAAGCCAACATTGATGAATTTGGCACAATTAAAAACCTTACCTTCTTTCATCACAATTACCTTATGGAAAGCAAACCAGGTGTCTGGGTAGGAAAAGATTTTGTTCAGGAACATGATCTTTCTGTCTCTATCACCTGGAATGGTAATAGAACTGAATTAAAGTCTGATAATGTAGATGTCATCTCGGATCTTGCAGATAATCTTTTTCCAAGAAGTATTCATCATTTTAACTGGGGTACAGTAAGTCTTATAGCTGCTGCACCAATTACTCGTGATGGAGAAAGATTAAGCAGCTTAATGTATGCAATTATCATTGAGAATACAAGTGATACTCAAGGAGAAGGAGTCTTAGAACTCCCTTCTCTTTATAAAAATAAATATTCTGATACAAGAAATGTATTAATACAATGTCGTGAAACAGACTCACACAAAAGTATTTCTTTTACTTTACCACCTCATTCTAAAAAGGAATTCATGATTGCATTAACTGATCCTAATACGTATCAGGATACACAGAAGCTGTTTAGTAGAAGTGTTGATGAGTGGTTAGAAGAAACGCGCCTTTATTATAAACAATGCATAGGACAAGTCCAATTTGATGATGACCCAATGGCAGGCTATCTTATCGAAAGAGCGTATCAGCAGGCGTCCGGAGCTTTCGCTATGAATGGTCATGATCAAATACTTGGTTCAAACTGGGGAACCTACCCTGTTACTCCTCATATCTGGAACAAAGATATGTATTATTCTAGCCTACCTTATACAATGACTGAACCAGAACTATGCAAGAAAACAATTCAATGGTTTGCACAATACGGTATCAAATACCCTGGTACTAAATTTGAAGGCGGCATCTTCCATTCATTAAGTAATTCTCTATCAGTGATTCTACTCTCTGGTGCGTATTATGATTATTTCGCAGATAGACATTTTTTCTTAGATAACGAAGATCTCTATAAACAGATGAAAGATATCCTAGATGAAATCATTACTTCGAGAAAAAGATCAGAACTACACTTATATCGTAGCATATGGATTTCAGATGCCTACTCCCTTGGTATATATCATACAGGCTCTAATATCTGTGTATATCGTGCATGTCGCGCCCTATCAAGACTTGCATTAGACATCTTTGATGAGAAAGAATATGCTATCGAATTAGAAGAAGAAGCCAACGCAATCAAGAATGATATAGAAAAATATATGACTGTAGAAACAAATGGTCATCGTATTTTCCTAGAAGGTATTTCATCACTTGATCCAGATACAAAAGAACATATGCTTGACGCGTGTTATCGTCAAGAAATGCTAGATCAAGGACTTCAGTTCTTAACTGATGTAGATAAGAATGGTGCTATCACTTTAAGAATGCATGATGGTGAAGAATCAGATACAACATTATTGAAATATTATGGTTATGATGCAGGAGATAGAACCACTTGTTATGGACAATTCAGTTCAAGTGAAGAGAATCCTACTTATAGTAGTCTTAGCAGAGGGATTAAATGGGGTAACCAGTCAGGTGCCACATTCCCAGGATATATTTCAATATTGAATGGTGCAGATAATGTAGAAAGCTGGAGTGGAGAACACGGCAGATTTAAAGAATTAGAAAGATTGGCTGATCTAGATGGCAACTGGTGGTGGTGGCCTTATAAAGTAGGGGCACCAACAGGAGATGTCACAAGAATGAACAGCTGTGGTAAATGTGGATGGGCATCTGGTATTTTCTATGTTTTATTCATTACTGAATTCTTAGGAATCAACTATGATGCACCAAATAAGCATTTCACAATAAACCCTAAAGAATTTATAGGAAACTTCTATTGGGAAGATTTCCATATTGGTGATGCAAGATTTGATATTAGAGTCTCTGAACATCATATTCATATCACCAATAAAAATAAGTATTCAATTACTGTGAACGAGTTCATAGTAGAGGAAGGAGAAGAATATGAATTTACTAAGTAATATCATGACATATAAAGGAGAACGTTCTAGAGCTGTTTCACCAGAAAACCCAACTGGTGAAAAAGGCAAAGCTTGTATGGAAGCAAGTGCTCTTGGTCCATCAAGAAAGGGCCGTGGAAGCATTAAGTTACCTATGGGTGAAGAAACAGTGATTGCGGATATTAAAGGTCCAGGTATTATTAGACATATGTGGATGACAATCCGTGAAAATACTGAAAAAGGCAGCTTCGTCATGAGGGATGTTGTCATGAGAATCTATTGGGATGGTAGTGAAACACCTGCAGTAGAAGCACCTATCGGTGATTTCTTCTGTAATGGTTTTGGAGAAAGATGTGATATCGCATCTTTACCAATCGTTGTGAATCCTACTGGAGGAATGAACAGCTATTTTGAAATGCCATTCGCAAAAAGAGCCGTCATTACAATGACAAACGAACATCCAAAAGATATTACATCTTTCTTCTATACAATCAATTATGCTGAAGTCGATGCACTTCCAGAAAACTGTTTATATTTCCATGCTTACTGGCGTAGAGAACGTCAGACAGAACTTGCGAAAGACTATGTCATCTTAGATGATGTAAAAGGTAAAGGTTACTATGTAGGTACTTACCTAGGCTTAACAGCACTTGAAAGATATTGGTGGGGTGAAGGTGAATTCAAGTTCTATCTAGACGGTGATGAAGAATATCCAACAGTCTCATCAACAGGTTCAGAAGACTACTTCGGTGGTGCCTGGGCATTCCATCAGAAAGATGAATTAGGAAGACCTTCAGTTAAACCTTATTCAAACTTATTCCTAGGTTATCCATTCTATTCAACAAAGGATAAGACAAGAGAAAGATTTGAAACAGGTAAATTAAATGCTGTCCATGCCTTTGGTAATGACAGTCTTCCTCGCCATGGTTTATATAGATTCCATATCTTAGATCCAATCGCCTTTGATGAAGATATCAAAGTCACATTACAGCAGATTGGTAACGATGATCTTTCATTATATGAAAGACAGGATGATGTTTGTACAGTCGCTTATTGGTATTGTGATCATAAAGAAGGATTCGAAAAAGAATTTCCAAATAGAAGAGCAAGACTCCCAAGATAGTCTGACAGGAAGATATACGCATATCTTCCTTTTCATGCGTGTAGGAGTTAAATTGTTTTCTTCAAATCTTCAAGGTATAATTATGAGTAAGGAGGTATCATGATGGATGTAAAAGAAAAGGTTTATATATCACTCAAGGAATGTTTAAATGAGTCTGAAAAGATCCCTACATCTTTAATTGCAGACAATCTTCATTTAAGCAGACAGATTGTGACACATTATTTAAATCAGCTTTTTGATGAGGGAAAAGTAAAGAAAACAGATACAAGACCGACTTACTGGTATATAGAAAAAGAAGAACAGAATGCACCTGTCGAAGAAGAATTAGATTCAGAAGTATTTGATTCTATGATTGGTGCTACAGGAAGTCATAAGAAAATAGTAGAAATGTGTAAAGCATCTGTTTCTTATCCACCAAATGGTCTTCCAATTCTTATTATTGGTGAAAGTGGTGTAGGTAAAAGTTATATCGCAAAGCTTATTTATAGTCATGCATTACAAACAGGCAGTATTGATAAAAAAGCACCTTTTGTCGTATTAAACTGTGCAGACTATGCAAACAACCCTGAACTTCTTTCTGCCACATTACTTGGTTATAAGAAAGGAAGCTTTACAGGGGCTGATTCTGATAAGACAGGATTACTACAGGAAGCAGATGGTGGTTATCTTTTCTTAGATGAAGTACATCGTTTATCATTTGAAAACCAAGAAAAACTATTTGTATTTATGGATACAGGTCAATATCGTCCTCTTGGCGATTCTAAATGGAGACATTCAAATGTGAGATTCATATTTGCGACAACAGAAAACCCACAGGAAGTCTTACTAGAAACATTTAGAAGAAGAATCACACTACAGATTACGATCCCTAATATTACAGAACGTCCTTTACAGGAACGTCTAGAACTCATTGAAACATTCTATAAAGAAGAAGCATCTAAAATAAAGAAAAACCTCACTATTTCTAGTGGGGCTGTCAAAATGTTGTGTTTCTCTAAGTTCCCAGGTAATATTGGTAGACTAAGAAATCTGATTCAGGTCAGTTGTGCAGAAGCCTATTTCAAGCATGGCAAAGAAGACAATCTTCTTATTTCTGAAGCAGAACTCATTCATGCAGGTGGAGATATACCTGTTAATACAGCAGGATTTCAGGCTGAGCGTAATATGGAAATATCTATTACATGGAATCAACCTAAAGAATGTATTCATCAAGAATATTATGATGAACATCATTCAGAAATCATGAATTTATTTCATAAGATAGAAACTGCATCATGGGGGCAGATAGACCAGCTTTATTTGAACTTCCGTGCTATTTTAAGAAAAATCCATCCTACTCATAACAACTTTACAGAACAGCGTTTCTTTATGCAGATCTGTAAGGATATATTGATTCGTTATGGTGTAAAGATGAATGATTCCTGTGGTAAAGAATTATATGTTCTTTATACAACATTCAATCAGATGCATATTGATAAAGAACAGGAATGGAAGCTTAAAGCTTATTTTGAACAATCATGCCCTCGTGCTTTCTATGTTGCAAGTCGAATTATCCTTGAATTAAAGAAATATGAATTACAGCTAGAAGATAATCTTGCATTCTTGTTTGCTTTAGCTATTCATGAATATATAAGTGAATCATTAGAATTAAATGGTCTCATTGCAGCCCATGGTGATACAACAGCATCTAGTATTGCAAAGGTTGTCAATCAGGCGTGTGGTACCTTTATTATGGAAGGTATTGATATGCCTATGGATACAACTCTTGATCAGACTGTAGAAAAGGTACAGGATTACTTGCTTCACTCTGCAAAGGGTAAAGGACTTATCTTACTTGTTGATACAGGATCATTAAGAAGTATGTATTCAAAAATCAAGAATAACTTATCTGGTGATTTGTTGATTATTAATAATGTCTCTACAGCTATAGCCCTAGATGTTGGTTTAAAGATGTTGGGACATGGTTCATTTGAACAGATTGTAGAAAGTACTAAAAAGATTAATAGCTTTGATGTTCAGTTCTTTGAAGGTTTATCTAAAGATAAGAATATAATTATTTCATGCATGTCCGGTGTTGGTATTGCGGAAAAGATACAGGAAATCATGAAGAAGACTTTAGGAGACTGTGGTCTTGATTTTGTGACTATGGAATATAAGAAACTCCTCGATCTACTTGATGAAAATGAATCTAAGAATTTCGATCAAACTCTTATGATTCTTACAACATCTCCTCTTCATGATGGTATCTCTACACCATGGCTTAGTGTCTATGATATATTAGATGGTCGTGGTGAAGAAAATTTATGGAATGCATTAAGAAGTGTAGTCACACCAGAACAATTTGAAGCATTAAAGAATGAATTTGTACGCTTCTTTACAATTGAAGGTATTGTCAGTCGATTACAGTTCCTCAATCCTACGGTCGTTATTCAGGATGTAGAAATGATCCTTCATCGTTATGAAGATTATTATAAGCTGGAAATGTCAGGGCATATAAGATTAAACCTCTATATGCATATCGCATTTATGTTTGAACGATTAATGACTGCAGATGATACAGATGATGAAGAAGAACCTACAAACCCAGCACAAAAAGAATTCTATCGTATCTCTAAAATTGTTTTCCAGGATGTAGAGAAAAAATATCGTATTCATCTAGATAATTATGAATTATCTATATTATATGAATTATTGAGTAAGGTTATTAAGGAGCCAATAGGCTTAAATGAAGCTTGAACTTAGACATAGTCAAACACATAAAATATATCAGAAACAGATAGAAAAAAATCAGATCTTACAGATGGATGTCCAGCAGCTTCTTGCCCACATAGAGAAGATTTCTTTTGAGAATCCATTAATAGATACTGATGACATGATAGAAAGTACTTCTGATATAGGAAAAGAATTTGATATCGATAGCTTATCTAGAAAAACCGAACCAACATTAAAAGAAACGATTCATTGGCAATTAATAAACAAGGATATACACAATAAAGAATTAGTAGAAGCACTTGTAGAATTATTAGATGATAATGGATATTTGCGTCTCTCAATAAATGATATCTGTACTTATCTCAAGTGTGATGAAAAAGAGTATCTTGATGCAAAGAATGCATTATCCAAGCTAGATCCTCCTGGACTTGGTGCATCAACGCTTAAAGAGTGTTTACTTCTTCAGTTAGAGCGTCTTAAACAAACTGAAGATATAATACTCACACAGACACTTGTAAGAGACTGTCTTGAAGACTTATCTAAAAGTCACTATCATGCAGTTTCCAAGAAACTAGGCATATCACAAAACAAAGTAAGAGAACTACTACAGATTATCCTTACATTAAATCCTCGCCCAGCTAGTGGCTTTAGCTCTTCTGTTGAAGTGAATTATCCTATACCAGATATTCTTATCAAGGATGGAACAGTTCAATTAAACCCTACAATCTATAAGGATTTAAACATCAATACAAGCTATTTATCTCTTGATGAGAATAAAGAAACTAAACAGTATGTAGCCTCTAAACTCAGACAAGTCTCATGGCTCCAACAATGTCTCACCCAAAGAAAGAATCTATTATATGATATTGCGGTCTTCTTATTAGATTATCAGCAGGACTTCTTTATGAATGGAGGAACTTGTCATCCACTCCTGCAAAAGGACTTAGCTATGTTACTTGGAGTACATGAATCTACAATCTGTAGAGCTATTAAAGATAAGTATATATATTGTGATAAAGGCTTTATTCTTCTAAGTAATCTCATTCCAAGAGGAACAGAAGATACTTCAGTTGATTCAATCAAAGAAACAATTAAAGAGGTTATACTTAATGAAGATAAGAATAAGCCTTTAAGTGATCAGAAAATCACTAACTTATTAAAAGAAAAAGGTATTGAAATATCTAGAAGAACAGTTGCGAAATATTGATTTTTTCTTAAGAGTGGGTTAATATATGTTTAAAAGTGGTGGAAATTAGGATATTCAGAAGAACAGATAAATCAAGCAACAGCATTTAATGAAACAGATGATCAAGAAATTATCGCTTCTAGAAATAAGTTTAAGGAATTACAAAATAAATATAATTCATTGATAAAAGAAGAAAAGGAAAAGGTAATAGCAGCAGGTGGTTTAAAGATAAGAAATGGGATTATGAAAAAGAATATAGAATTGTATTTGATCAAAACGATGAAGATAAAATAATTCGCGAAGGTGATGAATGCTATTTTCCAGTGAAAATAACTAACATATATTTTGGTGTAAATTTTGATAAAAACGATAAGAAAAAGAAAGAAGAAATTTTAGAAATTTGCAAGCGTAAAAAAATAAAAATGACTTATATGGAACTATCAAAAACAAACTATGCTTTGAATGTAAATAAAAACACATAATTAAGTAAATATTTAAGTATTGATATAAAAAAATTAGGGGAGTAAAAAAAGAATGGCGATTTTTAAATGTAAAATGTGCGGAGGCACAATTAGTTTCAATCCTGGAGATACGGTAGGTGTTTGTGAATACTGCACTTATGTCACGGATTAATTTCATTTGTTCAACCTGGATATTAAACATGAGCACTCTTTCATTGTATTTAGTCACCCGATTGACCAACTGATGCGTCACTTCGTAATGTCTCATTTCGCGGAAAAGCA
>OQVT01002187.1_pt1 | contig 12579 bp, 9 predicted proteins | sample 1691561 | NCBI WGS metagenome assembly OQVT01 (sample SAMN03418260, study PRJEB22391) | human gut metagenome | biome: human-gut; feature: organic feature; material: feces | host: Homo sapiens | place: Tanzania | collected 2013-01 | reverse complement strand
CCTCTACCATATCTACGATTTCCTCCGAGCATGAGCCGCAATCCATGCGGGCACGGGATATATATACTTCTGATGCCTCCAGTCGCTTGAAGATTCTTTCCAAAGTCTCTCTTTGGTTGAAGCGCACGTTTGTGTTGCCGTCTCTATTTTCAATACCGACAATCATGTCGTTAATGACTGCCACACCTGGACTATAGCCCAGGAACTTCTTGTAGGTTGGTTTTGCATCATGCTTCTCTGTTTCAATGAACTGATGGTCAAAGTCAAAATCATACTCTTGACCGGATTTCAATTGACCAGTAGCAAGCAGGGCTTTGATCAATAAGCAGTTCATCTTGTCTGCAGTATTGAAATCATAGGAGTTGCCAGAAGCAGATTTATAGGTGATGTTCTTACAAGTCAGTTCTTCGATAGCACGCAATATGGTGTCTGCGCTGCAAGTGCGAAGAGTTGGATGAAGAGACAAATGTTTCATCAAGTGAGTTGTAACATCCTCAATACATGAGCCGCCACAAAGATATACGCACATCAGAGAGCGTAGAATTTCGCTATATTGATAACCAAACATAGTGCATCTCAATCCCAAGGTGGAATCTATGGTTTGAGCTAAAAGAGCATCAAATTGCTCCATAATAGAAAAAATTCCTCCAAAAGGAGTGAGTTTCTCAGATTTTATTTGTATCTTTGCCATGTCATATTAGAGTTTTGCTTGTCTTCTTTTCGCAACACTAAGGTAAGTGAAAATTCTGACATGGCAAAATCCTGGGCAACTTTTTGTTGCTCAGGCACTTATAAATAATGTTAAACTATAGTGTTGCGGAATTAAGGTGAAATTAATTTCAATGATGAAATATTTGAGAGATTACCTGATAGTAGCTGGTCTGCTGCTATCGTCAACTGCGTTTTCTCAGACTCCAGGTGGGGCAGATGTTCCAGTGAGTGCGAGTCATTACAAAACGTATCATGGCGACGGCATTGACGACGTGCTGCAGTATGTGCCCATGGCTTCGGTCTTCGGGCTGAAACTGCTGGGTGTAGAGGCGGAGAGTTCCTGGAAGCGCAGACTGACGGTTACGGTCGTGTCTTTCGGACTGAATGCCGGAGTCACCTATGGTCTGAAACATACCATTCATAAAATGCGTCCCGATGGAACTGACAACCGTTCTTTTCCATCGGGACACACCTCTATCGCCTTTTGTGGCGCCACCAGTCTGATGCACGAATACCGCAAGATTTCTCCCTGGATAGGCGTAGCTGGGTATGCATTAGCTACGGGAGTGGCGGTAGATAGAATCCGCCGCAACCGCCATCATTGGGGTGATGTCGTGGCCGGTGCTGCCATCGGAGTGGCTTCGGCAGAGGCGGGTTATCTGATAGGTGATCTGATTTTGGGCAAAAAGAAGAAAAATGGTGGAGAAAATGTTAGAGAAAGCCAGAATCATCTAAATTCCACAACAGACAACGATGGCCATATCAGCGGAAAAAGTACGACTGATAAGTTAGACAATATCAGTCTTTCTGTTTCTCCTACGGGTTTGGCTTTCGCTATGAAATTATAGTGAGTCATATTGACAATCAAGATTAAAAAATCGAATATAAACAAGAAAACGATGAAAGATAAACATCATTTTATAAGTAAGAAAGGCGTGATGGCACTCACTTTCAGTGCCGCCTTGTGTGCCTCTATGACAGCTCAGGCTGAAACCATCGAGGTGAAGAAGTTCAAATATGCAGGTCCATTTCCTGTCAGTTTGCCTTGGATGGCGGACAGTGTAGATATTAAGGGAGAAAAGTTTGCGATGGAAAAACTGTTGGATTCCCCGCTGTCGTTTAATTCCTTCAATCAGGGGAAAGTGGTTCCTTCCTTATCTTCCGCGTCATCTCCGCATGCCCTGAATCTGGCTTCTTTCAGTCTCTCCAATGAGCACCGGATGAAAGTGATGATCTCTGTGGAAGGTGTCAGCGAGTATCGACTTTTTGTGGATGCAGAGTCTTTGAAGGGAAATGGAAACCAGTTTGAGACGGTTCTCTTGCCTTCTTCTCACCAGGTAGTAATCAAATATCTGGCTGCAAATGATGATGCAAAGGTTCTGGTAAAAACCGGAAATGATCTGACTGTCAAGTCTTCTGAAGGTTCTGCTTTGTCATCAAAGAACTCAGAATATTCTCTGAAGATTGATGTTCCATCAGCTTCTTCCAAGCGCGCATACAATATTTATGATGTGATCTGTGCGCCTAATTATTCAAGTGTTTCGCTTTCTCCGAATGGAAAATTTGTGATTGTGCACAAAACCTGGGTGGACCGTCAGGGCAATAACCACAGTATCAATGAGGTGAGGAATTATCAGACAGGCAAGGTACTTGCTTCTTTCCAGGAAAACGTGAAGTGGATGCCTCGCAGCAATAAAATGTATTTCGTGCAGAAGAATAGTGAAAGTGCTATCGAGGCTAATAGAAATGCCGCAGCTGGCTCTGCACTCTCTTATGAAACAGAAAGCTCCAGTCAGCAGCTGGTAACTGTCAATCCGCTGACGATGGAGCGTGAGGTTTTGGCAACCCATATTCCGGAAGGCTTCTTCCAGTTTACTCCCGACGAGAAATCGCTGATTTATACGATTACTACGGAGGGCAGAAAGAAAGATGCACAGGTTTATGACATCAAGGAACCGGACGACCGTCAACCGGGCTGGCGCAATCGCTCCAATCTCGCAAAATATGATTTGGCATCCGGCATTTTCCAGCCTATCACCTTCGGTTATCACAACATCTATCTCAATGATATTTCTGCCGATTCACGCTATCTGCTTATCGGCAAGAGTGAGGACCGTCTCACCAAGCGACCAACTACTCTGACCTCGCTCTACAAACTGGATCTCCAAACCCTTCAGGCTGAAACCTTGGTGGATAAGGGTGAGTTTATCAATAGCGCCCTGTTCTCTCCAGACGGCAAGTCAATTCTCGTAAGTGCTTCTCCTGAGGCCTTTGACGGTATCGGCAAGAATGTGGAGGAAGGTCAGATTCCGAGCATGATAGATACGCAGCTTTATCTGCTGTCTGTCACGGAAAAGGATGCTCAGCAGGTGCGCCCGCTCACCAAGGATTTTAATCCGAATGTACTGGATGTTGCCTGGAGCAAGGTGGACGGGAATATCTATTTTATGGCGGAAGACAAAGACTGCGTGCATCTTTTCCAACTGAATCCGAAGACTGGAAAATTTGCCCTCTTGAAGTCGCCTGAAGAGTATATCAAGTCCTTCTCCTTATCATCTTTTGCTGCCGAAATGGCTTTCTCCGGACAGAGTGCATCCAATGCCGACCGCCTCTACAGAATGAATACCAAGGCGCAGAAAGCACTGGTGATAGACGACCTCAGTGCCCGCGAATTGAAAGATGTCCAGTTGGGCGAATGCAAGGCGTGGAATTATGTCAACGCAAAGGGCGACACCATTTGCTGCCGCTATTATCTGCCGCCTCATTTTGATGCAGCCAAGAAATATCCGATGGTAGTCAACTATTATGGAGGTTGCAGTCCTACGAGTCGTATGTTCCAGAGCCGCTATCCGCATCATGTCTATGCAGCCATGGGATATGTGGTACTGGTGGTCAATCCAAGCGGAGCCACCGGTTTTGGACAGAAGTTCTCAGCCCGCCATGTAGATACGGCTGGTGAGGGAGTGGCTGAAGATATCATAGCCAGCACCCAGGCTTTCTGTGATGAACATGGTTTTGTAAACAGAAAGAAGATAGGATGTATCGGAGCCAGCTATGGCGGATTTATGACCCAGTATCTTCAGACCAAGACGGATCTCTTTGCTGCAGCTATTTCCCACGCCGGTATCAGCGATCATACCAGTTATTGGGGCGAAGGCTATTGGGGATATTCCTACAGCCAGGTTTCTATGGCCAATGAATATCCTTGGACTAACAAGCATCTCTTTGTAGATCAGAGTCCGCTTTATCGTGCTGATAAGATTCATACACCATTGCTTTTCCTGCATGGTACTGCAGATAACAATGTGCCGGTAGGTGAGAGCATCCAACTCTATACTGCGCTGAAAGTCTTAGGCCGACCTACGGCTATGGTACTGGTAGATGGTCAGGATCATCATATCATCGACTACGAAAAGCGTATCAAATGGCAGAATACCATCTTTGCCTGGTTCTCCAAGTGGCTTCAGGATGATGACAGTTGGTGGAATGAAATGTATGGAAACGAAAAAATGTAAGTCTGAAAAGACTTACATTTTTTTGTTGCTTTATCTCAAATCTACGATTTCTGCTTTAGGGAAATCTTTGCTGTTGAAGACGAAAGTGCTGTTAGATACATTCTTTGCTCTGAAATTGCTCACCTTGATTGTGCTCCAGGAACTGCCCTGTCTCATTTTGATGACAGAAGGAACGTAGGTTTTCTTGTTGATGGTGATAATCAATTCCTGCACCGTACGCTTCTTGTTCTGAGCAGTCAGGTGAACCTCATAGTTGCTGCCCGCATTTTTCAGGCTGGAATTGTAACCGGTCTTATATATATTGATAAATGTATAAGGGTTCATTGACATCTGCTGCGCCTGTGTAGGATTGCTGACATTTACCTCGTTGGTATTTTTCATATAAGTCCACTGTGTCTTACCATTATACCATACGGTAGCTTGCGGAGTGTGGGCATTAAACTTGTTGCCCTTGATGGCGATGGTGCCGGAAGTGGAACCGTATTTGGTACTTGACAGGCTGAAATTGGCGCTGGCGCCACCTTTGTTGCCTATGATTTTGGCAGTCTTATTTAAAACCTGCTGGGCTGTCTGTGCGAATGTTCCAAGACTCATCAGAGTCATGAAAGCAAATAAAATCATTTTCTTCATCATTCTTTCTTTATAAATTAAAAAAAACTTTTCATGTTACTTAGATGCAAAGGTAACATGAAAAGTTTAATTAATATCTATTCTTTAAGAATTCTTAGTTTCTTTAAGCCTCGTTTAATCTTATCCTCTCAGTTGGAGAAGGAGCGTGTTCAGCTGGTTTTCGTCCTGCAGAAGCACCTCTCTTGGCTTACTTCCCTGGGCAGCACCTACGATTCCGGCTGCTTCCAACTGGTCCATCAGTCGTCCGGCTCTGTTGTATCCGATACTGAATCGGCGCTGTATCATACTCGTACTTCCCTGTTGTGATAAGACGATGGCATGCGCTGCTTCCTCAAAGTAAGGATCGAGATTGCGCGTATCCACATTTCCGCCGCCCACAGCTTCTCCGTCATTGGCTGGCTCTGGAAGTTCGAGTGGCTCGATAGGACCAGGCTGGCTGGAGATGTACTCGTTGATGCGCTCAATTTCCGGAGTATCTACGAATGCACACTGCACACGTACCGGCTCGTTGCCATTCAGATAGAGCATATCGCCTCGACCTATCAGCTGGTTGGCACCTGTTCTGTCCAGAATGGTCTTGGAGTCTATGGCAGATGTCACCTTGAAGGCGATACGGCCTGGGAAGTTGGCCTTGATATTACCCGTAATGATGGTCGTAGTAGGACGCTGGGTTGCGATAATCATGTGGATACCCACGGCACGAGCCAGCTGGGCGATACGAGCGATAGGAAGTTCCACCTCCTTGCCGGCTGTCATGATCAGGTCGCCAAACTCATCTATGATTACCACTACGTATGGCATATATTCATGTCCGTCGGTCAGCTTGAGCCTGTGGTTGATGTACTTCTGGTTATACTCCTTGATGTTTCTGGCACCGGCTTTCTTCAGCAGGTCGTATCGGCTATCCATCAGCACACAGAGACTGTTGAGCGTTCTTACCACCTTGGTAACATCTGTAATGATAGGTTCTTCCTCGTCAGAAACTGCTGCCATGAAATGGTTGGCGATGCGGGAGTAAACGCTGAATTCCACCTTCTTAGGGTCGATGAGCACCAGTTTCAGCTCATTAGGATGCTTCTTATATAATAAAGAGGTGATAATCGCATTCAGACCTACAGATTTACCCTGTCCGGTGGCACCGGCTACGAGCAGGTGAGGAATCTTGGCCAAATCTACCATGAAAACCTCATTGGTGATCGTCTTACCAAGAGCGATAGGAAGTTCCATCTTGGTTTCCTGGAATTTCTTGGAGTTGAGGATACTTTCCATGCTCACGATATTGGCCTTGGCATTCGGCACCTCGATACCGATGGTTCCCTTGCCAGGAATAGGAGCGATGATACGGATACCCAAAGCTGCGAGACTCAGGGCGATATCATCTTCCAGATTTTTGATCTTGGAGATGCGCACACCTTCAGCTGGCTGGATTTCGTAGAGTGTAATCGTAGGACCTACTGTAGCTCGGATGGTCTTGATCTGCACACCGAAATTGCCCAAAACCTCAATGATTCGGTTCTTGTTGGCTATCTGTTCCTCTTCGTCAATATAAGCACCGTTGTCCTCATACTTCTTCAGCAGGTTGAGAGTAGGGTACTTATATCGGGTGAAAGGTTCTTTCGGGTTGATAGGCGTATTCAGTTCTACCGTGCTGCTCACGGTGTTGCTGGAAGCCTGTTCCTCGTTTGCAGCTACGGAGATATCCATGCCGATATGCTGGGAAGCGAGTTCGGCAGCATTCTTTTCATCAGCTTCAGCCTGCGCTCTCTCGTTGCGCAATCTGCGCTGATTTTCCAGGAATGATACGTTAGGATCTTTGGTTGCAGCCGCTACAGAAGCGCTTTCGCCTGCTGCATCTTCTACATCGGCAGCATGTTCTGCGTCCATATTTCCAGCCGTCATATTTTCAGCGTTATGTGCAGCTGCTCCTTCTTCAGCTTTATCTGGATTAACATCCAAATCTATCACCTTGGCAGGTTCCGGATCCTTAAATTCAGATTCCACTGGTTCTTCTTCCTCCTCCTGTTTCAAGCCATTTTCTGCATTTGCATAAGCCTGTGCAATGGCATCCGGTTCGTTGTCTTCACCATTTTTGCCGTGATTGGTGATTTCGAAGTGCACCTTACTTGTAATATAGCCGATCGGGTTGAGCGCCTTTCGGATCACGGTGATGGTTTCTGTCGTCAGGTAGGTGAGGAAAGCGATGGCAGTAAAGAGCAGAATCGCTGTAAGACCCGGTGCACCCACTACGTTTTCCAAGTTCTGTACGACAAAGATTCCATGCTTTCCTCCAGGATTGAAGATAAGTCCACCCGTAAGTGGCGTCAGAAATTTGGCGAATGTGATGGCACACCATTCCATGACGATCATGGTGCTGAAAAACCATTTCCACAGATTGATTTTGTAGGCATGCATGAGCTGCAATCCCCATATTATAAAAAAGGTGGGGAGCAGGAATGATGGAAAACCGAAATTCTGTGAAATCAGCCAGTAGGAGATGATAGCACCCAGCGAACCGCAATAATTCTGAAACTGGTGCTCACTGTTGGTCCATTCTCCCGCTCGCATTTCTTCCAGAATACTTTGGTCTGCCGCACCCGTATTCAAAAAAGAAACCATCGCGATGATGGTAACTACAGAAATGGTGACCAGAGCCAATCCTAAGAAGAAATCAGTAATAGTATTATTGAAAATATATTGTAAGCCAATTGCTTGACTGAAGCTTTTGGTTTTCTGTTCAGTTCTTTTTTTTGCCATTTTTGATGTTCTTGAATTATTTATCTTGCAAAAGTAGCTAAAATAATCGAAAAAATCGACTTTTTAATGCTAATTTTTCTAATTTTTGCGAGAAAGTTGATTTACATTTGGTCAATTCATTTATAAATTGTACTTTTGCATTCTGAAATCTTGGAAATAATAATGAAGACAATATTCAAAAAGTATGATAAGCATGCTATTACGGCATTGCCTAGAGTAATCTTTGAGGGGGAAATTAAGGTGATTGATCACCCGGAGGATGTTGAGACGGCAGTTGATTTCTTGCTGGCTCAAGATATTCTTGGTGTAGATACGGAAACTCGTCCTTCTTTCAAAAGAGGCGTAAGCTACGAGGTGTGCTTGCTGCAGGTAAGTACAGAGGATGTCTGTTTTCTGTTCCGATTGAATTGTGTCGGGATGCATCCGGCTATCATTAGATTCCTGACTGATAAGAAGGTGCCTAAGGTTGGCCTTTCCTGGCACGATGATCTTAATCAGCTTCATAAAAAGGCGGAATTCGAACCTGGCAACTTTATCGAGATTCAGGATATGGCCAAGGATTTAGGACTGATTGATATGAGTCTGCAGAAAATATACGCCAATCTCTTTCACCAGAAAATCAGTAAGGCGCAGCGATTGAGTAACTGGGAAGTTTCAGAGTTGAAGGATTCTCAAAAAATATATGCTGCTACTGATGCTTGGGCATGTATCCAACTCTATAAGGAGTTCAACAAACTCAGCGAGACTCATGATTATGTACTGATTGAGCCGAAAATAGTGGAACCTCAGGCTGAATCTCAAATAGAATCTCAAGCAGAATCTCATGCAGAATTTCAGGTGGAATCACAAGCAGAGCCTCAAGTCGAACTGATTTCTCAATCGAAAGCATCATCTTGAGGCTGTATATATAATAAGGTGTAATACAGATACAAAATAGACAATATACTAAGTAAGATTATATGTATAAGAATATATATTTGAAGAGGGGAAAGGAAGAATCCCTGAAACGTTTTCATCCTTGGGTCTTCTCTGGCGCTATCGCTAAGATGGACGAGGGAATCGTAGAAGGTGAGATTGTACGTGTCATCACTTCTACAGGGGATTTTATTGCTGTGGGACATTATCAGATTGGTTCCATCGCAGTTCGTGTCCTTTCTTTCCATGATGTTGCCATCGATGATGAGTTCTGGTGCTCTCGTCTGGATTCTGCCCTCAAGATGCGTATCGCTGTGGGCATTGCCGACAATGCTGCCAACAATACCTATCGACTGGTGCATGGTGAGGGTGATAACTTGCCGGGACTGGTTATCGACTGCTACGGAGAAACAGCCGTGATGCAGGCGCATAGCGTGGGTATGCACGTCAACAGAATGGAAGTGGCTAAGGCGCTTTCTCGGGTGATGGGCGACAGACTCAAGAATATATATTACAAGAGTGAAACAACCTTGCCTTTCAAGGCTGACCTGGGACAGGAAAACGGATTTATCCTGGGCGGTGATGCGGATAATGTGGCAGTAGAGAATGGACTGAAGTTCCATATCGACTGGCTGAGAGGTCAGAAGACCGGTTTCTTTGTGGATCAGCGCGAAAACCGTTCGCTTCTGGAACATTATGCCAAAGGCAAGAGCGTACTGAATATGTTCTGCTATACCGGAGGCTTTTCTGTGTATGCCATGAGAGGCGATGCCAAACTCGTGCATTCTGTAGATAGCAGCGCCAAAGCGATAGAGTTGACCAATGAGAATGTGAATCTCAACTTCCCTGGTGACAGCCGTCATGAGGCTTTCTGCGAAGATGCATTCAAGTATCTCGATGATCACGACCAGCAGTATGATCTTATCGTGCTCGATCCGCCTGCTTTTGCCAAGCACAGAGCAGCTCTGCGCAATGCCTTGAAAGGTTATACCCGCCTGAACGTGAAGGGATTTCAGCGCATCAAGCACGGAGGCATCCTCTTTACCTTCAGCTGCTCGCAGGTAGTTACGAAAGACAACTTCCGCAATGCTGTTTTCACGGCAGCAGCACAGGCAGGACGAAAGGTGAGAATCCTGCATCAGCTTCATCAGCCAGCTGACCATCCTATCAATATCTATCATCCGGAAGGTGAGTATCTCAAGGGATTGGTCTTGTATGTAGAATAAGGAATGAAACAATTATGAAGAAAACGACTGTAGTTGCGCTTTTGCTGGTAGCATGGCTTTCGGCACTTGTCGGATGCGGCGACTCCAAGGAAAAAGTCCGTCGCTTGTCTATGCAGGAAAAGGCACGTCAAGATAGTATTGATAAGGCTTCTTTCAAGGTGGGTGTCATGCCTACCTTGGATTGTCTGCCCGTCTTTGTGGCACAAGATGAAAGGCTTTTCGACTCCCTGGGAGTTACGGTTCATCTGAAATGCTACTCTGCACAGATGGACTGCGATACTGCTCTTGAACGAGGTCGGGTAGAAGGTGCCATCTCTGATCTGATACGCGCCCAGCACATCGTCAAGAGAGGAACTCCTCTGGAATTTCCTATTTCTACCAATACTTATTGGCAGTTGATAACCAATAGAAGAGCACGTATCTCTGAACTGAAGCAGTTATCTGACAAGATGATTGCCATGACAAGATATTCTGCCACAGATTATTTGGCTGATTTGGCGATAGACAGTGCCAAACCGAAATTTGATGTATATCGGGTACAGATCAATGATGTGAGAATACGTCTGAAAATGCTGCTCAATAATGAGATGGATGCGGTTCTTCTGACTGAACCTCAGGCTGCGAAAGCCCGTAAAGAGCGCCATCCTGTACTCATGGACAGCAGAGATAAAGGGTTGAGACTGGGCGTCTTTGCTTTTAGAGGAAAGGCGCTGAAATCTACTGAACGAAAAAAACAACTTGATTTATTCATCAAAGGATATAATCAGGCAGTTGACAGTATAAATAAAAATGGTTTTGTACACTATTCGGAATTATTCCGTAAATATTGTGATGCGGACCTTGCTACAGTGAAGGCTTTGCCGAAACTGAAGTTTGAGCATGCTTGTAAACCGAAAACCATAAATATAACAACGGCCTCAAAAAAGTAACAAACAATGAGTAATTTTGATTTAGACAGTGCAATTTCGTTGATTGTAGATGATTGTAGAGAAAGTAATTATCGTGACTGTCTGTTGCGTTCCATTGAGTTTTTTGACAAAAACCCAATCATCCCCGATTTGAAAGACGAGGTGCAGAAGGTGATGTCTGAATATATATACTGCAGAAACCGCTGCTGCTGCAAAACCTATTACAGTACCCCATAGTGCACCAGTAACAGAAAATCCAATTAAAACAAATGCAGTTGCAAATAAAATCATCCCTAACTGCTCTACAGCACGAGTATATACAATATATTCCATTTTATATACTCCCTGAAATGCTCCTCTAAAAGCACCGACAATAACACTAAAAGGAGTAATGAGACCTACAATCTGCAAAGGAACAAGAGTTTCCGGTTTTCCCAAATAACCGTAAGCAAGCCATGGAGCAACAATGAAAACCATAATTACTCCAAAGAATATTCCCAGAAATACCATGATTTTTAAAGCCACATAAATCGTTTTACGGGCCATGTCATGTTCATTTACAACTTCATATTCTGCAACATACTTAGCTATTGCCGGAGGGAGTGGGTAGCGATGTTCTGCTTATGCCGAAGCGTAATTTTGTTTTTAAGAGAATGTTACGCTATATTCTTTCGCATTCCACACATTACAATGCAGGCAGTGATTATCTTGCTTCTCAAATGCAGCAGTATTGTCCTATGGGCAGCCGCATCATGATAGCCAACCTTGGAATAACGCCTGTTAAGGCGACGGAGAAACAAAACATTATATACTCCAACCGTCTGCATTCGGAGCTTTACAGAGTGGACTTCATAATCAGAGCTTTTGCCAACTTTGTTCGTAAGCCTGTATATGCAGATTGGAAACTTATAGTGGCAGGTTGCGGCAGGGAAAAGGAGTTTTCTGATTTGGCTAAAGCCTTGTCGATAGAGGATAAAGTTGAAATAACAGCATGGCTTTCTCCTTCACAAAATGCGGAAAACTATGCCAAGAGCAGAGTTTATGCGTCCATTCCGATAAGCGACGGAGTTCCTGCCTCTCTTATGGAAGCCGTGAGTGCGGAATGCGTACCTGTATTGAGTAATCTGCCTGCTTATGAAAGTCTTAGGAAGAACGGCTTGCAAGCAATAATGCTGAGCGATGAAGAAATCGGGAATTGTGATTTCTTGGATAAAGCATTGACTTGTGATACCGCCGAAATGATAAAATGCAATAGCAAATTCGTGCAAGCCTTTTCAGATAAGGCGATAAATAAAAAACATTTCACAGACTTGTTCGACGAGATTTTCGCTTCCCTGAAACCATAAGATTGCCGAATGCAGGAAAAAAAAGTTTTTCGCTTATGAAATTATAAAAAGAGAAGAGGCAAACCATCATCGCTTGCCTCTTCTTTTTGATGTAAAATCATCAGCTGTATTTTCTGCTTACGCTTCCCAGCTTACGACAAGGTTCCTGTCTCCGTAGGCATCGTCAACCTTTGAAGAACTTGGCCAATATTTATCATCGTATGGCAATGGGAATGCAGCATATGACAGATCATATCTTAAAAGCCTATGAGACTGATATTGATTTCCGAATTAACGGATTTGAAAAGGCAAATGAATCGGGATACCGAGTGGAAGTCACAGAAATCGAGTCTGGAATTATTTATAAAGATGACCGTGTAACAGTAGAGGCATTTCCTGTAAGTCACGGAACTTTAGAATGTTATGGATACAAGTTTATAACACCAGATAAAACTATTGTGATTACAGGCGATACAGCCCCACTTGATATCGTGGCAGAAAAAGCCAAAGACTGCGACATTCTTCTTCACGAAGTAGAATATGCCGCAGGAATATCCTGCCGTGAACCAAAATGGCAGAAATATCACCGCGAGGT
>OQVT01002186.1_pt1 | contig 12581 bp, 7 predicted proteins | sample 1691561 | NCBI WGS metagenome assembly OQVT01 (sample SAMN03418260, study PRJEB22391) | human gut metagenome | biome: human-gut; feature: organic feature; material: feces | host: Homo sapiens | place: Tanzania | collected 2013-01 | reverse complement strand
CGGAGGTCTCCAGCATATACTGGGTGATCTTGGGCTGGCTCTCCTCCCGGGGCTGCACGGTGATCTCCTCGGCGTTGTGCTGGTACAGCCAGCCGATGTCCATCACCTCGCGGCTGATGGTGGCCGAGAACATGGAGAGGGCCTTGCGGGCCTTCATCATCTCAATGATGTGCCGCACGTCCTTGTAGAAGCCCATGTTCAGCATCTCGTCGGCCTCATCCAGCACGATCTGGGTGACATGGGAGATGTCGATGGAGTGGTGCTTGTAGTGGTCCATCAGGCGGCCCGGGGTGGCCACCACGATCTGGCAGCCTTCGGCCAGGCGCTTTGCCTGCTTTTCCATGTTGGCACCGCCGTAGACGCAGGCCACCTGCACCTCCGGCATGAAATAGGTCAGATTGCTCAGTTCCTCGGCGATCTGCTGGGCCAGCTCCCGGGTGGGGGCCATGATGACGGCCTGGGGGTACTTGTTTTCCGGCTGGATGTGCTCCGCCACCGGGATGCCGAAGGCACAGGTCTTGCCGGTGCCGGTGGGGGCCTTGGCGATCACGTCATGCCCGGCCAGCATGACGGGGATGGTCTTTTCCTGGATCTCGGTCATTTCGGCAAAGCCCATGCGCTCCACCGCTTTGCGGATGGCTTCGCTGCACTGCAGTTCACTGTAAAGCATTCAGACAACTCCGTTCTTTTTCTGTTGAAATCAGTATATCACGAAACAGCGGCCTTGTCAGCACAAAAAAGAGCCGCACCCTGTTGGCGGGGTGCAGCTCTGTGCTATGCAGGTGGGATCAGGCGTTCTCTTCGGCAGCCTTGGCCTTGCCGGCCTCCAGCTTCTGCTTGAAGCGGCCGCTGGCCTTGAAGCCGGGGATGGAGGTGGACTCCAGGCGGCTGGAGACCTTGGTCTTGGGGTTGGTGTAGGCCTTGGGCTTGCGGGGGCGCATCTCAAAGCGGCCAAAGCCGGCAATGGTCACCTTTTCGTCCGCACGCAGGCAGTCGGCGATCTGGTCAAACATAGCATCCATCGTGGTCTCGACCTGAGCTTCGGTAAAGCCGGTCTTGCGGGCGACGGTTTCGATCATCTGGGAACGGGTCATGTATCGGTATCCTCCTGGAATGTCCAAAAGTAACGTCCTTTTGGCAAATTTTGCGTTGATGAGTATAACATACTTCCCACACTGTTTGCGACAGATTGCGCACAAAACGTCCTGTTTTGCGCACGGACCTTCGCATTTGCTGGCGAGCTTTCACAAATACAGCGCCCGCTGTTTTGGCGGGCGCTGTCAAAAGTCGTTCTATGGGGAAACTACGCGGGTAATTTCACAGGCAACTCTGTGGGCAATTACTTGCGGTGATACAGGGTGGCAATATCCACCAGCGGGATATTTTCCAGACTGTGGTCGCTGCGCAGGCAGTTCACCAGAGCATTGGCGGTATCCACAGCGGTGATGCAGGGAATGCTCAGCTCCACGGCCTTGCGGCGCAGGCGGACGGAATCGCGCTTGGGGTCACGGCCCTTGGCGCTGGTGGAGAACACGTAGTCCACCAGACCGCTCTGCAGCAGGTCCACGATGTTGGGCGACTCGCCGGACATATTGCGCACCTCATTGCAGGGCACCATGTGCTTGTTGAGCCATGCGCAGGTGCCGGAGGTGCCGTACAGCTTGTAGCCCATGCTCTTGAGCTTCCACGCAATGTCCACGAACTCCGGCTTGTCGCTGTCCTTCACGGTGAAGATGCAGCAGCTTGCAGGGCCGGGGGTCTTGAAGGTGTAGCCCGCGCCGATGAGGCCCTTGAGCAGGGCGTCGTGGTAGTTGGGGGCAATGCCCAGCACTTCGCCGGTGGACTTCATCTCGGGGCCGAACTGGGTATCCACACCGTGCAGCTTTTCAAAGCTGAACACAGGCACCTTGACGGCCACATAGGGTGCGTTGGGGTGCAGGCCGGTGCCGTAGCCCATATCTGCCAGCTTTTCGCCCAGACAGCAGCGCACTGCCAGATCCACCATGGGCACGCCGGTGACCTTGGAGATATACGGCACAGTACGGGAGGAACGGGGGTTCACCTCAATGACGTACACTCTGCCGTTGGAGACAGCGTACTGCACATTCACCAGACCGGTGACATGCAGCTCGCGGGCAAAGCGGCCGGTGTAGTCCACCATGGTGTCGATCTCGGCCTGGGTCAGGTGCTGTGCCGGGTAGACACAGATGGAGTCGCCGGAGTGCACGCCGGTGCGCTCCACCTGCTCCATGATGCCGGGAATGAGGAAGTTCTCGCCGTCGCAGATGGCGTCCACCTCGCACTCGGTACCCATGATGTACTTGTCCAGCAGGACGGGGTGGTCCATGTCCACATGCTCGGTGATGACGCCCATGTACTCGATGACGTCCGCCTTGGTGTAGGCCACGATCATGTTCTGGCCGCCCAGGACGTAGGAGGGGCGCATCAGCACCGGCAGGCCGATCTCGTCGGCAGCGGCCAGCGCCTCGTCCAGATTGAACACGGTGCGGCCCGGTGCGCGGGGGATCTTGCAGCGCTCCAGCAGCTCGTCGAAGCGCTCACGGTCCTCGGCTTCATCGATGGCGTCCGCCGGGGTACCCAGAATGGGCAGACCGATCTCGTCCATGTGCTTTGCCAGCTTGATGGCGGTCTGGCCGCCGAACTGCACCACGCAGGCGTCCGGCTTCTCGGTGGCGATGATGTTGTCCACGCTCTCCGGGTTCAGCGGGTCAAAGTACAGACGGTCGCCGGTGTCAAAGTCGGTGGAGACGGTCTCGGGGTTGTTGTTGACCAGAATGGCTTCGCAGCCGTGCTTCTTCAGGGTCCACACACAGTGCACCGAGCAGTAGTCGAACTCGATGCCCTGACCGATGCGGATGGGGCCGGAGCCAAAGACCAGCACCTTCTTTTTCTTGGGTTCGCCCTTGGCGGATGCTTCGGCTTCCTTCTCGGCAATGAACTCAGCGGCTTCGTTGTCGCCGTCGTAGGTGGAGTAGAAGTAGGGGGTGTTGGCCGAGAACTCGGCGGCGCAGGTATCCACCATCTTGAAACCGGCGCGGTAGTTCTCCACAGGCAGGGTGTCCACCTGTGCCAGACGCTTGATGGTCTTATCCTGGAAGCCGTACTTCTTGGCAGTCTTGTACTGCTCTTCGGTCAGCACGCCGTTGCACTTGGCAAGACCGTTTTCAAGGTTTGCCAGATGCTGCATCTTATCCAGGAACCACCAGTCGATCTTGGTGATCTTGTAAATGGTCTCGTGGTCGATGCCGCGCTTGAGGGCCTCGTACACGCAGAACACGCGCTCGGCGTCCTGAACATGCATGTGAGCCACGATCTCGTCATCGGTCAGCTCCTCAAAGGGCTTGTGGGTCAGGGTGTCCATGCCCAGCTCGATGGAGGAAACGGCCTTCATCATGGCAGCCTCGAAGCTGTTGCCGATGCTCATCACCTCGCCGGTGGCCATCATCTGGGTGCCCAGAGACTTGTCGGCGTAGACGAACTTATCAAAGGGCCACTTCGGGTACTTGACCACGATGTAGTCCAGCGCAGGCTCAAAGCAGGCGCAGGTCTTGCCGGTGACGTCGTTGGTGATCTCGTCCAGCGTGTAGCCGATGGCGATCTTGGTGGCCACCTTGGCGATGGGGTAGCCGGTGGCCTTGGAGGCCAGGGCAGAGGAGCGGGACACCCGGGGATTGACTTCAATGACAAAGTAGCGGAAGGAATGAGGATCCAGAGCAAATTGCACATTGCATCCGCCCTTCACGTCCAGGGCGCGGATGATGCGCAGGGCACTGTCCCGGAGCATATGATATTCCTTGTTGGTCAGGGTCTGGCTGGGGGCGACCACAATGGAGTCGCCGGTGTGGATGCCCACGGGGTCGAGATTTTCCATATTACAGACGGTGATGGCGGTGTCTGCCCCGTCCCATCGCCCGCGTCTCCGCCAAGATTGCCGTGGGACTGCGGCTGGATGAAATTCAACTGGCCAACACTCCCGCCTGTTTTGAACCGACCCTGGATTATGTTGTAACGAAGATGCCCCGGTTCCCCTTTGACAAATTTCCCGCCGCCCAAAACCAGCTGTCCACCCAGATGTCCTCGTAGGTGACGCCGTCGCCGAAGCCGGTCTTCAGCTGATCCACCACCCGGCGCAGCACGGGATCCCGCTGATACAGCAGCTGGGGATCGTAGGTGCGGCGCAGGTGGGCCACCTCGTCGGCCTTCAGGCCGAACAGGAACATGTTCTCATCCCCCAGCACCTCGTGCATCTCCACGTTGGCGCCATCCAGCGTGCCCACGGTCAGAGCGCCGTTCATCATGAACTTCATGTTGCCGGTGCCGCTGGCCTCCTTGCCGGCGGTGGAGATCTGCTGGCTCACCTCGCTGGCGGGCATCAGCATCTCCGCCAGAGAGACGCGGTAGTTCTCCAGGAACACCACCTGCAGCTTGTCCCGGCAGATGGGGTCGCGGTCGATCTGCGCGGCCAGGGAGTTGATGAGGTGGATGATGCGCTTGGCCACGGCGTAGCCCGGCGCGGCCTTGGCGCCGAACAGGAACGTCTGGGGCCGCATGTCCATGTTGGGATTGTCCTGCAGCCGCTGGTAGAGATAGATGATGTGCAGCACATTCAGCAGCTGGCGCTTGTACTCGTGAAGCCGCTTCACCTGCACGTCGAAGATGGCGTCGGGATTCAGCACCACACCCTGCTGCTTCTTGGCATAGGCGGCAAAGGCCAGCTTGTTCTGGTGCTTGATCTCCTCCAGCCGCTTCAGCACCGATGCGTCGTCGGCGTAGGCCTCCAGCTTCTTCAGCTCCTGGGGCCTGGTGAGATACCCGTCGCCGGTAAGGTCGCAGATCAGGTCGTTGAGTCCCCGGTTGATCTGGGGCACCCAGCGGCGGTGGTCGATGCCGTTGGTGACGTTCTTGAACTTGTCGGGCATCATCTGGCAGGCTTCCTTGAACACATCCTTACGCAGGATCTCGGAGTGCAGCGCCGACACGCCGTTGACAGCCATGGACCCGGCAAGGCACAGGTTGGCCATGCGCACATGGCCGTCCCAGATGATGGCCAGCTTGGCGGTCTTGGCGGGGTCGTGGAAGTATTCCTCCACCTGCTTCTGCCAGCGGTGGGCGATCTCCTGCAGGATCTGCCAGACACGGGGCAGCAGCGTCTCGAACAGCTGCTGCGGCCATACCTCCAGCGCCTCGGCCATCACCGTGTGGTTGGTGTAGGCCACACAGTGGGTGACGATGTGCCACGCCTCGTCCCAGTCAAGGCCCGCGTCGTCCACCAGAATACGCATCAGCTCCGGGATCACCAGCGTGGGGTGGGTGTCGTTGATCTGAATGACGTTCTTCTCGTGGAAGTTCTTCAGGGTGCCGTAGACCTCGATATGCTTGCGGGTGATGGACTGCATGGTGGCGGAAACGAAGAAGTACTGCTGCTTCAGCCGCAGGGACTTGCCCTCGTAGTGGTTGTCCTCGGGGTACAGCACCTGGCTGATGGCGTCCGCCATGGCACGCTCCTCCGACGCCTGCAAATACTGGCCCTGACTGAACAGCTTCATGTCGATGGGCTTGGGGCTGCGGGCCTGCCACAGCCGCAGGGTATTGACGTGGTCGGTGTCGTAGCCGGCGATCTCCATGTCGCAGGGCACAGCCATGACCCGGGTGTAGTCCTCATGCACCACCATCAGGTGTCCGTTGTCCCAGCGGGTGCGGACCTTGCCGCCGAAGTGGACCTCCTCGGCCTCCTGCAGCTTGGGCAGCAGCCACGCGTCGCCCAGCTGCATCCAGTCGTCCGGCAGCTCCACCTGCTGGCCCTCCACGATCTTCTGCTTGAAGATGCCCAGCTCGTAGCAGATGGAATAGCCGGCGGCGGGGATCTCCAGCGTGGTCATGCTGTCCAGATAGCAGGCAGCCAGACGGCCCAGACCGCCGTTGCCCAGACCGGCATCCGGCTCGATCTCGAAAATGTCGGTGACCTTGAAGCCCAGCTCGCCGATGGCGGCGGTCAGCTCATCCAGCAGCTCCAGATTGTAGGCGTTCTTCATCAGGCTGCGCCCCATCAGGAACTCCATGGACAGGTAATGCACCTTCCGCTGTCCCTCATGGGCGGCTCTTTCCCGGGTCTGCACGCCGTGCTCGGCCATAATGTCCCGCAGCACCATGGCGCAGGCCTTCATCATCTCGCCGTCGGTGGCCTGCTTTTCGGTGCAGCCGTAGTTCAGCCGCAGCTTCTGCACGATGGCTTCTTTCAGTGTGTCCTTGGTATAGGTCATATGCTAAAATCCTCCGTATGAACAGCCGGGTATCAGCCCAGCAGATTTCCATAGATGCGGCGGTATTCGCCGGCGCTCCGCGCCCAGCTGAAGTCCGCCGTCATGCCCCGGCGCCGCACGGTGTCAAAGCCCTTGCGGTCGCCGCGGTACAGGCCGGTGGCCTGCCCGATCACGTCCAGCATGGCCCCGGCGTCATAGCTCTCGAACAGATAGCCCGTGCCGTCCTCCTGCCCCACCTGACAGGACTTCACCGTGTCGGCAAGGCCGCCGGTGCGCCGGACGATGGGCACCGCGCCGTAGCGCATGGCGATCATCTGGCTCAGGCCGCAGGGCTCGCTGCGGGAGGGCATCAGAAACAGGTCGCACCCGGCGTAGACCCGGCGCGCCAGATCCTCGGCGTAGGTGATCTGCGCCGACAGGCGGCCGCCGTACTCCCACGCCTTGCCGCGGAAGAAGTCCTCAAACCAGCTGTCGCCCTTGCCCAGCACCACCAGCTGGCAGCCGGTGGCCATGATGCCGTCCAGGCCCTGCTCCACGATGTCCAGGCCCTTGTGGCCCACCAGACGGCTGACAATGCCGATAAGGGGCGTGTCCGGCTCCTGGGCAAGCCCCATCGCCCCTTGCAGCGACGCCTTGCACGCGGCCTTGCCCGTCATGTGGTCGGCATCGTAGTTTTCCGGCAGTGCCGGGTCGCGGGCGGGGTCGTAGCCCACCACGTCCAGACCGTTGACCACGCCGGAAAACTTCCAATCGATCATGCGCACCACGCTCTCCATGCCTTCGGCATAGGCCGCGTCGTGGAGCTGGGCGGCATAGGTGGGGCTGACGGTGGTAACGGCATCGGACACCAGCATGGCGCCCTTCATCAGGTTCACATCGCCGTCCATCTGCAACGTGCCGTCATTGTACCACCCTCTGTCAAGGCCGAACAGCTGATCCACCGTGTCCTCGCCGTAGCGGCCCTGATACTCGATGTTGTGGATGGTGAACACCGTCCGGATGCGGCGCACCGCCTCCCACCGGGTACACACGTCCTTGAGATAGATGGGCACCAGCGCCGTCTGCCAGTCGTTGCAGTGCAGGATGTCGGGCATCCAGTCCAGACTGGGCAGCAGGTCGATGACCGCCTTGCAGAAGAAGGCGAAGCGCTCGCCGTCGTCGAACTCGCCGTACAGCGTACCGCGGCAGAAATAGTGCTCGTTGTCCACGAAGTACCACGTCACGCCGTCCTTCTCCATCGAGAACAGGCCGCAGTACTGGTGGCGCCAGCCCAGATCCACATAGATATAGCGGCGGAACGTCATCTGCTCCCGCCACTGCTGGCCGATCTGGCCGTACAGCGGCAGGATCACCGCCACCTCGTCGCCGTTCCGGGCCAGCGCCGGGGGCAGACTGCCCGCCACGTCCGCAAGTCCCCCGGTCTTGCAGAAGGGGAACGCCTCACTGGACACATACAGGATCTTCATACCGCAGCTCCTTTCTCCGGCAGCCCTCAGACGGCGCTGCCCTTGGCGATGACGATGGGATAGTGCTCGTGGCCCATCAGCGTCACATCCTCGCCGACGGTCACATACTTATCGGTGATGACGTTGCGCAGCACGGCGCCCTTTTTCACCACCGTGTCCTTGAACAGGATACAGTTTTCCACGCTGGCGCCCTTTTCAATGCGCACATTGCGGAACAGGATGCAGTTTTTCACACTGCCCTGGATGTTGCAGCCGTCCGCGATCAGAGAATTGACGCAGGGGCCGCTGGGATCGATATAGCTGGACGGGGAGTCGTTCTCCTTGCCGTACACCGGCCGCTCCCGGCAGAACAGCGCCTGCCGCAGAGCCGGATCCAGCAGCTCCATGCTGCGCTGGTAGTAGCTCTGCACGCTGTTGATGCGGGCGGCGTAGCCGTCGTAGATGTAGGCGTGGAAATGGTACTGCTTCCCCATCTCCTGCAGAATATTATGGCGGAAGCTGAACTGGTTGCGGCTGGCGCACTCCGTCACCATCCGCAGCAGCAGCTCCTTGCTGAGGATGAACATGTTCAGGCAGCGATACCCCGCCGGCGCAAACACGTCGTAGGCGGTGTCGGTGATGCGGCCCGTCTCATCCAGTGTAAAGTAGGTGTCCGACACATCGCCGGGCACGGCGGTGCACACCGCCGTCATGTCCGCGCCGCTTTCGATATGGCGGCGCAGCACGTCCTCCAGCGGCAGGTTGATGACGATATCGCTGTCCGACAGCACCACATAGTCCTGCCGGATGCCCTTGAGATAGTTCATGACGCCGGCCAGCGCCTCCACCTTGCCCCGGTACTGGCCGCCGGCGCCCCGGCTCTCGTTGTACGCGAAGGCGGGCAGCAGCGTCAGGCCGCCGTGGTTGCGGCTGAGATCCCAGCTCTTGCCGGAGCCGAGATGGTCCAGCATGGACTGGCACTTGCCGTGCATGATAACGCCCACGTCGGTGACGCCGGCGTTGACCATGGCGGACAGCACAAAGTCGATGACCCGGTAATCCCCGCCGAAGGGGATGGAGCCGTGGATGCGGTTGGCGATAAGCTCCCGCAGATCCGTCTGCTTTTCGTAGGAGAAGATGATCCCGTGCATGCCCTTCATGGCCGTACCTCCTTACCGCTGGCTCCCAGCATCATTTTCGGCTCCACCACGCCGCCGTCGGGAACGGTGGTGTGCGGCCCCAGCACCGCGATGCCCCAGTGATCGAAGTCCACGCTGCCCGGCGCACCGCCGACCACCGCGTTCTTCCCCACATGGCAGCCCTCGCCCACGATGGCGTAGGACACCCTGGCCCCGGCCTCGATGACGGCGTTGGGCATCACCACGGAGTAGGACACCTCTGCCCCCTCTCCCACGGAGGAGCCGTAGCTCAGCACGGTGTTCTTCACCTCGCCCAGAATGGTGCAGCCCTTGGCCACGGCGCTGTTGCCGATGTCGCCGTCCGGCCCCACGAACGTGGGCGGGCAATTGGGTGTCCGCCCGTAGATGGGCCACTTCTTGTCCAGCAGGTTCAGCCCCGAGCCGGGGGACAGCATATCCATATTGGCGTCCCACAGGGAGTCCAGCGTGCCCACGTCCTTCCAGTAGCCCTCGAAGCGGTAGGCCGCCATGACCTCCCCCGCCGCCAGCATGGTGGGGATGATGTTCTTGCCGAAATCGTTGTCGCTGTGGGGATCGGCCTCGTCGGCGGTGAGATACGCCTTCAGCTTGCTCCATGTGAAGATATAGATGCCCATGGATGCCAGATTGCTCTTGGGCTCCTTGGGTTTTTCGGCAAACTCCGTGATATGGTCGTCGCCGTCCACGGACATGATGCCGAAGCGGCTGGCCTCCTCCCAGGGCACCTCCATGACGGAGATGGTGCAGGCGGCCCCGGCCTCCTTGTGGCGGCGGAGCATATCGGAGTAATCCATCTTATAGATGTGGTCGCCGGACAGCACCAGCACATACTCCGGGTCGTACAGATCCACGAAGCCCATGTTCTGATAGATGGCGTTGGCGGTGCCCTTGTACCACACGGCGCCGGTGGCGGACTGGTAGGGCGGCAGGATGTGTACGCCGCCGGACATGCGGTCCAGTTCCCAGGGCTGGCCGTTGCCGATGTAGCCGTTCAGCTCCAGCGGGCGGTACTGGGTGAGCACACCCACGGTGTCGATGCCGGAGTTGGTGCAGTTGGACAGGGGAAAGTCGATGATGCGGAATTTACCGCCGAAGGGGACGGCGGGCTTGGCCATGGCGCCGGTGAGGACATACAGGCGGCTGCCCTGTCCGCCAGCCAGCAGCATAGCGATACACTCTTTTTTCATGGGTGGATCAGCTCCTTTTCCTATTTTTCACTTTTTTCACCTTGGTTGCCGAACCGCGCTTTGTAAAGCTGCCCTCTCCCCGGAGGAATACCGCCCCGAACGCGGGGAGCCGGAGAGTGACAGACTGTTCTTTTCCGTGGGAGGGCGTGTCCTTTACCGTCAGCGGCTTCGTATCCGCAAACCCGCTGCCGCCGAATTCCGGCGCGTCGGTGGTAAAGGCGGGGACATACCGCTTGCGGGGCGGTACGCCTACCCGGTAGTTTTCATAATCGTTGGGGGAGAAGTTCACCGCGCACAGCAGCTCGTTCCCCGCCTGATCCCGCCGGAGGAACACCACCACGTTGTTGTGGTTGTCGTCCGGCACCAGCCACTCAAAGCCCTGCCAGTCAAAATCAATGTCCCACAGGGCACTCTCCGCCTTGTAGAAGGCGTTGGCGGCCTTGAAGAACGCATGGAGCTGCTGATTTTCCTCATGCTCCAATAAGTACCAGTCCAACTGACCGTTGGAGTCCCATTCGTGCCACTGGCCGATCTCCGGTCCCATAAACAGCAGCTTCTTGCCGGGATGGGCCAGCAGGTACGCGTAAAAGCCCCGGGTGCAGCGGAGCTGGTTTTCGTAGTCTCCGGGCATTTTCCCCACCACGCTGCCCTTCATGTGGACCACCTCGTCATGGGAGATGGGAAGGACATAGTTCTCGGAAAACGCGTACATCATGGAGAAGGTCAGATCCCGGTGGTGGTCCTGCCGGAACCAGGGGTCCAGCTTCAGATAGTGGCACATGTCATTCATCCAGCCCATGTTCCACTTCAGGTTGAATCCAAGTCCGCCGACGTCGGCAGGCTTGGTCACCAGAGGCCAGGCGGTAGATTCCTCAGCGATCATCAGCACGTTGGGATCCACCTCAAAGGCCATGGTGTTCAGCTTCCGGAGAAATTCCACTGCTTCCAGGTTTTCCCGTCCGCCGTGGATGTTGGGGGTCCACTGGCCGTCCTGCCGCCCGTAATCCAGATACAGCATGGAGGCCACGGCGTCCACCCGCAGGCCGTCGATGTGGTACTGCTCCAGCCAGTACAGTGCGCTGGAGATCAGGAAGCTCTGCACCTCGTTGCGGCCGAAGTCGAACACCATAGTGCCCCACTCCTTGTGCTCACCGCGCTTGGGATTGGGGTCCTCATAACAGGGCTCACCATCAAAGTTGTACAGGCCGAACTGGTCCTTGGGGAAGTGGGCAGGCACCCAGTCCATGATCACGCCGATGCCGGCTGCGTGCAGCTTATCCACAAAGGTCATGAAGTCCTTGGGAGTGCCGTAGCGGCTGGTGGGGGCAAAATAGCCGGTGACCTGATAACCCCAGCTGCCGTCGAAGGGATATTCCATCACGGGCAGCAGCTCCACATGGGTATAACCCATCTCGGTGATGTAGGGGATCAGCTGGTCGGCCAGCTCTGCGTAGTTGTAGGGCTTGTTGCCCTCCTTCATCTTCCAGCTGCCGACGTGCATCTCGTAGATGTTCATGGGGCCGTTGATCACATCGGCCTTCTTCTGGGCGGCCTGCCAGGCCTCATCGTGCCAGGCAAAGCCGGAGATATCATAGACCTTGCTGCCGTTGGACGGCCGGGTCTCGGCGTGGAACGCATAGGGGTCAGCCTTGTAGACAAGGTCGCCTGCACGCGTGGTCACGCAGTATTTGTAAACGTCGAATTCCTTCATGCCGGGAATAAACAATTCCCACACAGAATCCCCATCCACCTTGTGCATGGGGTGGCTGCCGGGCTTCCAGCTGTTGAAGTCGCCTACCACGCTGATGGCCACAGCGTGCGGTGCCCATACGCGGAACACGACGCCGGGCTCGCCTGCGCGTGTTTCCAGATGTGCGCCGAAGTAACGATAGGCCTCGCAGTTGTTGCCCTGCTTGAACAGATACACCGGCAGATCCGATGCATTGCCCTGAATCTTTTCTTCGGTCGGTTTCATAGACTGCTCCTCCCCGTACAGATCCGCATACGCGCACCTGTAGCTTTTTACTCTTTTATATTAAAGAATTCCGACCGGTTTTTCAAGGCCTTTTCTGGAAAAATACCCATAATCTTTTCTTCAATATTTCTCCCTTATATACACACCCGCCAATTTTTTGCAAAATTTATCGTGAATCTTACCAATGCAATGAAAAAAGCGGAGCCTCTGCACCTCTCTCTTTTGGGAGAAACGTACAAATGCTCCGCTCTGCGGGGTCCTTTTCTGTTATGGGGTCATGCGGCGGACCGGTCAGCCCACCACATACACATTCACCTGAATGGCACCGTTGATCACGCTCTCGGCGTAGGTCTCATAGAACAGGTCCACCAGGATCTGACCCTTCTGCACCGCGATGCCGGTGTCGGTGGCCACCGCGTAGCCGTACACGAACTTTCCGTCCGTAGAAGTGATGTACAGCTTGGTGCCGTAGGGGATCACATCCGGGTCCACGGCCACGGTACCGGTTATTATTC
>OQVT01002183.1_pt1 | contig 12583 bp, 4 predicted proteins | sample 1691561 | NCBI WGS metagenome assembly OQVT01 (sample SAMN03418260, study PRJEB22391) | human gut metagenome | biome: human-gut; feature: organic feature; material: feces | host: Homo sapiens | place: Tanzania | collected 2013-01 | reverse complement strand
TTTTTAGGTTTCAACATTTCAAATTTTCCTTAAAGTCCTATCATATTTCCTGTCTGTTATAAAAAACATCGCCGGCCGGACCCGGCTGGCGATGTATCTATACATGTATATTATTTATTCTTTCCGACTCTATAAACCCAATCGTGATATTGTCTTCGGAACTATAATCGTGATATTGTACCCTGAACTATATATGAGAATTCTATTTGATTGCCCCTTACACCAGATTTCTCTCACAGACCTCGAGTATCTCTCTGAGCTCCTCTATGGCCGATGCATTCCTTCCCTGTCTTTTGGGAATGGTATAGATGAATCTCGGGCCATCCTTTACAATGAATTTTATGCGGTTTCCGAGCTCCTCCGTCACCTTCGGAATATTCTCTGCCTTTATCTTTGCCTTTTCGTAGAAGCTTAGCTGCATCTCATTTCCCAGCTGCTTGATCTCAGTGAAATACAGTCTGTGCGCCTGTGCCTTGAGCCGGGCAATAAAAAGCAGGTTCTGAACACTCTTCGGCGGATCGGAAAATCTGTCTATGAGCTCTTCGAGTATCTCATCTCTCTGTGCCTCGTCTTCAACGGCCGCTATCTTCTTGTATATCTCAAGACGCTGCTTTTCGTTTGAGATATAGGTCTGAGGTATGAAAGCATCCGCCTTTATATCGATAGATGTTTCGAAATCATCCTCTTCCTCTATTCCCTTGGCCTCGTTTACTGCCTCGGTCAGCATCTTGCAATAGAGGTCGTAGCCGACATCCTCCATGTGACCGCTCTGCTCGGCTCCCAAAAGGTTGCCTGCGCCCCTGATCTCAAGGTCTCTCATCGCTATCTTCATACCGCTTCCGAGGTCAGAAAACTCTCTTATCGCATGAAGTCTCTTTTCCGCATCCTCCTTGAGCATCTTGTTTTTCCTGTACATCAAAAATGCATAGGCGGTCCTGTTCGCGCGACCTATCCTTCCTCTTAGCTGATAGAGCTGTGATAGTCCGAATCTGTCGGCATCATGTATTATCATCGTATTGACATTTGAGATATCCATACCCGTCTCTATGATAGTAGTGGAAACGAGGATGTCTATTTCACCGTTTATGAAGCGGTACATTATCTGTTCAAGCTGACGCTCGTTCATCTGTCCGTTTGCAAATGCCACCTCGGCATCCGGGAACATTCCGGCTATCCTGGCAGCTATATCCTGTATGCCTGCTACCCTGTTAAAGACATAGTAAACCTGACCGTCACGGGCCAGCTCCCTTGAAATAGCCTCCCTTACGATCTCCTCATCATATTCCATGACATATGTCTGTATCGGAACTCTGTCTACAGGCGGCTCCTCGAGTACGCTCATATCCCTTATTCCGATAAGACCCATATGCAGAGTCCTCGGTATCGGTGTTGCCGACAGCGTCAGGACATCTATCCTTGAACGCATCTGCTTGATCTTTTCTTTATGGGTCACGCCGAATCTCTGCTCCTCATCTATTATCAGCAGCCCAAGGTCCTTATAAACTATGTCCTTTGAAAGTACCCTGTGCGTTCCGATAACGATATCAACAAGACCCTTTTTAAGATCCTCTATTGTCTTTTTCTGCTGAGCCGGCGTCCTGAACCTGCAAAGAAGATCAACTCTTACGGGAAAGTCCTTCATTCTCTGCATAAAGGTATAGTAATGCTGCTGCGCAAGTATCGTTGTAGGAACGAGGACTACGACCTGCTTGCTGTCCTGTACAGCCTTGAACGCCGCTCTCAGTGCGACCTCTGTCTTGCCGTAGCCTACATCTCCGCAGACTATCCTGTCCATTATGGAAGAACTTTCCATATCCTTCTTTGTTTCTTCTATCGCCTCGAGCTGGTCCGAGGTCTCCTCAAACGGAAACATCTCCTCAAATTCCCGCTGCCATACAGTATCAGGTCCGAAGCTGTATCCGTTTGAATTCTGTCTTATCGAATATAGTTTAACAAGCTCCGCGGCTATGTCCTTTACAGCCTTTCTTACCCTGCTCTTTGTCCTTGACCACTCATTCGTACTCAGTGAATTCAGCTTTAACCTGCTGTGAGTATCCGAGCTTCCGTATTTTTGGAGCGTACCTATCTGCGAGGCCTGCACATAGAGACAGTCTCCCTTAGCATACTCTATCTTGATATAGTCCTTGATAATTCCGTCGCGTTCTATCTTCTCTATTCCGCGATATATGCCAAGGCCATGGAATTCGTGCACGACATGATCCCCTATAGAAAGCTCCGAAAATCCCGCTATGCTCTTTCCCTCGTAGTGTTTGACCTTTGTCTTCTTTTTCTTCTTCTGTCCGAAAATATCAGACTCGGTCACTACAACAAACTTCTGCAGAGGATATTCAAAGCCCTTTAATGCATTTCCGAGCAAGACCATTATCTCTGACGGCTTCAGCTCCCTGTTGTCATTTTCGGAAAAGAATGCGGTTAAGCCCTCTTCCATAAGATTATTTACGAGCCTTTCCCCTCTTGTCCTTGAAGGGCACAGAAGTATACATCTGTATCCTGCCTTCTTCCATTTTTTAAGGTCGCTTATGAGCAGCGAAAACTGATTGTTATACGAATTGATCGATCTTACATTGATGTTCAGCCTGTCCTTAAGCTTAAGTCCAAGCTCATCCGAATGCTCCATCAAAGATAATGCGACGGTATTTGCGGTCGAAAGCTTTGCAAAGAAGGCTGAAGGTGTTATCATTCTTTCCGCTTCTTTTGGCGATATCTGTTTCTTTTCTATCCTGCCTGCCATTGCATCCGTAAATTCGGTATAAACAGCCTTTGCATTTTCGCCTATCCTTGCCGGCTCATCCAGGATGAACAGACTTTTTTTTCCAAAGTAATCAGGGAAGGTACATTTCAGGCTTTCGAAGAAATCCTTTTTATCCCTTCCGATCTCTTCCGTTGCCGGAAATATGTCTATTATCTCCGCTCTTTCGAAGGATTTCTGGCTCTCGCAGTCAAAATACCTTATCGAATCTACCTCATCGCCCCACAGCTCTATCCTGTAAGGATTATCCTCGGTCATATCGAAGATATCCACTATACCGCCTCTTATGGCATATTCGCCCGGCTTTTCAACCTGTGCAGTCCTCTCATAGCCTGTTTCGGTCAGCTTTTTTGAAAGCCTGTCAAGCTCTATCTCTTCTCCCTCTGCTATACTTATAGTCTTATTTTTAAACACGTCAAAAGGCAAAAGAAAATCCATGCACCCCCCTGCTGAGGTTATCACGGTTGCTTTCTTTTGCTCTATAAGTGCCCTTATTGCCTTTATCCTTGCTCTTTCCACCGGATTTCCCGAGACCGCAGCCTGATAAAATATCATATCCCTTGCGGGATACAGGATGACATCCTTATCATAGAGCTGCCAGTCCTCGTAAAGCTGCCTTGCCTTAAGATCATTTTCGGCAATAACAAGTGTTTTGAAATCCTCCGGTATAAGAGCCGCTGCGGCATTGACCTTTTGAGATTCAAGGCATCCGCTGATATTTACGGATGCCTTGCCGCTCATTATGCTTTTTACTGTATCTTCGATACCGTTTATTTCTGTTATCGGAGTCCTTAACGCATTCATTTATTCTGTTGCATTCCCGTTCTTCTTTGTATTGTACCTTGTCATAGCGATATCGACACCATCCTCGACTATCGTCTTTATGATGTCCGGTATATCTTCTATTACGCCGTCTACCTTTACACGTTCATCCTTTGAAAACGGTGCGAGCACGTAGTCAGCCAGATCCCACTTTACGGGCTTCGGTCCTATTCCGACTCTTATCCTTGTAAAATCCGTACTTCCAAGCATCTGTATTATGCTCTTCATTCCGTTATGGCTGCCTGCACTTCCTTTTTTTCTTATGCGAAGCTGTCCTGCGGCCATATCAACATCATCATATATAACGATGAGCTCGCTCTGTACGTCTATATTGTAATAATCTACAAAAGCTCTTACAGCGTGTCCGCTTAAGTTCATATAGGTGAGAGGCTTCATTACCATGACCTTTTCGCCGCCTATAAAGCCTTTTCCGTACATGCCCTTCATGGATATGCCTGAAGACGGTATGTCGTACTCGTCTATCATCTCATCTATCGCATCAAATCCGACATTGTGCTTTGTTTTATCATATTTTTTTTCGGGATTCCCGAGTCCAACGATCAAATACATAATATTTTCCTTTATGAGAAAGATACCCACTCGAACTCAGGCGGGCCGGCTTTTTCTATCTTTGAGGCATAGAGAACAGGTCCCTCCTGTCCGCCGTATTCCCATCTCTGTTCGTAGTTTATCTTTGCGGTTACATATACCCAGCTTCCCTGGATAAGTGATTTGGTATGCTTGCTCTTGCATAAAAATCCGATGAATGTCATATCGTCCGCACAGCAGGTCATGGCCTTTCTTCCGGGAACAAATACATCCGATGTAGGATTTGAGCTTTTTGACACCATCCCGTGTATGCGGACCTTTTTATTCTGATAGCGCTCCTTATTTTCTCCCGCATCGACATAGAAGATACCGAAATCTATATCCTCGATCTCGATCACATCCTTTGTGAGATCATAAGGCAGTTCATTGCTGATATCGACTATCTCGCCCTCAGAATCCTCAAATACGACCTCACACGCAGGATTTACGACTTTTATACTTCTTCTGAAATTGGCAAGCTCCATATCTTTTTTACATCTGTTGAAGGTTACCATGTCTGCATTTCTGAACATGTCGACAAAAAGCGACTTCATGTTGTTCATATATACCTTGAATTCGCTTGCGTCTACCATTACGATCTCCTGGACAACACCCCAGCCAAACGGCATATCCAGCTCCTCGATATACTGCATTCCCCAGAGAGGATTGTATTCTACGATAACCCTCTTAGGATCGTATTTTTTTGCAAACTCCTTGAGTTTTTCAAATGTGAGATCTTCTTTTTTGTCTATATACTCGATTACTGTATTGTTTTTGAGGAGGAACTTCTCATCATATTCCTCTTCACCCTCCTCGCACACGATCAGGAGGGTAGTATCTTCTATCTGAAAATAATCCTGTCCGATAGTGAAGTTCAGGAATGATGTTTTTCCGGCATCGAGAAATCCGGTTATCACATATATAGGTGCTATTATCTCATTCATATTTTTTCCTCGTACATCATAATCCACAAAAAGCCGCTGCATTACTTTTACGTAACAGCAGCGGCCTGATAATTATTCTGTTTCTACAGGTGTTTCTGCATCTTCTTCATCAAATCCGATGATTTCTTCTTCGGCAGGAGCCTCGAATTTTTCTTCTTTGCCTCCGTCTGATAAAAGATCATCAACATCATCTGTCTGAACAAATGCCTCTGCAGCACTCTTTACTTCTTCATCTGTATCAAGTTTGATGTTGCTGTAACACTTCATTCCTGTTCCTGCAGGTATCAGCTTACCAAGGATAACATTTTCCTTAAGTCCGATAAGGTGGTCGACCTTACCCTTGATAGCAGCATCCGTAAGGACTTTTGTTGTCTCCTGGAAGGATGCGGCTGAAAGGAAAGAATCTGTAGCAAGGGAAGCCTTCGTGATTCCGAGAAGGATACGTTTTCCTTCTGCCGGCTTTTTGCCCTCCTGTATAGCCTTCTCGTTTGCATCATCAAAGTCAAGAACATCTACGAGTGTTCCAGGCATCATATCCGTATCGTTATTCTGCTCGATGCGGACCTTCTTAAGCATCTGACGAACGATAACCTCGATATGCTTATCACTGATCTCAACACCCTGAAGTCTGTATACTCGCTGAACCTCACGGAGCATATAATCCTGAACGGCTTCAACACCCTTTATACGAAGGATATCGTGCGGGTTTACGCTACCTTCGGTAAGCTCATCACCGGCCTCAAGCATCTGTCCGTCCATAACCTTGATACGTGATCCGTATGGGATAAGATATGTCTTTGAAACATTCTCTTCTGCATCCTCAACGATGATCTCACGTTTCTTCTTGGTATCCTTGATGGTTGCTTTACCCTTGATCTCTGTGATGATCGCAAGTCCCTTAGGTTTACGTGCCTCAAAAAGCTCCTCGACACGGGGAAGACCCTGTGTGATATCTCCACCGGCAACACCACCTGTATGGAAGGTACGCATCGTAAGCTGTGTACCGGGCTCACCGATAGACTGAGCTGCGATGATACCTACAGACTCGCCGACCTGTACCGGTTTTCCTGTTGCCATGTTTGCGCCGTAGCACTTAGCACAGATTCCGTTGTGTGAACGGCAGGTAAGTATTGTACGGATCTTGATCTTTTTATGAGGTTCTCCGTTTTTATCTGTAGTCTTCATGATCTTCTCGGCACTTGCCGGAGTGATCATCTGGTTCTTTTTAACTATAATATTTCCGTCGTTGTCATAGAGATCATCACATGAAAATCTTCCTGTGATCCTCTCCTGAAGTGATTCGATCTCTTCTTTTCCGTCTGCAAATGTATGTACAGGCATTCCGACGATCTCTTCTCTTCCCTCACAGCAGTCTTTCTCTCTGATGATAAGCTCCTGTGAAACATCGACCATTCGTCTTGTCAGGTATCCTGAATCGGCTGTACGAAGCGCTGTATCGGAAAGTCCTTTACGTGCACCGTGTGCAGACATGAAATACTCAAGTACGTCAAGACCTTCACGGAAGTTTGACTTGATCGGGAGCTCGATAGTATGACCTGTTGTATCGGCCATAAGTCCACGCATACCGGCAAGCTGTTTGATCTGCTTATCGGAACCACGGGCTCCTGAGTCAGCCATCATGAAGATGTTGTTGTATTTATCAAGACCTGTAAGAAGGTCATGTGTAAGCTCATCGTCAGTCTGTTTCCATGTCTCAACGACTTCTTTATAACGCTCTTCGTCTGTGATAAGTCCTCTCTTGTAGTTCCTTGTGATCCTGTCAACCTGAGCCTGAGCCTTCTCGATAAGTGCAGGCTTCTGAGCGGGCACGGTCATATCTGAAATAGAAACCGTCATAGCAGCACGTGTGGAATACTTATATCCCATTGACTTGATGCTGTCGAGTACCTCTGCGGTAACTGTTGCACCATGCTTATTGATGACCTTCTCAAGTATCTTCTTAAGCTGTTTCTTTGCAACAAGGAAGTCTATCTCGAGCTTCATCTCGTTTTCCGGAAGTGATCTGTCTACAAAGCCAAGATCCTGAGGAATTATCTCATTAAAGAGGATCCTTCCGAGTGTTGATTCGATAACAGCAGACTTAACATTTCCGTCTTCATCTGTCTTTTCAACACGAACCTTTATTATTGTCTGAAGAGTTATATATCCGTTTTCATATGCAAGGATAGCTTCATTCTTATCCTTGAAGATGCTTCCCTCGCCCTTTGCTCCCGGACGCTCCTGTGTAAGATAGTAGATACCGAGTACCATATCCTGTGAAGGAACGGCAACAGGACCACCGTCTGAAGGCTTCAGAAGGTTGTTAGGTGAAAGCAGCATAAAGCGGCACTCTGCCTGTGCCTCTACCGAAAGCGGAAGATGGACAGCCATCTGGTCACCGTCGAAGTCGGCGTTGAAAGCTGTACATACGAGAGGATGAAGCTTGATAGCCTTACCCTCAACAAGTATAGGCTCGAAAGCCTGTATTCCGAGACGGTGAAGTGTAGGTGCACGGTTAAGCATTACCGGATGCTCCTTGATAACATTTTCAAGAATATCCCATACTTCAGGCTGCATCTTCTCAACCATCTTTTTAGCATTCTTTATATTGTGAGCCATGTTATTTGCAACAAGCTCTTTCATAACAAACGGCTTGAAAAGCTCTATAGCCATCTCTTTAGGAAGACCGCACTGATAGATCTTAAGCTCCGGTCCTACGACGATAACAGAACGTCCCGAATAGTCAACACGCTTTCCGAGAAGGTTCTGACGGAATCGTCCGGTCTTACCCTTAAGCATATCGGAAAGTGATTTGAGTGCTCTGTTTCCGGGTCCTGTTACAGGACGTCCGCGACGTCCGTTATCAATAAGTGCGTCTACCGCTTCCTGCAGCATACGTTTTTCGTTTCTTACGATGATCTCAGGTGCACCGAGCTCAAGAAGTCTTTTAAGTCGGTTGTTCCTGTTTATTATCCTTCTGTAAAGGTCATTAAGATCTGATGTCGCAAAACGTCCGCCGTCAAGCTGTACCATAGGACGAAGATCAGGCGGGATGACCGGGATAGCATTCATTATCATCCACTCAGGACGGTTTCCCGACTCCCTGAATGCTTCTACTACCTCAAGTCTCTTTATTATCCTTGTTCTCTTCTGACCGGTTGAATCTGCAAGAGCCTTGTTGAGCTCCTCTGATTCCTTTTCAAGGTCTATAGCGGCAAGGAGCTCCTGAATGGATTCTGCTCCCATGCCGGCTCTGAAGGCATCACCGTATTTTTCATAAGCTTCATCATGCTCTTTTTCGGTAAGTACCTGCTTGTACTGAAGTCCTGTCTCTCCCGGATCGAGAACTATATAGTTTGCAAAATAGAGAACCTTTTCAAGTGTTCTCGGAGAAATATCGAGAATAAGTCCCATTCTCGAAGGGATTCCCTTAAAGTACCAGATATGTGAAACCGGTGCTGCGAGCTCGATATGACCCATACGCTCTCTACGAACGCTGGCCTTTGTAACCTCAACCCCGCATCTGTCACAGATAACGCCTTTATAACGTATCTTCTTGTACTTTCCGCAGTGACATTCCCAGTCTCTTGCCGGTCCGAATATCCTTTCACAGAACAGACCGTCTTTTTCGGGTTTAAGTGTCCTGTAGTTGATAGTTTCCGGCTTTTTTACTTCTCCGTGTGACCATTCCCTGATCTTATCGGGAGAAGCAAGTCCTATACGGATAGCATCAAAATTTAATGGCTGATAAGTTGAAGTATTATTTACATTTTCAGGCATCTAAATACCCCTTTCCGATGAAAGTCTGATTATAGTTTACGGTTATTCGAGTGAATCAAGTAAATCGTCCGTATCAAGATCCTCTTCCGGACTTTCTTCTTCGACATCAACCAGCTCTTCGCCCTTGAATTCCTGTTTTCCGAATCCATGCTCAGCAAAAGAATCTTCCTCAGAACGTCTGTCGAATTTATCGCCTTCTATAACCGAACGAAGATCTGTATCGCCGTAATCTACGGTTTCCATTATCTCTACTTCTGTATTATCATCACGCAATACTCTTATATCAAGGCCGAGAGACTGCATCTCTTTAAGCAATACCTTGAATGACTCCGGAATACCCGGCTCAGGTATATTCTCACCCTTGATGATAGCTTCATATGTCTTAACACGTCCTACAACGTCATCAGACTTCATTGTAAGGATCTCCTGAAGTGTATAGGATGCACCGTATGCCTCAAGAGCCCAAACCTCCATCTCTCCGAAACGCTGTCCGCCGAACTGTGCTTTTCCGCCGAGCGGCTGCTGTGTAACAAGAGAGTAAGGACCGGTTGAACGTGCATGGATCTTATCATCAACAAGGTGATGCAGCTTAAGATAATGCATGAATCCGATAGTCGTAGGACTGTCGAAATATTCTCCGGTACGTCCGTCTCTTAAAAGAACCTTTCCGTCCTCAGAGATCGGAACTCCCTTCCATTCTGCTCTGTGTGCTTTATTTTTATCAAGATAATCATAAACCTCAGGAAGGAGCTCGTCTTTGTGACGCTCTGTAAACTCTTCCCATGAGAGATTTACATAATCATTTGCAAGCTTAAGTGTATCCTGGATATCTACCTCGTTTGCACCGTCAAATACCGGTGTTGCGATCTCAAATCCCAAAGCCTTTGCCGCAAGGCTGAGGTGGATCTCAAGAACCTGACCGATGTTCATACGGCTTGGTACGCCCAGAGGATTGAGCACGATATCAAGCGGACGTCCGTTCGGAAGGAACGGCATATCCTCCACAGGAAGTACTCTGGAAACAACACCCTTGTTTCCGTGACGGCCGGCCATCTTATCACCGACAGAGATCTTACGTTTCTGTGCAATGTAGATCCTTACGCCTTCGTTTACTCCAGGTGAAAGCTCATCTCCGTTTTCTCTTGTAAATACCTTTGCGTCTACAACAATACCGTATTCTCCGTGAGGAACCTTAAGAGATGTATCTCTTACCTCTCTTGCCTTCTCACCGAATATGGCACGAAGAAGCCGCTCTTCTGCGGTAAGCTCTGTCTCTCCCTTAGGAGTAACCTTTCCGACAAGGATATCTCCCGCTCTTACAGTAGCACCGATCCTGATGATACCTCTTTCGTCAAGATCCTTTAATGCATCATCTCCGACACCCGGAACATCCTTTGTGATCTCCTCCGGTCCGAGCTTTGTATCCCTTGCTTCTGCTTCGTATTCTTCTATATGGATAGATGTGTAAACATCCTCTTCTACAAGTCTTTCACTAAGAAGTACAGCATCCTCGTAGTTGTAGCCTTCCCATGTCATGAATCCGATAAGCGGGTTCTTTCCGAGTGCAAGCTCACCATCCGATGTTGACGGTCCGTCAGCGATAACATCACCTGCTTTAACACGCTCGCCCTTGGTAACTATAGGTCTCTGGTTATAGCAGTTGCTCTGGTTGCTTCGCATGAATTTCGTAAGATGATATTCATCCTTTGTACCGTCATCACACTTGACCTGTATTTCTTTTGATGTAGCATAAGTAACCACACCGTCATGTTTTGCAACAACGCAGACGCCTGAGTCTACGGCTGCCTTTGATTCCATACCTGTTCCTACTACCGGCGCCTCTGTGAAGAGAAGCGGAACGGCCTGACGCTGCATGTTCGATCCCATGAGGGCACGGTTTGCATCGTCGTTCTGAAGGAACGGGATAAGAGCTGTAGCAACAGAGAATACCATCTTAGGAGAAACGTCCATATAATCAAATAAATGACGCTCGTACTCCTGAGTCTCTGCCCTGTAACGTCCTGATACATTTTTATGTATAAAATGTCCTTCCGCATCAAGAGGTTCATTCGCCTGTGCTACATGGTAATTATCCTCTTCATCAGCTGTCATATAAACAACTTCGTCTGTTACCCTCGGATTCATCGGATCTGTCTTATCAATCCTTCTGTAAGGTGCCTCGATAAATCCATACTGATTAATGCGCGCATATGATGCGAGAGAGTTGATAAGACCGATGTTCGGTCCTTCAGGCGTCTCGATAGGGCACATTCTTCCGTAGTGTGTATAGTGTACGTCTCGAACCTCGAATCCGGCTCTGTCTCTTGAAAGACCTCCCGGTCCTAACGCCGAAAGACGGCGCTTATGTGTAAGCTCACCGAGCGGGTTGTTCTGATCCATGAACTGTGAAAGCTGTGAGGATCCGAAGAACTCTTTAACGGCTGCTGTTACAGGCTTGATGTTGATAAGAGACTGCGGAGTGATGATGTCCGTATCCTGCGTAGTCATACGCTCTCTTACAACTCTTTCAAGTCTTGAAAGACCGATACGATACTGGTTCTGAAGGAGCTCGCCTACGCAGCGGATCCTTCTGTTTCCGAGGTGATCGATATCGTCATCTGTTCCGAGACCGTATTCGATATGCATGTTGTAGTTGATGGATGCCATGATATCCTCTTTTGTTATATGCTTAGGGATGAGCTCATGGTTCCTTCTTATAATAGCACTCTTGATCTCGTCTATATTGTCGTACTCATCAAGTATCTCTTTGAGTACAGGATAATATACTTCCTCCGTAACATGTACTTCCTCAGGATCAACATCCACGTAGCGTGTGATATCAACCATAAGGTTTGAAAGTACCTTTACGGTTCTTTCTTCTGTTTCCACCATTACATAAGGAGCTGCGGAATACTGGATATCATCTGCGATCTCCTTTGTTATAACGGTTCCCTTTTCGGCAATGATCTCACCTGTTTCGGCATTTATCACGTCTTCAGCAAGCTTTGCACCCTTTATCCTGTTCCTCAATGCAAGCTTTTTATTGAATTTATAACGTCCGACCTTTGCAAGATCATATCTTCTCGGGTCAAAGAACATTGCATTTATAAGACTTTCGGCACTTTCCACAGCGAGAGGTTCGCCCGGGCGGATCTTCTTATAGAGTTCAAGAAGACCTTCCTGATAGTTTGTTGAAACGTCCTTTAAAAGAGATGCCTCTATCTTTGGTTCATCTCCGAAAAGATCACGTATCTGTGCATCTGTGCCTACACCAAGAGCACGTATAAGTACGGTTATCGGTACCTTACGTGTTCTGTCTACTCTAACATAAAAAACGTCATTTGAATCTGTTTCGTATTCAAGCCATGCACCTCTGTTCGGGATAACAGTGCATGAATAGAGTTTCTTTCCGAGTTTATCGTGTGAAAATGCATAATAGATTCCCGGAGAACGTACCAACTGGCTGACGATTACACGCTCAGCACCGTTGATAACGAAGGTTCCGGTCTCTGTCATCAAAGGAAGATCGCCCATGAATATCTCATGCTCGGTCATCTCATCCTTTTCTTTATTGAAAAGGCGTACCTTTGCCTTAAGAGGTGCGGCATATGTGGTATCTCTCTGCTTACATTCCTTTACAGTATATTTCGGGGTGTCATCCATTCTGTAATCTACGAAA
>OQVT01002182.1_pt1 | contig 12587 bp, 8 predicted proteins | sample 1691561 | NCBI WGS metagenome assembly OQVT01 (sample SAMN03418260, study PRJEB22391) | human gut metagenome | biome: human-gut; feature: organic feature; material: feces | host: Homo sapiens | place: Tanzania | collected 2013-01 | reverse complement strand
TGCCAAAGGTCATCAGGCTGCCCACGCACTGCATGGCGATGCTGGGCAGACCCACCGTGTAGATGCGGCCAATGGCCTTGGCACTGGGCCGGAAGCCTTTGAAGCTGATCTGGATGTCCGGGTTTTTGTTCAGGTTGAAGAACAGGGTCATGCCTGCGCCGCAGAACTGGCCGATGACCGTTGCCACAGCTGCGCCGGTGGTGCCGGACAGCGCCTGCCCGCAGTAGCCAAAGATGAAGATGGGGTCCAGAATGATGTTCACCACTGCACCCACCAGCTGGCTGATCATGCTCAGCTGGGTGCGGCCGGTCGCGGCCAGCAGCTTTTCGCCCATGGTCTGGGTGAAAAGGCCCAGACTGAAGATGCAGCACACCGAAAGATACTGGATGCCCTGCTGGGCAATGGCTGCATCACTGGTCTGTGCATAAAAATAGGGCTTCATGCAGGTAAGGCCGATGACCAGAAACACCACAAAGCTGCACAGTGAAAGAAAAATGCCGTTCTCTGCCGTAGCGTTGGCACGGTGCTGGTTCTTTTCGCCCAGACTCTTGGACAGCAGGGCGTTGACGCCCACGCCGGTGCCCACGCCCACGGCGATCATCACGTTCTGCAGCGAGAACGCCAGCGAGACGGCGGTGAGGGCGCTTTCGCTCACATGGGACACGAACACCGAGTCCACCACGTTGTAAAGTGCCTGCACCAGCATGGAGATCATCATGGGCACGCTCAGCTTGACCAGCAGAGGGTTGATCTCCATGGTGCCCATGATATTTTCCCGCGCGGCGGGAGAGGTTTGGGATTGCTTTGTTTCCACGTTTGCTCCTTTTTTGACATTGGGATTCAGGGAATATGGCAAGGCAGCTGCCGAATAACTCCTTCCGTCATCGCTGCGCGATGCCACCGCTCCCCTTTTTGTCACTTGCGTGACATCTTCCCCCGGCCGGGGGAAGTCTTTCTCAATGAGGGAGGCTTTGGCAAAACCGGAAACTTTGCCGCACTGCCAAAGGCCCCATCTCCGAGGGGGCTGGCACGGCGTAAGCCGTGACTGGGGGAGTTTGCCCTTTAAAAAAGGAGAACATCATGAAAAAAATCATTCTGACCGGCGACCGTCCCACCGGCCGCCTGCATGTGGGCCACTATGTCGGTTCCCTGAAGGAGCGGGTGCGCCTGCAGAACTCCGGCGAGTACGATGAGATCTACGTTATGATCGCCGATGCACAGGCCCTGACCGATAACGCCGACAACCCGGAAAAGGTGCGCCAGAACATCCTGCAGGTGGCGCTGGACTATCTGGCCTGCGGCATCGACCCCGCCAAGACCCATATTTTCATCCAGTCCATGGTGCCGGAATTGACGGAGCTGAGCTTCTACTATATGAACCTCGTCACCGTGAGCCGCCTGCAGCGCAACCCCACCGTCAAGAGCGAGATCCATATGCGCAACTTTGAGACCAGCATCCCGGTGGGCTTCTTCTGCTACCCCATCAGTCAGGCTGCGGACATCACCGCCTTCCACGCCACCACCGTGCCCGCCGGTGAGGACCAGAAGCCCATGATCGAGCAGTGCTGCGAGATCGTGCACAAGTTCAACTCTGTCTACGGCGAAACGCTGGTAGAGCCCCAGATCGTGCTGCCCCAGAACGCCGCCTGCCTGCGCCTGCCCGGCATTGACGGCAAGGCCAAGATGAGCAAGAGCCTGGGCAACTGCATCTATCTGTCGGAGGAGCCGGAGGACATCAAGAAGAAGGTCATGTCCATGTACACCGACCCCAACCACCTGCGGGTGCAGGACCCCGGCAAGGTGGAGGGCAACCCGGTGTTCATCTATCTGGACGCCTTCTGCCGTCCGGAGCACTTTGCAGAGTTCTGGCCGGAATACCAGAACCTCGACGAGGTGAAGGCACACTACCAGCGCGGCGGTCTGGGCGACGTGAAGGTGAAAAAGTTCCTGAACAGCGTCATGCAGGCCGAGCTGGAGCCCATCCGCACCCGCCGCAAGGAGTGGGAGCAGCGCCTGCCGGAAGTGGTGGAGATCCTAAAGGAGGGCAGCGCCTACGCCGAAAAGACCGCCGCCGCCACCCTGGCCGACGTGCGCCGTTCCATGCGCATCGACTACTTCGACAACGACAATCTGCTGAAATAAAACGCGAAAGGGGCTGTTACACGGGGCTGCTGTGTGACAGTCCCTTTTTGCAATAAAGGAGTGTTTTTATGCATCAGGCATCCGATGCACGTTATTCCTCCATGCCGTACCACCGCTGCGGCAAGAGCGGCCTGCTGCTGCCCGCCGTCTCGCTGGGGTTCTGGCACAATTTTGGCGACACGGGCCGCTATGAGACCATGAAGCAGCTCTGCTTCACCGCCTTCGACCACGGCATCACCCACTTCGACCTGGCCAACAACTACGGTCCGGAGCCGGGCAGCGCCGAGAAGAATCTGGGCCGCATCCTGCACGAGAATTTCATGCCCTACCGGGATGAGCTCATCATCAGCACCAAGGCGGGGTATACCATGTGGGACGGCCCCTATGGTGACTGGGGCAGCCGCAAGTATCTGCTGGCCAGCCTGGACCAGAGCCTGCAGCGGCTGGGGCTGGACTATGTGGACATCTTCTACCACCACCGCATGGACCCCAACACCCCGCTGGAAGAGACCATGGGTGCGCTGGCAACCGCCGTGCAGAGCGGCAAGGCCATCTACGCGGGCCTGTCCAACTACAACGGCGAAACGCTGGAAAAGGCCACGGCCATCCTGAATGAGCTGCATGTGCCCTTCGTCATCAACCAGAATCGCTACTCCATCTTTGACCGCACCATCGAGCACAACGGCCTGAAGGAGACGGCCAACCGTCTGGGCAAGGGCATCATTGCCTTCAGCCCGCTGGCACAGGGCCTGCTCACCGACCGGTATCTGCACGGCATCCCGGCCGACAGCCGGGTGCGTACCGACGGCCGGTTCCTGAAGGAAAGCGCCCTCACCGAGGAAAAGCTGGCGCAGATCCGTGCCCTGAACGAGATCGCTGCCGCCCGCGGCCAGACCCTGGCCGAGATGGCGCTGGCCTGGATCCTGAAGGACGGGCAGGTGACCAGCGTGCTGATCGGTGCATCCCGCCCGGAGCAGATCCTGGACAACATCAAGGCGCTGGACAACACCACCTTCACCGCCGAAGAGCTGGAGGCCATCGACAAGGCTTCCGGATACAGCAAGGAGTGAGTATATGGCAAAAACGGTCTGGATCACCGGCGCAAGCTCCGGCATTGGCCGGGAGTTTGCCCGCCGTTACGCGGCCATGGGCTGCCGTCTCATCCTCACCGCCCGCCGGGCTGACCGGCTGACGGCATTGGCAGAGGAACTGAATGACGCCCACGGCACCGTGTGCCGCATCCTGCCCGCCGACCTTGCCGACCGGGCGGACTGCGACCGCCTGTGCGCGGAGCTGGCAGGGGAGCGCATCGACATCTTCATCAACAACGCCGGTTTTGGCGTCTGCGGCAGCATTCTGGAAACGGAGGAAGCCCGCGAGGAAGAGATGATCCAAGTGAACGTTGCCGCCATGGCGCGGCTGTTCCGCGCCGTGGTGCGCAAGATGAACGCACAGGGCGGCGGCACCATCCTGAATGTGGCGTCCTCTGCGGGGCTGCTGCCCGGCGGGCCCTATATGGCGGGCTACTATGCCAGCAAGGCCTATGTGGTCAGCCTGACCCGGGGCGCAGCCCAAGAACTGCGGGAAAAACGCAGCCCGGTGTACGTCTGTGCCCTCTGTCCGGGGCCGGTGAACACCGAGTTCAACGACCGGGCCGGGGTGGTGTTCGCGCTCAAGGGCATCACGCCGGAGTTCTGCGTGGACGAGGCCATCCACGGTATGCTGCACCATAAGACCATCATCGTACCGTCGGCCTTTATGCGGCTGTGCACCTCGGCGCAGAAGCTGCTGCCCACGCCTCTGCTGATGCCCATCGTAGCCCGTCAGCAGAAAAAGAAGCTGGGCTGACAGGCAAAGCGCACAAAACGCCTGTGGGGCTTTTGTGCAGGCTGCCGAACGCCTGCCCGGGGCAGGTAGGACGTCTGCCAAAATCAGGACATTTGCATGAAAAAACTTGCCGGAAAGCGAGAAATGCAGTAAAATTGTAGGACAAAATGCCTTGACACTGCCCACAAAGCATGCTACCTTAGTATACAAGAGCGGCTGTGTGCCGGGGAGGGGAAAGGTGCCTTTCCCGGAGGGACAGGGCCGCGCAGAAGGTCCGCCTGCGTGAGGACAACAAAAAGAACTCTGAATCAGAAAAGGAGAGATCGTATCATGAAGATCGCAATCATCAACGAGAACAGCCAGGCCCCCAAGAACGGCATCATCGAAGCAGCCCTGAAGAAGGTCGTGGAGCCCATGGGCCATGAAGTGGTCAACTACGGCATGTACTCCGACGCTTCTCCCCGCCTGACCTATGTGCAGTGCGGCATTCTGGCTGCCATCCTGCTGAACAGCGGTGCCGCCGACTTCGTCATCACCGGCTGCGGCACCGGCGAGGGTGCCATGCTGGCCCTGAACAGCTTCCCCGGCGTGATCTGCGGCCACGTGGCAGACCCGGTGGACGGCTACACCTTTGCTCAGATCAACGACGGCAACGCCGTGTCCATGCCGTTTGCCAAGGGCTTCGGCTGGGGCGGTGAGCTGAACCTGGAGTACACCTTCGAGAAGCTGTTCGGCTTTGGCTTCGGCAAGGGCTACCCCGCTGACCGCGTGGAGGCCGAGCAGAGCAACAAGAAGATCCTGGACGGCGTGCGTGCCGTGGCCTTCAAGCCCCTCATCGAGATCCTGAAGGGCATTGACCAGGATCTGCTGAAGGGTGCCATTGCCGGTGAGCACTTCCAGGAGCAGTTCTTTGCAGACTGCAAGGATCCTGAGCTGGCTGCCTACGTCAAGACCCTGCTGTAAGGGCCGGAGACGAGGACACCATGCAGGGACTGTATCAATTCAATGCAACCATCACCCACTTTCTGGAGGGCTTTCTGGAAACAGCGGTGCCCATGATCGCAGGTCTGGCCGAAGTGGTCGGCCTGTTCATCATCATCACCAGCCTGGCCAAAGCCAGCTACCACTATGTGCGGGCGACCTTTTTCAACGACCACCACGACTTCCATCATGAAATGAGCAGCGGCCTGACCACCGCGCTGGAATTTCTGATGTCGGCCGAGATCGCTAAGACCTTCCTGCTGCAGAATCTGGAATCCGTCGTGCCGCTGGCAGCTACCTTCGCGCTGCGCGCCATGATGAGCCTGCTGCTGCACTGGGAGATGGAGGGCGGCCACCGCCCGGCCAACGCCAACGAAGAACCCGATCACCCGGAAGGCGGAGAGAACAGATAACAGGCAAAACATTTGCCAAACTTTTGCACGGCATGGTTTCGCCGTGTTGTGAAAAACGTAAAACCTTGAGATGAATACTTGACAGGTTTGCACAAAGAGACTATACTCGTGCCATCGAAAGCAAAGGCGCTGACGGAAGCAATTCCGCCAGCGCCTTTTGTGTTTTCGGCAAGTAGGCAGTCAGTGGGAGATAGAGGGCTTTCTGACTGCAAAAACCGACGCTCTGCCGTTTGGTATTCTGGCGGAGAGCGGCAAGATGCACCGGGGGTCTGGTGCCCCGGGCAGTATATTTTGTGGGAGGGATCCTTGTTATGTTCAACTCCATCAACACCTGTTGGACGCTGGTGGCAGCGTTCCTGGTCTACTTCATGCAGGCGGGTTTTGCCCTGAGAAGAAAGTCTTTCACAAACTTCTTTGGCATTGCCGAGCTCCGATTTGCTCTCGGTCATAAATGCAAGGTTTCCGCCGAGAAGCTCGTCTTTGCCGAGCACGGCTTTAATTCCTCTGCCGGGAACAGCCTCAAAGCTTTGCGGCTCTTCAAAGTCAATTCCGTTTTCTTTTGCTTTTTCTATAACCGCCTCTGCAAGCGGATGCTCACTGCCGGATTCTATGCTTGCGGCAAGTGAAAGCAATTCATCGGAAGTGATTTCATCGTCGATTATTTCTATATCCGTAACCGAGGGATGACCCGAGGTAAGCGTGCCGGTTTTGTCAACAACAACAGTGTCTACCGTGTGAAGATTTTCAAGGCTTTGCGCCGATTTTATCAATATGCCGAGCTCCGCCGCCTTGCTTGTGCCGACCATTATCGCAACTGGGGTTGCAAGCCCGAGCGCACATGGGCAAGATATAACAAGTACCGAAACCGCGCAGTTGAGTGCAAACTCAAAATCCTTGCCTAAAACGCCCCAAATCACCGCCGTTACAACAGCGATTAACATAACTATCGGCACAAAAATTCCGCTTATTCGGTCTGCCAGACGCGCTATGGGAGCCTTTGAGCCGCTTGCTTCGTCTACCATCTTAATTATTTGCGCGAGCGTAGTCTCTTCACCTACTTTAGAGGCAGTGAATTTAAAGCTTCCGTTTTTGTTTATCGTTGCGGATATTACGCTGTCTCCAACGCCCTTTTCAACGGGTATGCTCTCGCCTGTGATTGCGGATTGGTCTATATAGCCCGTGCCCTGAGAGATTATGCCGTCAACCGGTATGCTCTCGCCGGGCTTGATTACTACCGTGTCGCCTGATACTATCTGCTCTGTCGGCACGGTAGTTTCTTTCCCTGCTCTTATAACAGTTGCCGTCTTGGGGGCAAGGGCGACTAATTTTTCGAGCGTTGAGGAGGTCTTTGCCTTTGAGCGGGATTCCAAATATTTGCCGACGGTTACGAGCGTTAATATCATCGCACCCGATTCAAAATAAAGCGAGTGCGAATAAGACATCACAAGCTCCATATTATCGGTAGCAAAGCCGTACATCATGCGGTACATGACAAAAATGCCGTATAAAACCGAAGCGCTCGAGCCGAGAGCCACAAGCGAATCCATGTTGGGAACACGCTTAAAAAGTGCCTTAAAGCCGGATTGATAAAACTTTCTGTTGACAAATATTATCGGCAGTGCAATCAAAAACTGCGTAAATGCCGAGATCAGCGCGTTTTCGGTTCCGTGCAAAAAAGACGGCATTGGCAAATGTATCATGTGCCCCATTGCGACATACATCAGCGGCACCAATAAAATAATAGAAGTTACAAGTCTTCTCTTCATGGATTGCTGTGCACTTTCTTCGCTTTCGCGCCTGCGCCGCCATTCGTCGGTATAAGTGTTTTTGCTGCCGGAGGATTTCGACTGCTCCTCACAAGAAGCACCGTAGCCTATTGAAATAACCGCGTTTGTTATGTCTTTGCCGGAGAGTAGGCTTTCATCATAATCAACGCTCATTCTGCCTGTTAAAAGGTTGACATCAACATCTTTTACGCCGTTTAGTTTGCCGACTGTTTTTGTCACGTTTGCCCGGCAGGCGGCGCAGGTCATGCCGGTGACAATAAATTTTTCGGTTTTCACCATTCTCACCTCTTGCTATTTTAACTTTTTAACGAGCTCAACCGTTTCGTCAACAACAGAGGTGTTGCCATGCTTTATTTCTTCGACAACGCAGGAGTGCATATGGTCCTGCAAGATGATGTAGCCGAAGCTTTTAAGAGCGCTCTCTGCCGCGGCGGTTTGTATTAAAATATCGCCACAGTATCGGTTGTCTTCAATCATCTTTTTTATTCCGTTAAGCTGACCTATTATTCTATTGAGCCTGCTTTGAAGCTGACGCTGTGCTTCGTCGCTTCTCGGTGTTGCCTTGTGCCTGCAGCAGCAAGGGCAGCTTTCGTTATTATTAGTATTACCCAAAAAAATCACCTGCTTTGCACTATACCCTGCGGGGGTATTTTTAGTTATAATATACCCATATGGGGTATTTGTCAAGGGTAAAATTAAAGCTGCAAGAAAATTTCTTACAGCTTTAATCAAAATGATTATTTGTTATCTTTATGCTTGTTTCTGTATTGTACCGGAGTAAGACCGTGCATTTTCTTAAATCTGCGGTTAAAGTGCTCAACGCTCGGGTATCCCGCGCTTTCGGCAACCTTTTCAACGGTCAAAGAGGTGGTGGCGAGCAGCTCCTCCGCCTTTTTCATGCGAACCTTTTTAACGTTGTCGCAGAAGGTCATGCCGGATTTTTCTTTAATATATTTTGAAATATACTGCTTTGAAAGATAGAATTTGGAGGCAAGCTCGTCAAGGGTTACTGTTTGATAGTTGTCTCTGATATAGTCTATCATCTCAATGATTCTCGGGTCAACGTTCACCTGAAATTCCTGAACCTGTTTTATCTGGTTGACCGCAACAACAAGAGCCACGATTGAAGAGCGGATAATATCCTCGTCGATTCCGACGCCCCAGTGATAACCGTCGCCCGCTTTGATGCGAACGTAAGAGACCGCCTTTGAGGTCGAACCTGTTGTGAGCGCGTGCTCTTCGTAAATATCAATATCAAAATCAACATCAAAATATTTCTGAAAAGCCTTGCTTACCGCGTCAAGACGTCCGTTACCCTCTGCCTTAACATTAAATACACTGCCGGAGGAAAGCTCAATAACAATTTCTGCCTTGATGTTGTCTTCTCTGCGGAAAGAGTGTTTGGGGCTTGTGAAAATGGGGGTATTGGTGATGTATTTTTCGCTGAATACATTATATACCAAATCGGGTGTAAGCTCTTTGTGCTGATGGTCCGAAACGGATTTTACCGTGTAGCCCAGCTCCTCGCGCATTTTTTCGGGAATTTGAAGGCCGAAGCTGCGGTTGAGGATATATGCAACGCCGCCCTTGCCGGACTGGCTGTTGATTCTGATAACGTCCGAATCGTATGTTCTGCCGACATCCATCGGGTCGATGGGCAAATAGGGAACATTCCATTTTTGCAGCTTGTTGTCTTCTCTGTATTTGATGCCTTTTGCGATTGCATCCTGATGCGAACCGGAAAAGGCTGAGAACACAAGCTCGCCCGCATAAGGGGAGCGTTCATAAACGTGCATATTTGTGAACTGCTCATATTTTTTAACGATTTCGGGCATATTGCTGAAATCAAGCTTCGGGTCAACGCCGTGTGAAAACATGTTCATTGCAAGCGTGATTATGTCAACGTTGCCGGTTCTTTCACCGTTGCCGAAGAGTGTACCCTCAATTCTGTCTGCACCGGCGAGAACTGCAAACTCGGCGTCGCAGACGCCGCAGCCGCGGTCGTTGTGCGGGTGAACGCAAAGAGTCACCGCGTCTCTGTATTTAAGATTTTTGTGCATATACTCAACCTGTGAAGCAAAAACGTGGGGCATAGAGTTTTCAACGGTTGTGGGCAGGTTAATTATTGCTTTGTTGTCTTTGGTAGGCTTCCAAACATCGAGCACGGCATTGCAAACATCCAAAGCGTAGTCAACCTCTGTGCCGGGGAAGCTTTCGGGGCTGTATTGGAACGAGAAATTGCCCTCGGTCTCATTGGCAATGTCAAGCAGCAGCTTTGCGCCGTCAACGGCAATCTGTTTAACCTGCTCTTTGCTCTTTTTAAACACCTGCTCGCGCTGTGCGACGGAGGTTGAGTTATAAAGATGAATAACGGCGTGCGGCGCACCCTTAACAGCCTCAAATGTTTTGCGGATTATATGATCTCTCGCCTGTGTGAGAACCTGAACGGTAACGTCATCGGGGATAAGACCGTCGTCTATAAGACGGCGCATAAATGTATATTCGGTTTCAGAGGCGGCAGGGAAGCCGACCTCTATCTCTTTAAATCCTATATCAACAAGAAGCTTAAAAAATTCGAGCTTTTCTTCAAGGCTCATCGGCTCAATAAGAGCCTGGTTACCGTCGCGCAGGTCAACACTGCACCATGTTGGGGGAGCTGTGATATGATCCTTTTTCACCCAGTCATATGTGACTGCCGGAGGCATAAAATACTGCGGTTCATACTTCTCAAAATTTTTCATAACGATAATACCTCACAATCAAAATAAATCGCCCCTGTTCACGGCAGGGACAACCGTGAACAGAGACGGAAGAATTACATTCTTACGCGGTACCACTCTGTTTTCGCACACATGGCGCGCACTTTAGAGCACTTGCTTTCGCTTTATGCTTTGCCCATTAACGCCGGGCCCGCGTCTGCGCCTACTGATATGTAACCGGCGGTTATCATAGGGTTCGGGCAGCGGCTCTGAGGCGAGTTCACCGGCGTTTATCTGTTGCATCGCACCAAACTGCAACTCTCTGAAAGACTTGCGGCGGTTACTGTTCCTCTTCATTGCCTTTGATTTATTTTACTGTTATATTATAGCACCGAGCATTGCTTTATATAGTGAGTTTTTTAGCTTGTTTATTGACTTATTTTAACCTCTTTTGCCAAAAACGCAAAATGACCGTTAAAATTGCTTGATTACGCTGACAACGGTTTCACCTTTTAAATCAATAAAATCTCTATAATCACAGGGATATTCGCCTTTATCCGTTACCCAGCCCTCGGGCAAATACAGCCTTCCGTGAGAAGAAGACGGTATATTGATTTTTATGGTTGCTTTGCCGTCTTTTTTATCCCATCTGACAAAAACTTTGCCATTGACCGAATTATGCCAAGCCTCTGCAAACGAAAGCTTTTCAATAAAGTTCGGACGAATATCAACTCTTGATATATCGTCACATTCACTGTTTATGCGTATGCCTGCCACATAGCTTATGAACCATGCCGAAACATCGCCCCAGAAGTGGTGGTTGAGTGAATCAAGATGCTCGGGATAGAAAGATTCCCAAAGCGAAGTTGCACCCTTTTGAAGCCAAAAACCGTAGGAGGGGAAGCCGGGACCTTCTATCATTTTATATGCAAGGTCGGCATATCCGTTATCTGCAAGAACACGAAAAACATACCGTCCGCCGAGAAAGCCCGCGTCAAGCAAATCGGAGTTTCTGTGGATGTTTTCCACAAGTCTTTTAACAGCAACGGGGATTTCGTATTCTTCAAAAACTCCGTATTGAACAGCGAGCGCGATTGCCGTTTGCGAATCGCTGAGCACCGTCATTTTGCGCTTGTCAACAAGATGTTTTCTGATTGCGGATCTGAACTCATCACGGAGCTCGGCGGCAAAATTGTGCTGTGCCATTTGACCGAGCGCAGAGAAAATTTCGGCAGCCATAGAGCAAATGCTCATCGAAATAATGCTGTCTGTGACAATGAGGGGGCACTTAGGCTTGTCCGCATCGCGGTTTGCATGCAGCCAGTCACCGAGACCTATTGCGATAAGTCCGTTTTCATCGCGCCTGCCGGAGATATAGTTGAGATAGCGCAGTATGCTTGCCGCGTTTTCTTTCAGAATTTCTTTGTCTCCTCTGTATTTGTAGGTGAAGTAGGGGAGGTAGGTCAAAACCGAGTCCCATGCAGGGCCGTTGCCCCATTCATAGCCCCAGTCTGCGGTCGGAACAATACCCGGAAGCGAGCCGTCCTCTTTCTGTGATTTTCTTATATTCCTCAGCCATTCAAGGTAGCTCTTTTCGGGGTTGAGGTTCAACAGCATATGCTCTGCCGAAACAGCCGCATCGCCCGTCCAGCCGTTCTTTTCGCGGTGCGGGCAGTCTGTGGGGAAGTAGTAGAAGTTAGAAAGGTCAGAAATTCTTGCCGCCTTTTGAATTGTGTTTGCAGTCTCGTCAGAGCAGCAAAATCCTCCCGTTTCTTTCAAAGCCGAGTTTGCTTTTATATATGTGAGAGTTTCGGGTACAGCTTCATCTTCTTTAAGACCTATAACAAGGCAATAGCGATAACCGTGGTATGTGAAATCGGGGATAAAAGACTCTTCTCCGCCCTTGCAAATATATATGTCTCTTTGAGCATAGTATTTGGGGTAGAAGTTTGAGAATGTCTCGGTATAAAGGTCACCGTTTTCATTTAAAATTTCAGATGTGAAAAATTCTATTCTTCTGCCGGGTTCGGCGTTCTTTATCTTAAATTCAAACACACCTGCGGCGTTGGTACCAAAGTCAAATATATATCCGTCGGTGGTTTCGGGTGTTTCAAGGCTTGCCCAGTGCTCTCTTCTGCTCGGGCTGTAATCCTGAAGTCCGCCTTTTTTGATGCTGACGGGCGCAATTTTTTCGGTTGCGACAATCGGTTCTGCCTCGCAGAGCCTTGTTTCGCCGCGCGGAGTTTCGCAGAAAAATGCGTTGCCCCATTCGCTGTCGTCAAAGCCGGGCGTATTCCAGCCGTTTTGTTCTTTGAGCGCATTGTAGAATGTGCCGCTGCGAAGATCGTCAAACCATATCGGAGAGTCGCTGACCTTAAAGCTCTCGTCCGCCTCAAAAGAGAACACCTCTCCGTCTGCGTATTCGCCCTCAAGGTTCAGCGCAAGTTTTGGGCTTGAACGCCATTTGGCTTTGTCAAATTCCCAAATTATGCCGCCCGGAGCGTTTTGCATACCGTTGCCGAGCATAACGCCTATAACATTCTCGCCATCTTTTAACAGCTGAGCAATGTCGTAGTTGTCATAATATATAATGTGGTCGGGGTTTGATATATACGGCGCAAGCATACCCTTTGTGATGTCTTTGCCGTTTATATACAGCTTATAAAATCCGAGACCGCATATGGTGATTTCGGCTGATTTCAGCTCTTTTTTTATTTCAAATGTCTTTCTGAAAAGCG
>OQVT01002181.1_pt1 | contig 12589 bp, 7 predicted proteins | sample 1691561 | NCBI WGS metagenome assembly OQVT01 (sample SAMN03418260, study PRJEB22391) | human gut metagenome | biome: human-gut; feature: organic feature; material: feces | host: Homo sapiens | place: Tanzania | collected 2013-01 | reverse complement strand
GGGCTGCAAGGTGGGATTCGAACAGCCCGTGCCCGGCGCTTTGCGTCCCGCCGGGGAAAAATGCCCCGGTGGGGCATTTTCAGGGCGCGGGAGAATTCGCGCGTCTGCGCCATATCCGCTGTAGAATCGAAAGATTTTGCGGCAGATATTTTTGGTTTTCCGTCCCCAAACACGGTGTTTCAAGTTTGTACAACGACCAACGCTAATTGAAATTGCCCGCAACTTATAACCCCCTGCAAAAAGGGCAACAGCCGTGTTTTCATGGATGCAGATGCCGCTTATAAGCCAAACCAAAAGACCGAAGCTGCAAAGTAAAATGCAGCTTCGGTCTTTTTTTGTGAGCCTATGCGGTGATTGGTCTCAATTTTTTATGTTTCTACCTTTTTATAATAGGACTGCTGTTCCAAAAGGACATCCAATATTTTATTCACGCTTAAAAGTGTCTGTCGGTCGCAGCGCGCCAGCTTTTGGCTGATTTCGTTATCGATCAGGGCGTCCCGCCTTGCATAAGGGGTGTCCAGCAAGAAAAAATCCAAGGATGTATCCAATGCGTAAGACAATTTCAAAAGCAGGGAAAGTGACACTTTTGTCTGTCCGCTTTCGATATGGCTCATGTGGTTGTTAGAGCAGTCCACAAGCTCGCTGAGCTCTGCTTGTGTCAGACCTCGCCGTTGGCGGGCCATGCGGACACGATGCCCCACTTTGTCGAAGTCGATTTCCGGCTGCATAGAGTTCCTCCGTTATATTTGACAAATATACATAAAACGAACAATTATATTATATATCGCAAAAAATCAAATAAAATTATCTGCAACGGCATATTGCATCTACAGTTTGACAGTGATATAATTATTGATAAGAAATTGCATCTACAGTTAAAATAATGTGGCGGTGATTCAAGATGAAAAAAATTCGAAACTTTTTGTGTATGTGCTTATTGATTATATTGGCGGCTATATATCCAATGAGTTCGTATGCTGCAATGTATCTTTATAAGTACCAATGTACAGATCAAAATTGGGCTGAAGGTGTAGTAAAACTAGCCCGGAACGAATACGGGGACACGTTGGGTGACTGGGTAAATTATTTTGTCTTTGAGTCAACCTATCGTCCAAAAGCCTTTGGCGGCAGTAAGTTTCCACACGGCAATGATAAAAGATATCCCACCACCTATAAGGTTAATGACGGAAAATATGACGTGAATATATATGGTGCGAAAGGATGTCAAGCCTACGCTTATTTTGTCAGTAAGGTTGTCTATGGGGAGGACCACAGCACAAAAGTGTCCGAGGGCGAAAGCGCAGGTAATGTTACCGCTAACGGATTAAAACAATTCATCACCTATTATGCTCAACCCGGCGAGAACGTCAGATTCGGAAATGTTCCTCACTCCGTATCCTATGTGGCATGCGAAGAGGGAGGCTTCTGGTATTTGAATTATCCGAACGACGATAATCCCTATATATCGCTGGATTTTGTCACCTATGACAAGGCTGCGACATTTTGTAATACATACAAGGATGTACCCTATATCTACAATAGTAACAAAAATGACAAACCTGTTAATGGCGACGGTAGTGGTAGCGGCGGCAGCGGTTGCGGTTGCAGTGAAGCCAACGCCGGTTACTACAAAGTTACCGCAACCGATGGTCTTAGCGTAAACTCCGGACATAACTTCAACTCTAAGTGCGGTGAGCTTTCCTACGGTCAGGTCGTCAAGGTTTCAAAAGCCAGCGGCACAGGAGGTGTCAGCGGGACATACGGTCACATTGTGTACAACGGCAAAGAATGCTACATCGCCATGAAGTACATGACCCGTGCCTCCGATTCAGAGGTTTGCGCAGCTGTTGGACACAATCAGCAAACCATACCCGGCAAAGCGGCCTCCTGCACGGCGTCCGGTCTTACGGACGGTGTCCGCTGCACACGCTGTGGCGCGACAATTACGTCGCAGCAGACGATCCCTGCCATGGGACACACCTTTGGCAGTTGGAGAGACAAAAGCGCTGCAACCTGCACAGCGCAGGCAACCCATGTTGCCGTGTGCGGTCGCTGCGGCAGTGAATACGGCAGCGTAACCCCTTACGGAGATTATGTACAACATATTCAGGATCCAAACAACAAGGAATACTGCAAGGTCTGCGGGCAAAAATGCTTTGAGGAAGAGGTTCAGGAAGGCGTTTCTGCCTGGACAAAAGCCGATGAAGCGCCCGACGGGGTCGAGATCGTAAACCGCAAGTGGAGCTATACCAAGCGCGAGTACACAACCAGCAGCAATTCGAACCTGCCGGGATGGGTTCAGTACAAAACGACTTCCGCTTGGAACGACTACGGCGGTTGGAGCGACTGGCAGAACAGTGCGGTAAGCGGCTCCGATTCCCGCCAGGTTGAAACGCGCTGGATCGAGCCGGTCACGCAGCACCGTTACAATTATTACCGTTATATCAACTCGGCACACAATTATTATGCTACGACCAAGGGGTATAACGGCTGCAACACTTTGGAGGAACTGTCGCTGACATCTCCGCTGACCTTGAAAAGCACCAGCGGCGGTGTGGAGGCCTACGGCACGGCGCAGTGCAACGAATCTGCCAGCGGGGCGCACAGCGCGCACCAAAGAAACAGCTGGCTGAAAGACAGCGTGCGTAACCGCGCCTTTGAAACAGATGTGGTTATTTCGCCCGGTTATACGCAGTACCGCTACCGCGACCGTTCTTTGTCCTATACCTATTATTACTATAAAGACAGCTCGAAGGACTCTGACACCAAGCCGTCCGGTGAGGATATCAGCAATGTTACCGAGTGGGTCAAGTATAAAACGAACATCTGCGTCACCTTTAATGCCGCAGGCGGCAGCAGCCCGATTGCCAGCAAAAACGTAACCTTAGGTGATACATACGGCGAGCTGCCCACCCCCACGCGTGCGGGGTATACATTTGCGGGCTGGTACACGGAGGCAGCGGACGGCACACAGGTGACCGACAAAACACCTGTGAACGGGGCTGCAAACCACACGCTGTATGCGCGTTGGGAGGCTATCAGCTACAAGGTCAGCTTTGACGCCAATGAAGGCACCGTTTCGGTTGCAGAAAAGAGTGTGCTGTTCGGCAGCGCCTACGGTGAACTGCCTACGCCGACACGCGGAGGATATGATTTCCTGGGCTGGTACAACGACCGCGAGAACGGAGTGGCTGTTACCAGCGAAACCGTTGTTGCCACAGCCGCAGACCATACGCTCTATGCGCAGTGGGAAAAACAGGATCCCTGCGCCGCAGGGCATACATTTGGCCGCTGGGCAGAAAAGACTTCCGCTACCTGCACCACACAAGCCACGCATATGGCGGTATGCAGTGTATGCGACCAGGAATACGGCGATTTTGTTCCCTACGGCGACCTTGCGCCCCACACCTATGGGGAATGGACAGTAGTCCGTGAGGCTACCGTTGAGGAAACAGGCTTGAAACGGCGCACCTGCACAGTGTGCGGTCACGACGAGGAGCAGGAAATTGAGAAGCTGCCCCCTGTGGTAGATGAAAACGCACCGCAAATTGTTATGGGTACCGCTACCGGTCGTGCGGGCAACACCGTGGATGTGACAATTTCCCTGAAAAACAATCCCGGCGTTGCCTCCGTACTGATTACAGTCGGCTATGATATGAATGCCATGACGCTGACCGATGTGACGGACGCCGGAATTTTGGGCGATATGGTTATTGACCGAAGCCAGATGGGGAACAGCCCTTACACCATTTCCTGGGAAGGGGACAATCTCAAAGAAAACTGTACTGCGGACGGCACCATTGCCACCTTGACGTTCACTGTCAAGGAAGGGGTTGCCGAAGGCAGCTACCCCCTCACGGTCAACTATGACGAATCTCAATACGGTATCATGGACACCGAGGGGAACAGTCTCCATTTGGACATTGTAAACGGTGGCATTACCGTGCGCAATGTTATCCTTGGCGATGTGGACGGCGATGGAAACATCACACCCCATGACCGAATGGTTTTGTCCCGCTACTTGGCAAAATGGAACGGCTACGATACGCAGATTGATTTGGCAGCGGCCGATGTAGATGCAGATGGTTCCGTGACACCTCACGATCGTATGGTGCTTTCCCGTTATCTGGCAAAGTGGAAGGGTTATACGACGCTTCCCTATAAGAAATAACAAAGTTTGCCCGTTGTATGCAAATGCTTTCTGATCCCCCGGAACGATCAGAAAGTCTTGTAAATATACTCCTTTACCGGGAGTTCCCCAAATACCAGACAAGAAGCAACTTATCAGGAGGAATAGAATGAAAATCAAACAGTTCATCAAAAGAGCTGTATCGCTGGTCGCAGCCTGTGCGCTTTTGGTGTCAAACACGAGCGTTTTTACAGCGTTTGCCGAGGATTCTGTGCCGGCGATCTATGCAGAAAAGGTCGATGCAATGCCCGGCGATACAGTAGACATCCATGTCAGTGTCAAAAACAACCCCGGATTTGTGTCCATGCAAATCGTAGCAACATACGATCCCAATGTTCTGACCTTGACAGGTGCCACGCTTGAGGCGGCCGGAATGAACGATAACAGTGCCCCCGTAGAGGAAGCGGACGGAGAATACTGGATCGATTTCTCAAATGACACGGCAAGAAAAGATAACACTGCCGATGGCAGTGTTTACACCCTGACATTCCAGGTGAACAAGAATGCCGCTGTCAAATCTTATCCGGTTGCGTTGCGGTTCAACTACGGCTTGAATTATAACGAGGATATGCTTTCGTTTGTGGCGCAGGACACCGCCGTCAACGTCATTTGCAAGCACGCCGATTTGCAGACCGTTGCCGCAAAGGCAGAGACCTGCACGGAGAACGGTAATATTTCCTACTGGTATTGCCCGACCTGCGACAAGTGCTTTAAGGACGCAGAGGCAGCCACTGAAATTAAAAAAGCCGAAACAATTATCGCCGCGCATCACACGATGAAGCAGGTTCCCGCAAAGGATGCGACTTGCGAAAGCGAGGGCAACATTGCGTATTATACCTGTTCCGTCTGCGGCAAGCTCTTTAAGGATGCCAATGCCGTAACGGAGACGACTGCTGATGCGGTAAAGTTGGAGAAATTGTCTCACAAGCTGACCAAAACCGAGGCGGTTCCCGCCACCTGTACGAAGGGCGGCAGCAACGAGTATTACACCTGCTCCGCTTGCGGCAAGATTTTCAAGGACGCAGACGCCTCAACGGAAACATCTGTTGAAGCTGAAAAAACCTCTAAAATTCCCCACACCCTGACCAAGACCGAATATAAGGCTGCCACCTGTACCGAGGACGGCAATACCGAATACTACACCTGCTCTGTTTGCGGTAAGATTTTCAAGGATGAGAACGGTACGCAGGAAACTTCCGTCGAGGCGGAAAAGCTTGTCGCTACAGGTCACAGCCTGACTAAGACCGACGCCAAGGCTGCCACCTGCACCGAGGACGGCAACAACGAGTATTATACCTGCTCCGCCTGCGGCAAGATTTTTAAGGATGCCGATGGCAAGACCGTAACCACCGTGGAGGCTGAAACGATTGCAGCCACGGGTCACACGATGACCAAGACCGAAGCCAAGGCCGCCACCTGCACCGAGGATGGCAACAACGAGTATTACACCTGCTCCGCCTGCGGCAAGGCATTTAAGGATGCCGACGGCAAGACCGTAACCACCGTGGAGGCTGAAAAGATCGCCGCCACGGGTCACACGATGACCAAGACCGAAGCCAAGGCTGCTACCTGCACCGAGGATGGCAATATTGCCTACTGGTATTGCAGCGTATGCAATAAGTACTTCTCTGACGAGAGTGGCACCACCGAAACCACCTTGCCCGATACCGTTATCAAGGCGCATCACACGATGACCAAGACCGACGCCAAGGCTGCCACCTGCACGGCAGAGGGCAACAACGCTTACTACACCTGCTCTGTCTGCGGCAAGGTTTTCAAGGACGAAGCCGGTACGCAGCCCACAACGGTTGCCGCTGAAACGCTGAAAAAGAAAGCCCACACCCCCGTGGTCGATGCCGCTGTCGCAGCCACCTGCCAAAAGACCGGTCTGACCGAGGGTTCTCATTGCTCCGTCTGTAACGAGGTTCTGGTTGCGCAGAAGGTCGTTGACAAGATTCCCCATACCGTTGTCGTTGATGCAGCAGTAGAGCCGACCTATTCCTCCACCGGTCTGACCGAGGGCAAGCATTGCTCCGTTTGTAACGAGGTCATCGTAAAGCAGACCGTTATCCCCGCCAAGTCCGAATCCAACGTTACCGTCATCGGTGACGAAACCTTTGCCGGTTCCAAGAAAGAATTGGCGGATGCCGTTTTGTCTGCGGAAGATATCGAAAACATCAACAGCGGCAAAGACGTTACCATTCGCCTGAATGTTGCGATCAAGAGCGATACGACGGATGCCATCAAGGAGCAGGTCATTGCCAAGCTGAAGGACTATACCATCGGCACTTTCTATGACATCGACATCTCCAAGAGCGTTGACGGCGGCGCTCCGGTGGCTGTTACCGACACGAACGCCCCGGTTCGCATTCAGTTGGCGCTTGCCGACAGCCTGATCAATACCGATACCACAGTCAAGCGCGAATACAAAATTGTCCGTTTCCACTATGACAGTGTTACCGGTCAGACCGTGGTAGATATTCTGGATGCAAGCTATCACGCCGGGTATAACAAGCTGGCTTTCAACACCGACAAGTTCTCTGTCTATGCGGTGGTTTATAAGGATACCAAAAAGGCTCCCGCGCCGACCGCTACCCCCGGCAGCAGCTCCGGCAACAGCGGAAACGCTTCCGCCGAAGCTTCGTCTGTTACCGGTAAAGTCTGCCCGATTTGCGGATACAATAACTGCAAACTGGGTAACGACAATCGCTGGCATTGCGGCAAATGCGCACACAGCTGGCAGGAATACGGGCAGGCTGGCAGCACCCATGCTGCCGACAGCGCACCGAAATCTCCCAAGACAGGCTTGTTTTGATGTATAAGTTCTAAGGCAACATCCCCATCTGTTGGCAGCAGCAGATGGGGATTCTTGGTAGGATGCGAGGTATCCTTTTATGGTAGATTCCAAAAAAACAAACAATTCCGCACTGTTTCGCATGGCACTGGCTGCGGCAGCCGTAATATTGGCGGCAGCGGCAGTTGTGATCGGCGTTGCAAGGGCAGCAAAGAAACCTGCGGATGACACTTCCCGGGAACAATCGCCCGTTGTTACAGAAAGTCCTTCCCCTTCTGCTGCGTCGGAGCCAACCAGAGAACTGACCGTTGCGCCGGCGCCCGTGGATTTTTCCGTATGGAAATCCGTAAATGATGAAATATACGGTTGGCTGGAAATCCCCGATACAAACATTAGTTACCCCGTAGTGCAGAGTGCCACATCCGACGAGTATTACCTGCGGCGTCATTATGATGGAACATCAAATACCTACGGCACGATCTTCTCCCAAGGAACCTATAACAACACGGGGTTTACCGATCGGGTGACGACGCTGTACGGTCACGATGTATGGAACGAGGACTTGTATTTTCATCAGCTTCACAAATTCTCCGACGATACATTTTTCGATGAACACACGAAGGTGTACACCTATACACCGGAGGAGCGTCAGACATGGAACATATTGGCACGGGCTACTGTGGACGACCGGCACATTATGTATTCCTTCCATGATTTTGCTGATGCAAGCGATGTTGCAGACTTTATGGAGCTTGTTCAAGAGGGCGCGGAAAGCAGGATTAAGGCAGATGTCTATCAAACGACAAATGAAAACAGTCGCTACCTGATTTTGTCCACCTGTCACCCTACTGCCCCCGAAAAGCGCTGCCTGCTGATTTGCGTTTTGTCCTCTATTGCACCTACGGAGTACACGGGGGACGGTATTACGCCGGAGGACATTCCCAAATAAAGCTGCCGCCTGATGGAGCAGCTCTTGTAATTGCGCAATATCTCAAAAATTGCCAAAACCACAATTTCAAACACGCAAGGGGGCATCCCGACTTTCGTCGGGATGCCCCCTTGTTGTCGAAAAAGCTCTTTTTCTACAAGCTATCCCCCCGCATCAAAGGTATTTCCGCAGGGTCGGCACAAGTATGTTCATATCGATCGGCTTGGCGATATGGTCGTTCATTCCGGCTTCCAGCGCCACCTGTCTGTCCTCGGAAAAGGCGTTTGCCGTCATGGCGATGATGGGGATATTCGCCTTTTGGGCATCGTCCAGCCGCCGTATTTTTCTTGCCGCATCGTAGCCGTTCATCACCGGCATCTGCACGTCCATCAGGATGATCTGGTACGTTCCGTCTGCCGCTTTTTCCAGCATATCCACACATTCCACGCCGTCTTTGGCGCGGTCTACCGTGCAGCCTTCCTCCTGCAGCAGCTCGGTGGCGATCTCCGCATTGAGGTCGTTATCCTCGGTCAGCAGGATCCTTGTGCCGCGCAGGCTCTCCTTGTCCGCAGGGTCAGCCGCGCGTTTTGCCTGTGCTTCCTCCTCGGACACAATGCGGCTGGGAATGGTCACGGTAAAGGTGGAACCGACACCGATCTTGCTCTCCACCTCCACGGTGCCGCCCATCAGCCCGACCAGCTTTTTCACGATGCCCATCCCGATGCCGCTGCCTTCCACCTTGCTGACGGTGGAGGTGCGTTCGCGCTCAAACGGCTCAAAGATATGCTGCTGGAACTCCTGCGACATCCCGATGCCGTCATCGGCAACCGTGATGACCGTATCGCACCAGCCCGCTTTTGCGCCGGGCTTCTGCGTGACATCGCAGCAGATCGTGCCGCCGTTTCCCGTGTATTTGACCGCGTTGCTGACAAGGTTCGTGCAGACCTCGGTCAGGTGCGGAACATCCGCATAGATATACGGGTGCAGCAGGTGCGTTGTCACCGTAAGCGTCTGCCCCTTGCTGTCCGCCTGATTGCGGAACATGGCAATGCAATTGCGGAAATCCTTCTCGATATCCGAAACCGAATACTCCATCTCCGTCTTGTCGTTCTCGATGCGGGCAAGGTCCAGCACATTGTTCAGCAGCATCAGCAGGTTCTGCCCGCACACCTGAATGTTCTCCATGTATTTTTCCAGCTTGGCAGGCTCGTCCGAATGTCGGGCGGCAAGGTTTGCATAGCCGATAATGGCGTTCATCGGCGTGCGGATGTCGTGCGACATATTGAACAGGAAGGCGGACTTGGCGCGGTTCGCGCTCTCCGCTTTTTCCACCGCGATCTGCAATTTGTCGTTCAGCTCCTGCGTGTCGTGGGCGGCTTTGCGCGCAGCAGCTTCGGCTTTGCGCGCCTTTTGGAGCAGCTTCAGAATCGTAAACAGAACAACGGCAACCACGATGCTGCTGACCAGCAGGACCATAAAGAAGTTGTCCCTTATAAACTCGCTCAGGGTGACCTTGCGCGCGGCGCTTTTGTACATTGCCAAAGAGCCGGTAAGCATATTGGCAGGCATCGCCTTGATCGTTTTGTTCAGGATGGACAGCAGCTTGCTGTTTCCGCTGTTGACCGCAAAGCAGGATTTGGCGGGGTTGGGCAGCGGAACGCTGTAAAAGTCGTATCGCTTGTTGTATGTACCCTCGCTGCCGGTCCCTGTGACAAAGCAGTCTGCCTGTCCGCTTTCCACCAGCTTTGCCGCATCCTCCGGTGTGGCGCAGTCCACGATCTCCCACTGCGGATAATAAACCGCAAGGTATCTTGTCAGCGAGAGTTTGTTTTGGGGCACGGCAACGCGGTTTGCCGCGTTTTCGTCAAAGCGCTGTTTGTTCGTGACCGCCATCATATTGGAGGTCCACGTTGTGTTGGTGCAGGCAACGCGGAAATCCTCCGCCAGATTGGGGCTTTGGTCGAAATGGAAAACCATATCGATCTCGCCCGATTTCAGCGCATCGAGTTCCGCTTCCTTGCTGTCGTAGCCGACCATCTGGAATACCAGTTCCTGATTTCCCAGGCAATCCTTGGCAAACTGAATATAGTCCGTGATGGTCCCGGTGATTGCCCCGGTGGCGGGGTCATAGACGCTGACGCCGCTGTCGCCCGTCAGGAAGCCCATCCGGATCGCACCGTGTTCTTTGAGCCACGCCTTTTCCTCGCCCGTAAGGATGGGGGTGTAATCCAGCGAGAAATATTGTTTATACAGATCCGCCGTATAAAAAGGCGCCGCTTCGTCCAGCGCGCGCATGGCGCTGTCCAGTTCTTCCTTGATATCGGGGCGGTCTTTGTTGATCGCATAGTAGATGCCGGAGCTTCCCACGCGGGCTATGGTCGAGATGCCAAGGTCTGCCCAGAAGGATTCTTCCAGCGAAACAAAGCAGTCGATCTCGCGGTTTGCCAGCTTTTGCTTTACATCCTCGTTGTTGGCGATGTTGACGTGCTGCGTTGTCAGGTCGTTTTTTTCTTCCCATTCGGTCAGCATCGCCTCCGGCTCGGTTCCCATCAGAACGCCGATTTTTTTGCCGTTCAGTGTCTTGAAGTCGGAAGCGGTGATGTCCCCGCGCGAGAGGTCGGCGTAGAGGTAGTATTTTTCCACGCCCATCGGCTCGTCCGAAAACAGCATCTCCTCGGCGCGGTCCGGCGTATAGGAAATGTCGCCCATAATGTCGATCTCGCCGTTTTCGAGCTTTTCAAAGCAGTCGGACCAGTCGCAGGTCACATACTCGAACTCCCAGCCCGTATAGCCGGATAAGGTCTGCAGCAATTCGTAGCCGTAGCCCTTTCTTACGCCCTTCTCGTTGACATAGTTGAAGGTGTCCTCAAACGAGCCGACACGCACGACCTTGGCGGGGGCGGTTTCTGCGGCGGCCTTTACGGGGAGCAGCGCCGGCAGCAACAGCAGCAGGCACAGCACCGCGCAGATGCTTTTTTCTATGGGGGTCTGCCGGGCTTTGCGCGTTTCGGAGTTTTTCATTCTTTCCCATCCTTCTCCGCTGATTTCAGAAAGGAAATGGAAGCATCCTCCCCGTCAGGTTGTCAGCAGCATTTTTGAACCGTTTATACCTATGCGTATACTATGTATTATAGCATTGCTGCGGGAATCTATCAAGAATTTTTTCGCTATGTAGATATAAAATGATAGCCACCGGCTGAGCCGGTGGCTTTTGACTGTTGATAAACTGACAATATCGGATAATCGGAGGGCGACATTCTGCCTCGGCAGGATAATCTTTTAGAGGGGGAAAAATTTGCGCTTTATGACTTAAATCACTATTTTCTCGCCCGGCTGCCAGCCCTGTTTTTATTCCTTCGGTTTTTTTACTGTTTCGCTTTATAGGCTTCGCCCCATGCCCACATGGAATCCAGAATGGGTTTCAGGCTCTTGCCGAGTTCCGTCAGAGAATATTCCACTCTCGGCGGGACTTCGGCGTAGACCTTGCGGTTTACCAGTCCGTTTTCCTCCATTGCCCGGAGCTGGGCGGTCAAGACCTTTTGGGACACATTGCCTACGGACTTTTTCAGTTCCCCGAACCGCTTCGTTCCCGGCATCAGGTCACGCATATCAGCATCCATAACTAAGAGCACAAATTCAACTACTGGGCGTAATTGATCACGAAGCTGTTCAAACTCGCGACGCACCATAGTGCGTTCATCTTTATCGATTTTTTGCCATGAACAAAAATAAACGGTGCCACTCCCAGTGCAAGCCACATAACGGTTTAAAACGCTAAGCACCGCATCGATTTGAGCGCGACTAGCAGGATCTTCTAAGTCTTGGACTGCTTGAGGCGCAGTAACGGCGCAGATAAAGTCTCCTCGGAGGAGCATTTCAATCGTTTCTTTAATCATTTTGAGCCTCCGAAGCTAAAGTAGAGATATCGGCTATAGAATTTTCATTGCAAGTTAAATCAGGTTTGGTTGGCGTATCAGGATTAGCCTGCGCTTTGGCCAATTGGGCTTTAGTAATCTCTTGATTGAAATTAGCTACGCTATCTTTGCGGGCGTAACGCGCTAAAGCCGTACCCACTGGGTTAACCGCTTCAGCGTTGACATAAACACCGTCCTTAGCAATACGGTAAATGCTCTTAAATTGCACCGCTACAGCCGTACTTAAATCAGGAGCCGCACTTACCATCGCAATGTTGTTTTTATCCATAACTTCAAGGAGGATATGAACATTACGCCCAGAGAGCTTACTCATTTCGTCAACCGGCCAGTGAATCGTAATATTACGGCCACTTCTAGTTTCATTAATAAGTGAAATGTAGAGAGCGCACATCAGTAAGAAGGTCAAACCATTAGAGCTTAATTCTTCTAGTTCTCGCGCGGATTGAGCTCGCTTAAACTTACCATTTTCAACCACTTCAAAGACGATGGAGAATAGGTCGCTCATTTCGTTTTTAAGCTGCCCATTGACGAAACGACGCGCAAAATCTAGCATCTTCGTCGTAAAGTCTTCACTTGGTAATTCGCCTCTTAAACTACCGCTACTTTCCCAAGAAGCATAGTATTCGGCGATTTCTTTCATGCTATCCCAACCAGCTAAGCGAGTGATGCATGGTTCTAGTCTGACGTTAAAGCTATCAAAAGCCTCAAATTGCAAATTACTACGCACGTTTCAATGGACGCGC
>OQVT01002175.1_pt1 | contig 12628 bp, 6 predicted proteins | sample 1691561 | NCBI WGS metagenome assembly OQVT01 (sample SAMN03418260, study PRJEB22391) | human gut metagenome | biome: human-gut; feature: organic feature; material: feces | host: Homo sapiens | place: Tanzania | collected 2013-01 | reverse complement strand
TGGAAGTGGGTATTTGGCGTAGTCTTTTTCCTCATTGCTAATTTCCTCCATATTGTTCATCTGATAATGTCGTTGCAGACAAAATCTCTCGCTGATCTCTGAAAAACTGTTCTTGAGCGTCTTTCAGAATATCATTATGAGATGAAAATCCGATATCACTTGTTTTGAAATAGCCACTTAAATGCGGATAAGTATTTTTCAATGATTCTTCACGTTCCTTGTTGGCTTCTGCGATTCTCGGAAAGTTCTCATTTATAACATGCGCAATTCCTTCTCTGAATAGTCGTTTGATATTTCCGAGGTCAGTTCCAGACAAAGTAAGATTCTGTCTTGATTCATCTATAGCACCTTGGAATGACTCTGAAATCAGCAAGAAAATCATCTCATATCCCGCAGGTAAATTCTCGTCATCAATAATTGCAACTTGATGACAACGATCATCCACAGCTATTGCTGTGATAGGTTTCTTACCCACTTCGTCAGTCTCTCTTACTGAATAGTACAAATCAATTGAATTGAACAAATCAAGTTGATGCTCTAATGGAAGAATGGAAAAATCGGGCATATCATCCGTATCAACAATCGCTTCAATTCGGCTGCCTCCTACATGAGATACAATAATTACTCTTATTCTTTCATCATTAAGCCTCTTTTTATACAAGCGCATATAGAAATTCTCCATCAGCAATGATTTGATGTGATTGGGATTGATGTTATCATTGCGGTGAAGTCTTTCTCCTGCAAACCCCTGCATAGTCAAAGATGAACCACATGGATAAGGTTCAATGCCTTCTACTGTATTTTCCCCGTTGAATCTATCGTCGAATGTGAATGTACGTTTTTTTGTCCCTTCATTGTAAGTACTTTCCACGTATACTCTTTCAAAATAACAGAGATAAACTAATCTTCCAAGCAAAAGGGATAGGGGAGAAGCAACACGGTTTCCAGTCGAAAGACAAACGGTTTCCTGCCAATAGAAAACAACGGAGCGCTCCATACGGAATGCCCCATAAAAATAGAATAGAAAAATGAAAGCCTGCGAAGTTATTGAAAACCTCAAGCGCCGTTTTCCCGGTGAACCAGAGTACATCCAAGCAGTAAGCGAAGTGCTCGACACAATTGAAGAAGAATACAACCAGCATCCGGAGTTTGAAGCCGCCAGCCTTATTGAGCGTCTCTGCATCCCCGACCGCATCATCAGTTTCCGCGTCACTTGGGTGGATGACAAAGGCCGCGTACAGTCAAACATGGGCTACCGTGTGCAACACTCCAACGCCATCGGCCCATACAAGGGTGGTATCCGTTTCCACAGTTCTGTCAACCTCGGCATCTTGAAGTTCCTCGCCTTTGAGCAAACTTTCAAAAATTCTCTGACCACACTGCCGATGGGCGGTGCGAAGGGCGGTTCCGACTTCTCTCCGCGCGGCAAGTCAAACGCTGAAGTGATGCGTTTCTGCCAAGCCTTTATGACGGAGCTCTGGCGCAACATCGGTCCTGACACCGACGTGCCAGCAGGCGACATCGGCGTAGGTGGCCGCGAAGTGGGCTACATGTATGGCATGTATAAAAAACTGGCCCGTGAGAACACAGGAACGCTGACCGGTAAGGGTCTGGCCTTCGGCGGTTCTCTCATCCGTCCGGAAGCTACTGGCTACGGCAATGTCTATTTCCTCCAGGAAATGCTCAAGACGCGCGGCATCGACTTGGCTGGCAAGCGTGTGTGCATCTCTGGCTCTGGCAACGTGGCCCAGTACACGGCTGAAAAACTCATCGAACTCGGCGCTGTGCCCATCACGATGAGCGACTCTGACGGATATATCTACGACCCAGAAGGCATCACGCGCGAAAAGCTCGACTATATCATGGAGCTCAAAAACCTCTACCGCGGACGTATCCACGAATATGCTGAGGAGTATCCCGGTGTGAAATACGTGGCCGGCGCCCGTCCTTGGGCTGAGAAGTGCGACATCGCCATGCCTTCTGCCACGCAGAATGAAATCGACGGCGACGATGCCCGCCAGCTCCTGGCCAACGGCTGTTTCGCCGTGTCGGAAGGTGCCAACATGCCTTCAACGCCTGAAGCTGTCGATGCCTTCCTCGAAGCAGGCATTCTCTATGCTCCAGGCAAGGCTGCCAATGCCGGCGGTGTGTCGGTTTCTGGTTTGGAAATGACGCAAAATGCGCAACACCTCTCTTGGAGCGCTGAGGAGGTCGACCAGCGTCTCCACCGCATCATGGAAGACATCCATGCCCAGTGTGTGAAGTATGGCAAGCGCGAAGACGGCACTGTCAACTACGTGCGCGGCGCCAACGTGGCCGGCTTCATGAAGGTGGCCAGCGCCATGATGGCACAAGGCATCCTCTGATTTTTTTTGCATACCAATTAATATCAAAGCCCCGTGGAACAATCTGTGTCCACGGGGCTTTTCGTATTTTTTTCCTTTCACCTCAACACGGGAAGAAGAGCGGAATGATGATCAGGGAGACGATGCCGAGAATGATTTGCAACGGCAAGCCCACCTTGACGTAATCCATGAAGGTGTAGTGTCCCGCGCTCATCACCATCGCATTGGGCGGCGTACAAATTGGCGTGGCGAAGCAGCAGGAAGCGGCCACGGCAGCCGTCATCATAAAGGGCGTTGGGTTGACACCGATGCCTTCTGCAGCGGCCCAGGCGATGGGCGCCACGAGGATGGCGGTGGCGGAATTACTGATGAAGGTGGAGAGCAGCGAAGTCACGATGTAAACGCCCGCCATAATGGCGATGGGGCCCATCGACTGGAGGGAGGATACGAGACCTTCGGCAATCATCTTTGAAATGCCCGTATTGCTCAGGGCCGTGCTCATCGGCATCATACCGGCAATGAGCACAATACTTTCCCAACCAATCATCTTGTAGGCGCCGTCCACACTGCGCGTACATCCTGTCAACACCATTGCCAGGCCGGCCACGATGACCGATGCCACCGCTGGAATGCCGATTTGCTTTTCAAACACCATAGCAATGACCATGAGCACCATGATGAGGGCGGCAAGGGGTGCCTTGTGGTCGAGCGAAACGTTTTGCGCCGTTTCGTCGGGACGGCCAATGACGAGCCATTCGCGCGTTTTCTTGCTCAAACTCTCAATGCCCTTCCAGCGGCCGTGCATGAGGAGCATGTCGCCGTTGTAGACCTTCTCGTCGCGGATATCCTCAAAGATGTAGTGGCCGTGACGCTTGATGGCCAATACGTTCAAGCCAAAACGCTCGTTGAAGTTGGCCTGGCGCAGCGGACGGTTGATAAGGGCCGATTCAGGCGTGATGAGCACCTCTGCCAAACCGATTTCATAGAAATCCAATTTGCCCTTGCCATCGCGCTCTTCGTCTTCGAATACCGTCAGATGATAGTCGGCCGCCATTTTCTTCACATCGTCGGCATGTCCGAGCACATAGATGGTGTCGCCCGGCGAGAAAATGGTATCGGGCGAAATGGTCTCCTGCGTGACCGAACCAAAGATGGAACGGTTTTCGCGGCGCACTTCCAGCACCGTCACGCCGTAGCGGTGTCTCAGATTGAGTTCCTGCACGGTGCAACCCTCGATGGGCGACGGCCCGTTGGTGGCCTGCAGGCGGAAGACGCAGTCGTTGATATGATATTCATGGAGCAGTCCGGCAAGCGATTTGCCATCATCGGCCTCAGCGCCGTCGCGGCCCTTTTTGCTGAGGAAGATGCGGCAGAGCGGCCAAAGGAGCAGTGTGCCCACGATGAGGAGAATAAGTCCGATGGGCGTGAAATCGAAGAAAGCGAAGTCGGACTTGCCGTTTTCCGTGAGGTAATTGCTCACAATGAGGTTGGGCGGCGTACCAATCAAGGTGAGCACACCACCGAGCGAACTGGCGAAGGCCAGGGGCATCATGAGTTTAGAAGGACTCACCCCGCTTGTTTTACACATGGCCAGAATGATGGGCAAAAGGAGCGCCACGGTTCCTGTGTTGCTCACAAAGGCAGCCACAACGGCTGTCACGAGCATCACGAGGAAAAACAATCTTTTCTCATCGGTTCCTGCCAGTCGCAACAGGCGTCCGCTGATAATCTTGGCCAAGCCGGTTTGAAACACGGCACCTCCAACCACAAAAAGTCCGATCATCATCACCACGGCGGAATTTGAGAAACCGGCCAGAGCGGCCTTGGCATCGATCACACCCGTGGTGAGAAGCACAGCGGTTGAACAGAGGGCAATGATGTCGGAACGGATTTTTCCGATGATGAAGGCCACGATGGTGGCCACGAACGTAACGATGACGATGCCTATCTGCACATTGGGCGAGGCGATCCAGTCACCGAAACTGAAGAGCGGGGTTAACATGTTTTTTAATTAGGTTTATGGATTAGTGAAACGTCTGTACGGTCATCGTGCTTTGTTTTTCATGACAAGCAGGCCACCCTTTTCAAGGTTTTTCAACACCCTTGAATCAACCAGGCTTCCTGCTCTGTAACGTTTTTCACACCGCCGTCAGCGCCCGTTTTCTCCGAGCGCCCCCTAAGTTAACCCTTACTGCTGACGTGGCCAATTTTTACGCCCGCTTTTTCCGCACTTCCTATTTTATAACATGATTCCAACGACGTTTCGAGGGTGGGAGAGGGCTTGCTGGAGCAATGTCTGAAGCATAACAATAAGGCAGACAGGTTTGCGAATCCCTGTCTGCCTTTTCTATATGTATTTCTTCAAATATTTTTTTCAATGTTTCCCGCCGCTGCCTTTCAGCGCTGCCGTTACCGACGCGGAAGACGAACCGCTCGTCAGCGTATAGCTGCTGCCTGATGTGAGTCCAGCACACGTGATCAACACCGAACCGCTGCCGCCACCAGGACCGCCTCCGCCACCGGGACCACCGCCTCCACCAGGACCGCCACCAAAGCGGCTATCCATGCCGGGACGACTGGAAGTGCCATAGTTGGAAGGAATGGTGAAAGTGGCCAACGTGGTGCTGCCGCTCTTCAACGTAATTTCATTGCCGGCCGACACCGATACATTGCCGCTCACGTAAGCCTGGGTAGAAGCCGATGTGCTGGGAACGGAATTTCCACCACCAACCGCCAGCATACTTCCTCCGGTGAACACCACCGAATATCCGCCTTCTTCATTGGCATCGATGCCGCATTCGGGCGAAGAGGTTCCGAACGCCTTGATTACGCCGCCGCTTATATACATATTGCCGTTGGAGTCGAGCCCGTCGTTGCCTGACGACACCACTGTGACATCCCCTCCTTTTATATACATGTGGCTCGAAGAATTGATGGCGTCGTCGTAAGCGTTCACCACGATGGTGCCATCGTTGATGGTCAATATATTCTTACTTTCAATGCCTTCAGCTCCGTTGCCAGTGGAGGTCACCATGACCTTCCCACCATTGATTTCCACGTTGCCTTCCATTCTGATGCCCTTCGGCGAGGCCTTCTGGCTGCTTGTAAGGCGGTCGGCGTTGCCCGTATAGTTGTTGTAAGCAGTGCCGTTGACATAAGCAAAAAGTCCGCCCGAAGTATTCACGGTCACATTTCCCCCGTTAACGATGAGCAGGCCGTCGCCCCTTATTCCTTTTGCGCCAGCGCCTGTGCTGGTGAGCGCGAGTGTGCCGCCGTCAATCTGCACTTTTCCGTCAGCACTCAAACAACTTGATGCCTTCACCTTCGCCGCATCGCTGTCCCACACGCCGCCGCCAGAAGTGCCGATGGTCAGCGTGCCGTCGGTGATATTGATGTCTCCCTCGGCCTTTATTCCCTTTGCTGCAGCGGCCGTCACGGCAATTTCCAGCTTTCCTCCCTTCATCGTGAAAGTACCTGTGTCCTCTGCTTCGCGGTCTGTATCGTCCTTAAACGACACCTGCACCCCGTCGTCGCCCACACCGGAAATATTCAATTCGCCGCTCTCTATGAGGAAATACTGGTTGCAGTTCACCCCGTCTTTTTGGGCAGCGAGCACGTTCACCGTGCAGTTTTTCATTTCTACATACTCCTTGGCGGCGATGCCATGCGCCGCATATCCCTTCACGGTGAGCACGCCCTTGCCTTTCAACTCCAGATGTCCTTTGCAATAGAGGCAGGCTTTCTGGCTTCCCGTTGCCGCGTCAGCCAACATATTTTCCGTTTCTTTCTTCACGCTTAGGGCAATGCGCTTGCCGTTCATGAGGGAAAGGGGTGCCCCCGAAGCATTGGCGAGCGAGAGTCCACACAGTTCCACGGTGGCCTTATAAGACCCTTCCAGTTCAAAAGCGCCATCGGACGAACTGCCGCTCAGCGCATAAGTGATTTCTCCGCAGGTGTCGTCGCCCACATCCGCGCTCTGAACTATTTTCACATGACCTTTATCAACTGTGGGGTCAACATACCGCGCCACATTGCCAGACACCATCACGGCGGCTTCTTCGCCGCTGTAAACCACCTTCACCTGATTGTCGTCGACCGCCACATCGTCGACATACATCCGCGTGATGTCCCCCACTTCAAATTCCTTTCCCTGAATGCTGACGCGCTTCCCGTCTGCATAATTCATTTGCCCCGTCTGCGCGGAAGAAAAGGCATAATCCACCTTCCCCACCACCACATGGAGCGTCTGTGCCTCAATGCCCACCACAACAAACAGCGCCAGCACCAAGGCCGTCAATATCTTCTTCATCTTATGATCATCTTTTGGGTTTTACCTTGTTGTCTTATCACATAAACTCCTGCCGGCACACTGCTGCGCATCTCTTCCATGCTTTCGAAACACCCGTATTTCACGCCCTGGAGGGAATAAACCTCCAACACGCCCACCTTCTTTTCCACATCTTGGATGCCTGTCACATCCGCTGTTGAGAAATACATGCACGAAAGGTCTGATAAACCAAACTCGCCATTGTCGCCGCCGCCATTCACCAACAGTTTTTCTCCCGATACAACCATCGCCAACGACGCCACAGGAAACGACAAACAGCTGCCGTCCTTCTTTTGAAACGTAAGATGGGAATAGCTGTCTGCTTGCATTGCCGCCACCGATAAAAGGCTCAATGCCACCAAGGCAATTTTCTTCTTCATAAGCCTTACTTTTTTTAAAAAGAGGTTTCATACATCATATAGCACCGACCTCCTTACAATTAGACAATAATTTTCTTTATAACCACCACAAAGATAGTATGCACCTTTATATTATAGCAAATTTATTCAACCAACCGTTTAATTATATCTATGAAAAGGGCTTCCCCCGCTACTTAGGTCAAGTTATTTTTTTACCATTACTAAATACCCGTTGAAAACCATGTTGAAAAGCAGTGTATAACCCGTCTCATAACTCCCTGCGTCCAAGCAACGCCGCCCAGGAAATTTATCCCACCCGTTTCCACGGCTTTCCACCGGGGTTTTCAAACGCCGCCTCTCGTTTTTCACATACCCCCTTCCTGGTGCCGAAAAGTTTTCAACACCATGTTAATAAATAGCCCTGCCTGCCCGCTAAATGCCTGAACAATATCGCCTCTCCGCCACACCTGCCTTGTGGATAAGGATGGGTATAAACAGGCAGAAAGAGTGGATAACTTTTGGGGGATTTCTTAGCCTCTTTTTTATCCACAGTTTCCACACCCTATCATAATCATCATAGTATTTTCTATTTATAAAAAAAGAAGAAATACCCTATTATAATAAGAAGGGACTGGGGGATGTGGAAAAACGGGAAAGAGGGAGACACAGAGGGAGACTAATCATGGAAGGAAAAGACGGGAGACGATTGAAGCGGAAGAAAAAAACGGAGCCAAGGAAAGGGGGGCGCTGCAAGGGGCACCGCGCGGACATTTGGCAGAGGTATGAGGCGAAGCACTGTAGCTCACTTTGCTCGCAAAGTGAGGGGGGCGAATATTGTGGCGGCCAAGCACGAGCTGAAAATCCAACAAAGTCATGGGCCAGAGCGCTGGTCATGTTCGCTGCGTGTTCGTGGCCCTCACTTTGCAAGCAAAGTGAGCTACAATGCTGGCGCCGCTACAGACGATTGTGCGGGCCTGTGCAAATCTCCGCTGCGAGGGCGCTACCGCTAACCTTTGATAAAACCAAGTATAAAAGGGGTGTTATAGAAGGATATTTTATAACGCCCCTTAATTTTTCTCTTCCAGTTCATTTTTAATGCAGTCCACCCTTCCTCTCATTGAAAGTAAATACCTATCTTTGTAAGGTGAATTGGTGTGCAATGCAGGCACCGTGGGGATGGTGCTGTGAAATGATACTATGAATATTATGAGTTGTGGCATCCGCTCTCGTATGTTTGTAGGCCCATCCTCAAGCAATCAGCATTCAACAATAATCTATAAACAAACAATTTTATCTATGCGCAAAAAAAGCATGATGCTTCTTTTGGGGGCACTCTCCCTGCCCGTTTGGGCCGGTGTTCCTCCATTGGGCGGCTATTTCTACGGCAACATGCCGGCTCCTACAGGATGGGAGTGGCAGAGCCCCGACTCTGTAGCCTACAACAAGCAACAGCCTCACGCCTGGTTTTTCTCTTTCAACAATGTGGAAGAAGCCCGCAAGGTGTTGCCCGAAAACAGTACGCTTTGGCAGTCGCTCGACGGCGAGTGGCGTTTCCATTGGGCCAAGAACCCAGAGGAGCGTGCCAAGGATTTCTTCAAGGTGGATTTCGACGCCTCTGCCTGGGACAAGGTGCAGGTGCCGATGAACTGGAACGTGGTCGGCGTTCAGAAAGACGGCACGTTCAAGTATGGCGAACCGCTCTATTCCAACCAACGTGTAATCTTCCAGCACAGTGTGGCTGTGGGCGACTGGAAAGGCGGCGTGATGCGCACGCCTCCCAAAAATTGGATGACCTATAAGAACCGCAACGAAGTGGGTTCCTACCGCCGCACCTTCACCGTGCCGGCAGACTGGAAGGGAAAGAACATCTACATCAACTTCGATGGCGTTGACTCTTTCTTCTATCTCTACATCAACGGACACTACGTTGGCTTCTCAAAGAACTCACGCAACCTGGCGCAGTTCGACATCACACCTTATCTCAACAAGAAGGGTGAGAATGTCGTGGCTGTGGAGGTCTACCGCCATTCCGACGGCTCCTTCCTCGAAAGCCAGGATATGTTCCGTCTCCCAGGCATCTTCCGCAACGTGGCCCTCACGGCCAAACCGCAGGTGCAGGTGCGCGACATCAAGGCCATCCCCGACTATGACGCCTCTTACACCGACGCGTCGCTCAACATCTCGGCCGACGTGCGCAACCTCTCAACCAAGGCTGCCAAGGGATACACCATCAGCTATTCGCTCTACGAAAACAAACTCTATTCTGACGATAACACCCTCGTGCCAGGCGTGACGGCTACGGCAACGGTGGGAGAAGTGGGCAAGAACGGCGAACTCACCGCAACGACCACGCTCCTCGCTGGCAACAAGGTGAAGCCTTGGAGCGCAGAAGCGCCACACCGCTATACGCTCGTGGGCGAACTGAAGGACAAGAAGGGCAATGTAGTTGAAACGTTCTCCACCATCGTGGGCTTCCGCAAGGTGGAAATCAAGGAGACGGCTGCCAAGGACGATGAGTTCGGACTGGCTGGACGCTATTATTACCTCAACGGCAAGACCATCAAGATGAAGGGCGTGAACCGCCACGAGAACAATCCGTCGACGGGCCACTATGTGACGCGCGAACAGATGGAGAAAGAAGTGTTCCTCATGAAGCGCGGCAACATCAACCATGTGCGCGACTGCCACTACCCCGACGCCCCATATTGGTATTACCTCTGCGACAAATACGGCATCTATCTTGAAGACGAGGCCAACATCGAGAGCCACCAGTATTACTACGGCCAGGCCAGTCTCTCTCACGTGCCTGAGTTCAAGAATGCCCACGTGGCCCGCAACATGGAAATGGTACACGCCACGGTCAACCATCCTTCAGTGGTGATCTGGAGTCTCGGCAACGAAGCCGGTCCGGGCAAGAACTTCGTGGAGTGCTACAACGCTATCAAGGCATACGACACGAGCCGCCCCGTGCAGTATGAGCGCAACAACGAAATTGTTGACATGGGGTCAAACCAGTATCCTTCCATCGTTCAGACTCAGGATATAGCTTCCGGCACCAACCCCTATTATAAATATCCGTTCCACATCTCAGAATATGCCCACTCAATGGGTAACGCCATCGGCAACCTCGTCGACTACTGGGATGCCATCGAGAGTACCAACTTCATCATGGGCGGCGCCATCTGGGACTGGGTTGACCAGGCCATCTACGGCTACGACGCCAAGACGGGCGAAAGATTCTGGGGCTACGGCGGCGACTTCGGCGACGACAACAAGCCCAACGACGGTATGTTCTGCATGAACGGCGTGATGCGCCCCGACCTTACTCCGAAGGCCCAGTATTTCGAAGTGAAGAAGGTTTACCAGAACGTCGGCGTGAAAGCCGTTGACCTCAAGAAGGGACAAATCGAAATCTTCAACAAGAACTATTTCGAACCCTTGCGCTACCAAATCGTATGGTCGCTTTGGAAAGACGGTGCCTGCGTGCTTGACAACCAGTCGCTCATGGGGCCGAAGAACATTGTTGGTCCGCGTGAGAAGCAGATCTATACGCTCAACTACGATTACAGCCAGCTCGAAGCCGGTTCTGAATACTTCGTCAAGGTGCAGTTCTTGTTAGGCAAGGATATGCCGTGGGCCAAGAAGGGCTATGTGCAGATGGAAGAGCAGCTCCGCGTGAAGGGTGCTGAAACTGCCGCTCCTGCTTTGGCCGAACAGACCAAGGCCGAAGGCAATGAAGTGTCTTATGCTTCAGAAAACGGCGCCATCAGCATTAAGGGTAAGGACTTCACCGTGAAGTTCGACACCAAGACGGGTGCCATCAGCGAACTGACCTACGGCACGCAACACGTCATCACCGACGGCAACGGACCGAAGCTCGACGCCTTCCGCGCACCGACCGACAACGACGACGGTATCGGTTTCCCGCGTGCATGGTTCCAGAAGGGACTTTGGGATTTGCAGCACCGCGCCATCGGCGCCCCAACCGTTTTGAAGAAGAAAGACGGTTCGCTGCAGGTGAGCTTCACCATTGAAAGCCAGGGCAAGGAAGGTTGTAACCAAACTTATGGCAACCGCGACCGCAACCCAGAAAGCGCCTACACCTTCAACAAGGGCGTCCGCGAGCTCAACGAGCAAGACTTTAAGTTCACCACCACGCAAATCTACACCATCTACCGCGATGGTAGCGTAGAGGTGCAGAGCGCCATTTCTGCCAGCCAAAACAACGTGGTGTTGCCACGCTTGGGCTACGTGATGAAACTGCCAACTGCTTTCAAAAACTTTGAATACTACGGCCGCGGTCCTGTCAACAACTATGCCGACCGCAAGACAGGCCAGTTCATCGAGCGCCATCAGGGCGTTGTGGGCGAGCAAGACATCATGCTTCCGAAGCCCCAGTCGATGGGCAACCGCGAAGAAGTGCGTTGGTGCGCTCTGACCGATGCCTCAGGCAACGGTGCAGCCTTCGTTGCCGACAGCGTCATGTCGGCTTCTGCCCTCCCGTGGAGCCAGCAGCAGCTCTCTGTGGCCCCCCATCCCTACCAGCTCGTGAAGAGCGACGGCACCTACCTCCACCTCGACGCCAAAGTGACGGGTCTCGGCGGTGCCAGCTGCGGTCAGGGTGGTCCGTTCCAGCGCGACCAGGTGCGCAGTGGCAACTATAGCTTCGGCTTCGCCATCCGTCCAGTCAAGGCTGGCAATGCCGCTGCAGTGGCCAAAGTTTCGCTCACTGGCGAACAGCCCATCACCATCACGCGCGACGACGCAAAGGGCAATGTGGTGCTCCATGCTGCCGACAGCAAGCGCGTCATGATGTACACCATCAACGGCGCGAAGAAGGCACAGGTCTACACCCAGCCCTTCAACCTCCACCAGGGTGGCAAGGTAACGGCTTGGTATAAGGATGCTCCCGCGTTCAAGATGAAAATGGAATTTAAGAAAATCGAGAGCGTGCCTCTCAAGATTGCTTTCTGCTCATCGTTCGAACCGAAGGAAGGTGATGCCGACAACCTGATCGACAACAACGCAAACACCTATTGGCACACGATGTATTCTGTCACCGTTGCCAACTATCCTCACTGGATTGACTTCGACGCTTCCGACGTGAAACTCATGAAGGGCTTCACCTATATGCCACGTCAGGACAGCAACAACGGACGTGTCAAGGAATACGAAATCTATGTCAGCCAAGACGGCAAGAACTGGGGCAACCCGGTATGCAAAGGTGCTTTCAAGAACAGCAGCGCCGTTCAGCGCGTTATGTTTGAAAAGCCTGTCAAGGCACGCTACATCCGCTTCCGCGCTGTCAGCGAGCAAAGCGGCCAGGACTTCGCTTCTGGTGCCGAGTTCTCACTCATCGCCGACTGACAACCCGCCGCGCTTCCCGTTGCCAACGCAACGGAGCGCGCGTTTTGACAAACAATCATAAATAATCCGGCTACGCCATGCCCCCACATGTGCGTAGCCGGATTTTTTTTGTTTTTGGGGTAGGGGGAAAAAATAAACGTAGGGAAAGTGGGGAGGTTTGCGGGCCAGCATAATAGTCTGTTGCGGCGCCAGCATTGTAGCTCACTTTGCTCGCAAAGTGAGGGCCACGA
>OQVT01002174.1_pt1 | contig 12631 bp, 10 predicted proteins | sample 1691561 | NCBI WGS metagenome assembly OQVT01 (sample SAMN03418260, study PRJEB22391) | human gut metagenome | biome: human-gut; feature: organic feature; material: feces | host: Homo sapiens | place: Tanzania | collected 2013-01 | reverse complement strand
GTCGATATGGCAGTAGGCATGGTACAAGATTTGGCCTTAGCTTTTTAAGTAATATAGGGTTGGATATGCTGGCAGCAGCAAATTGGCAGGAATATGTGCAAAAGGCCCTGCTGTTGGCGCAAAATCCAGAAATATTACAAGACCTGCGTCACCAAATTCCTCTATTAGTAAAAAACTCTCCCCTGATGGATGGGAAAAGTTACTGTCGGGCTGTGGAGAAACTTTACATTCGCTTGTATAAAAAGAGATGCTTGTCATAAAAAAGATGTCTGATATGGGTGCTCTTATAGCTCATACCAGACATATTTTTTATTTGATATGTATGTAAATTTTAGATATAATACATTTAGCAAGAGGTGTACCTATACGGTAGGCGGTTAATCCTGCCCCTGAAAGGGGGCTTGCCTATGACTTTGTATGATTTTTTGACACTGGTTTTTCTAGTGACTATCTGCATTGTTGCAATTAAGGCATAAGAAAAACCGCCAAAGCTTCGGAACGGTAATGGCGGTTTTTTGTGTGTAAGCAAAGAAGTTTTTGGACTGTGAGGAAATGAGGCGTTTTATATTACATGGGGCAGGAATATATTATTATGCTGGCAATTTTGATTTGTGGCGTAGTAGGACATAATATGTCGGTGGCCTATGCGGCTGGAGCAGTTATCTTGCTCAAGGTGCTGGGGCTGAATCAGGTTATAGATGTATTGGGAGATAAGGGCATTACCTGGGGGATTATTCTGCTGACGGCGGCCATTTTTGTGCCTATTGCCACAGGAAAGATTACCTGGGCGGATATTCTGCATTGCTTCCAGAGTCCAGTGGGCATTGTTTCCTTGATTGTAGGTGCTGGTGTGGCGATTTTTGGCTATCTGGGAGTAGATTATATGAAAGCCTCTCCAGAGGTGGCTACAGCCTTGATTATCGGTACTATGATAGGTGTATTTTTCTTCCGGGGAGTGCCTGTAGGGCCATTAATCGCCTCCGGAGTAGTGTATGTGGTAATGACTATCTGGCAGAAATTGTCTTGAAAAAGTGTTAATTAATATAGTTAGAATGGGTTGGTTCTGAATGTATTTGGAACCAGCCTTTTTGTTGTGTTATAATGTTTTGTTGTAAATAGAAAACAAATTTGACAAAGTTTTAAATATGGGTTTTCACGGGAGTGATGTTGATGTCAGAGGTAGATGCGGAGAAGGTAAAGAGTCAGCTGCAACAGGAGTTTTTGGAGCTGGTGGCTATAGATTCCCCTGGCTGGGGAGAGGCTGAAATGGCTGTGGTGATAAGGAAAAAGCTGGAGGCTTTGGGCTTTCAGGTAATAGAGGACAAGGTACACAATCTTTATGGCTATTTGCCGGGACAGCTGGACAAGGAGCCAGTGCTGTTTTCTGCTCATATGGATACCGTGGAGCCAGCTAAGGGTAAGGAAGCTATCTGCGAAGCTGATGGCACCATTCGTTCCGCTGGTAAGGCGGTTTTAGGGGCAGATTGTCTATCTGGCCTGGTGGAAATACTGCAGGGAATCCGCCTGGTACAGCAATCTGGCAAGGAGCATAGACCTGTGGAGGTGCTGATATCTGTAGCAGAGGAAATTTATTGTCAGGGAGCCAGTCTTTTTGACTTTGCCCAAATCAAGGCCAAGGACTCCTATGTGCTGGATTTAACCGGCCCTGTAGGCAGTGCTGCCAGACGGGCGCCAAGTCTGGTATCCTTTGTGGGAACAGTTAAGGGCCGGGCTGCCCATTCCGGTATGGAGCCAGAAAAAGGCATAAATGCTATTGCCATTATGGCCAAGGTTTTGTCCCGTCTGCCACAGGGACATTTGGACGAGGAAACCACCTGCAATGTAGGTTTGATTCAGGGAGGACAGATGATAAATATTGTGCCGGATTCCTGTACTATTCAGGGAGAGGTGCGAGGCTATAATCATGAGAAGGTTATGTCTGTGGTGGAGGATATTGGCAGGCTATTAACCCAGCAGGCCAATAGCTGTGCTGCCAAGGATAGCTTTGAGTATAAGATTCATATTCACAGCTATGCTACCCAGATGGATTCTACGGTGGTGCAACGCTTCCAGCAGGCTTGTCAGCAGCTGGGACTGGCAGGAGAGCTGACGGAAACCTTTGGGGGCAGTGACCAGAATCCTCTTTCTCAGCATGGGATTCAGGGTATTGTGTTGTCCAATGGCATGTACAAGATGCATACCACCAGTGAATACACTACGGTAGAGGATTTGTGGCAGGGCAGCAGGCTGGTGGAGGCCTTAATCCTGTCACCAGTGTGATGGTTTACAAGCAGATGATATTTTTCAGTAATCATAAAGAGGTTGTATATGGCAAAAAATCCCCTACATTATCAATTAAGTGAATACGATTGCGGTCCTACAGCCATGCTGGATGCAATCAGCTATTTATTTCCCAGAGAGGAAATCCCCCCGGAAATTATCCGCAATATTATGCTGTATTGTCTGGATTGCTACAATATGGAGGGCCGTCCCGGTAAAAGCGGCACCTCTCATATGGCCATGATGTTTCTTAGCAATTGGCTGAATCAATTCAGCCGTATGGGCCAGCTGGCTATTAAGGCCGAATATATCGCTCAGAATCAGGTATCTATTGGCAAGGATGGCCGTGTAGATGATATTCTCAATCGTGGCGGTGCGGTGGTTATCAGGCTGTGGCTGGATGAGTGGCATTATGTGATGCTGAATGGCATCAAGGATGGCATGGTGTATATGTTTGATCCCTATTATGGGGATAAGGATTATGAGGATTATCCCCAGGTGCAGGTGGTGCTGGATAAGCCCTTTGCTTATAACCGCATTGTGCCAGTGGAAATGTTTAATACAGAGGAATTTTCCCTTTATGGTCTGGGGCCGGTGGACCAGCGGGAAGCTGTGCTGTTAGGCAATGAAAATACTCTGCTGACAGCGGAAAAGACCATAGAATATTTTATTTAGAGAATAAAAAAGAATCTCCCGGATGCGTTACGGCATCGAAGGAGATTCTTTTTGTATAGGAATAATTGGAATTATGGAAGGGCTAAATTATTTGTTCAATGGCTTTTTCAGCATGCCCAGAATGAAGCAGGCAACCAAAGAACCAACGGCGATAGCAGCCAGATACATCAGCGGATTGCCAATGGTAGGTACTACGAAGATACCGCCATGAGGTGCTCTCAGAGTGCAGTCAAAGGCCATAGACAGGGCACCAGCAACAGCAGAGCCAGCTACCATAGATGGGATTACTCTGATTGGATCTGCGGCAGCAAATGGAATTGCACCCTCAGAGATGAAGGACAAGCCCATAATAAAGGTGGTAATACCAGATTTGCGCTCGCTTTCAGTAAAGCGGTTGCCAAAGAACATGGTGCAGAGAGCAATGGCGATTGGAGGAACCATACCACCAGCCATAACAGCTGCCATAACACCGAACTCGCCGCCAGCCAGCAGGCCGGTACCGGTTACATAGGCTGCCTTGTTTACAGGGCCGCCCATATCTACAGACATCATACCGCCCATAATCAGGCCAACCATGATACGGGAGCTGGTGTCCATACCCTTCAGGGTATCAATCAGCCATTCGTTAATGCCTGCTACAGGAGGAGTAATAACAAACTGCATCAGAAGGCCCATCAGGAAGATACCTAATACTGGGAAAATAAGTACAGGCTTGATACCCTCCAAGGATGCTGGCAGACAGCTAAAGACCTTGCGCAGAAGAATAATGATATAACCAGCGGCAAAACCAGCCAGCAGAGCACCTAAGAAGCCGGAGCCGCCAGAGGCTGCCATAGCACCGCCTACGAAGCCTACAGCCAGACCTGGGCGGTCAGCAATACTCATAGCAATAAAGCCGGACAGGATTGGCAGCATAAAGCCAAAGGAGGCACCGCCTACATCCTTGAAGAACTTGGCTAATGGAGTGTTGGAGCCGAAGTTGCCTGGGTTGGCTGGATCAAAGGTATCAAAGAGGAAGGCCAAGGCGATAAGAATACCACCGCCGATAACGAATGGCAGCATATGAGATACACCATTCATCAGATGCTTGTAAATCTGACGGCCAATGCTTTCGTTATCTCCCTCGTCTGCAGTGGAGGCTGCAGCACCACCAGCATGATGGTAAATAGGAGCCTGACCGCTAAGAGCCTTGTCTAAAAGCTCATCGGCTTTGTTGATGCCGTTGGCAACCTTGGTTTTAATAACAGGCTTGCCATCAAAGCGAGCCATTTCTACATTTTTATCAGCAGCAATAATGATGCAATCTGCTTCCTGAATTTCCTGCTTAGTTAGAACATTTTTGGCACCGCCGGAGCCGTTGGTTTCTACCTTAATCCAGATGCCACGCTTCTTGGCATGCTGTTCCAGGGACTCAGCAGCCATAAAGGTATGGGCAATGCCGGTAGGGCAGGCAGTTACAGCCAGAACCTTGTGAGCGGTATCTACCTCTGGAGCTGCAGGAGCAGAGGTATTGATGGTTTCGCCCTTTTCTTTGGCATCAATCAGAGCAAAGAATTCATCTACGGTTTTTGCATCTACCAAAGCATTGGCAAAGTCTGGATCCATCAGCATGGTAGCCAGCTTGCTGAGAAGCTCCAAATGAGTATCATTGGAGTTGGCAGGTGCAGCAATCAGGAAAAACAGACGGGATGGCAGACCATCCATAGAATCAAAATCAGTACCAGCAGGTACGGTAATAGCAGCCAAACCAGCTTCCTTAACACCGGTACTCTTGGCATGAGGTGTGGCAATGCCATCGCCCAGACCAGTGGTGCCAGAGGCCTCGCGAGCCAGAACATCCTTAAGATACTGTTCCTTGTTGGCAATCTTGCCAGACTTGTCCATCAAATCAACCAGCTGGCTGATGATGTCATTTTTGCTGGCAGGAGCAGCATTCAGCTGAATGCTTTCCTTGCTTAATAAATCCCTAATACGCATAATTTTCTTCCTTTCTGGATACCGGCTTCCCTCCGGCTCCTTCAAATATGAACCCCTCTTAGTGTATAGTTTTTAGCAGAGCATCTGCTTCGGCCCTAGTGGCCAGGTTTTCGGAAAAGGCGGAGGCAGAGCCAGTTGCTACACCCATGTAAAAAGCTTCCTCCAGGGAGCCTGTTTCCTTGTAACCGCAGATAAAGCCTGCTACCATAGAATCTCCAGCACCTACGGAGTTAACCAAGGTTCCCTTTGGAGCAGCACTTTCGTATACTGTTCCATCCTCAGTCAGCAGCAGGGCACCGTCACCAGCCATGGAAATAAGCACGTTGCGGGCACCCATTTCCTGCAGCTTTTTGGCGTGGGTGATAATTTCGTCCTTGGTCTTGAGAACAACGCCGAACATTTCACCTAATTCATGGTTATTTGGCTTTATTAAAAATGGCTTGTAGGGCAGCACCTTCAAAAGAAGCTGCTTGGTGGCATCTACTACAATGTTGATATTCCGTCCTTCCAGACGGCTCATAATACGCTGATAGATATCATCTGGCAGCGTATTTGGAATACTGCCGGCCAGAACCAGGGTATCACCAGCCTGAAGCTTGTCCAGCTTGGCAAAAAGCTCTGCCTGAGCCTCTGGGGTAATTCTAGGTCCCTGACCATTGATTTCGGTTTCGGTTTCAGCCTTAACCTTTACATTAATACGGGAGAAGCCTTCTGGCAGTTCCACGAAATCGCTTTGGCAGCCAAAGCCCTCTAACTGGCGGATGATTTCCTTGCCGGTAAAGCCTGCCAAGAAACCAAGAGCAGTGCTGTCATGGCCCAGATTTTTCAAGACAATGGATACGTTAATACCCTTGCCGCCTCCCAGAACCTGCTCATATTTTACGCGATTGATTTCTCCAGCGGTAAAGCTGTCCAAGCGGACAATATAATCCAAGGCTGGATTGAAAGTTACTGTATAAATCATTTTCTTTCACCTGCTTCATAAACATTAGTTAACTTGCTATATTTGGCATCTGGCAGCATATCCGTAATAATATAAGCTTCCTGAATACTGGCAAAGGTAACAGGAAATACCTTTTTGAACTTGGAGCTGTCTGCCAGAACAAAACGCTTTTGACAATGATGAATGGCTTCTGTTTTCACATTGCTTTCGCTGAAATCTGGTGTGGAGAAGCCTGCTGTAGTGCTGATACCGTTGGCTCCGAAGAAGCCCTTGGTAAAATTGTAATTGGAAATACTGCGAATGGCCTCAGTGCCGATTACAGCCTGGGTGTTGGCCTTGAGCCTGCCTCCGGGGAGATAGACCTTGCAGCCCATAGCAGCCAGGCGGGCTGCATGCTGAATGCCATTGGTGACATAGATTACGCTTCCTGCGGTGTGGCCCAGGTAGTCCAGCATCTGATAGGTGGTAGTACCAGCATCCAGATAAACAAAATCATCTGGACCTATCAGGGCAGCAGCGTATTTGGCAATCAAGGCTTTTTCCTGATTGTGCAAATCCTGCTTGGTAAGGACATCCTCCTCCAAGGTTAGATAGCTGTTATTGTTATTAATAGTGGCACCGCCATGAACCTTGCACAGCTTGCCCATGCGATCCAGAGCTATCAAATCCCGACGGATGGTGGACTCGGATACATGGAGATCATCTGCCAGCTGACTAACAGTGGCGGTTTTATGTTTGTCCAAGGTCTGCATGATAGAAGCATATCTTTCCTCTGTAAGCAAGCGCTATCCATCCCCTTCCTATAGTAAAATTTCATTCATAGTTGCCAGGCATCTTCTGTAGCTATATAATATCATCACATAAATGCAAAATCAAGCACTTTCTTTCAAAATCAGTCAAAATATTGCAGAATTTATCAGATTGTTGATGGTATACAATATTACTTGCAGTAATTTAATAGAAATGATAAACTGAAGTGTGATACTTTTGGGAAGTATGTCTTTTATTTAGGAGGAAATTTTACTTAATGGAAAAGTTGATTATAAATGGCGGCAAAGAGCTGCGTGGCCGGGTAAAAATTAGTGGTGCAAAGAATGCGGTATTGCCTATTATAGCGGCAGCCCTGCTGGGACAGGATTCGCCTAGCAAGCTGGAGGAGGTTCCAGCTCTGGATGATGTGCATACCCTTAGTGCGGTATTGGAGCAGCTAGGTGTAAAGGTTGAATTTGATGCTGATAAAAACACCTTGCTGGTGGATAGCTCTGAGATTACCAGCTGTGAGGCTCCTTATGATTTGGTGCGGAAGATGCGGGCTTCCTTCCTTATTATTGGCCCAATGCTGGCTCGCTGCGGCAAGGTAAGAATTTCTCTTCCTGGTGGCTGTGCCATTGGTACTCGTCCTATTGATTTGCATCTTAAGGGCTTTGAGGCTTTAGGCGCGAAGATTGATATTGGACACGGCTATATTGAGGCTACCACCCCTAATGGCTTGAAGGGTGCGCGGATTTATCTGGATTTCCCAAGCGTAGGGGCTACCGAGAATATTATGATGGCTGCTTCTATGGCGGAGGGGACTACTGTTATTGAAAACCCGGCTCAGGAGCCAGAGATTATCGACTTGGCTAACTACCTTAATGTTATGGGAGCCAGAGTCCGGGGTGCTGGTACCAATGTTATCAAGATTGAGGGCGTACAGCGTTTGACTGGCCGCAATTATACCATTATTCCAGATCGCATTGAGGCTGGTACCTATATGGTAGCAGCAGCTATGACCAGAGGAGATGTGTATATTGAGAATGCCATTAGCGAGCATTTGAAGCCAGTAATTGCCAAGCTGAAAGAGGCTGGGGTTACTATTGAGGAAAATATTGATGGCATCCGGGTAGTATGTGACCGCCGTACCAAGGCGGTGGATATTAAAACCCTGCCATATCCAGGCTTCCCAACAGATATGCAGGCTCAGTTTATGGCTATGCTGGCTGTTTCCGAGGGCATGGGCCGGGTAACAGAGACTGTTTTTGAGAACCGCTTTATGCATGTGGATGAGCTGAAGCGGATGGGGGCTAATATTCGCATTGATGGACGCACTTCCCTGATAGAGGGCGTGGACAAGCTTCATGGCTGTGGCGTTAAGGCTACAGATCTGAGAGCTGGCGCAGCTATGGTTCTGGCAGGACTGGTGGCTGAGGGCGAGACTCAGATTGGTTATATTCATCATATCGATAGAGGTTATGATAATCTGGTTTCCAAGCTGGTAATGCTGGGGGCAGATATTCGCCGGGTAGATGAATAAGCTGGGAAGGGAGCTTGAAATGACAACTGTAAAGAAGGATTTGCTGACCATAGGCATTGTAGGCTTTCTGCTTTTTATGCTGGGGAATTGGGCAATTGCCATTACGGATCCTGTAGAGTCTAACTACACTCAGACGGCAGTAGAGATGCTTCACTCTGGGGATTATGTTTCACCGCGTATTTATGGCAATTATTGGTACGACAAGCCAGCCTTTTTCTACTGGGAGCTGATTGCAGCCTATAAGCTGATGGGAGTAAATGAATTCGCCTCCCGCTTTTTCCCGGGAGTTTTTGGTGTTCTTGGTTTGATGATGACCTACGGTTTTGCCCGGAAGCTTTATGACCGTAAAACCGGCTTAATGGCGGCAGGTATTTTGGGTACCTGCTTTGAGTATTGGCTGTTGTCTAAGACCGTTATTACGGATTTGACATTGTTTGTGTTTTTTAATGCAGTGCTGATATTCTTTTTCTGGGGTTATCGCACGGGACAGAGAAACTATTATTATCTCTGTTATCTTTTTGCTGGCTTGGCTACCTTGGATAAGGGACCTATTGGTCTTTTGTTGCCAGGTTTTGTGCTGACAGTTTTTTTGTGTATCAGACGGGATTTTAAGGAGTTCCTGTATCTGCGCCTGCCTACAGGCCTGGTGCTATATGCCTTGGTGGCTGGCAGCTGGTACTATATGATGTACACCATTCATGGTATGGATTTTATTAATAACTTCCTTGGGGTGCACAATTTCCTGCGGGCCACTCAGTCAGAGCATCCTCGCTGGGATGTGTGGTGGTATTACACCATGATTTTCTTTGCAGGCTGTCTGCCTTGGTGCTGGACTTTGCCAGCAGCTATTATCAAGGCTGTAAAGAGACAGCGGCTGCCGGAAATTGATATGACTACAGGCTTTTTGCTGACCTGGGCCTTGGTGGTAAATATTTTCTATCAGTGCATGGCTACCAAGTATACCACCTATACCCTGCCAGCCTTGCTGCCTATTGCCATTCTCATAGCCAGATACCTTTATCAGAGAGAGGTGTTGGTAAAGCGCACTGTTATAGGCGCCATTGCAGTATATGGTATCCTAACCTTTGCTTTGGCTATTCCTGCTTGCTCCGATGAGGGGTATTCTGGGAAGAATATAGCTGCAGTCTATAAGGATGTGGCTAAGGATGATGATCTGGTAGTAAGCTACGGAGATTACAAAACCTCGATTGTTTTCTACGGTCAGAAAATGGTTTATCGACTGGAGAAAGCTGAGTCTATACCAGGAATGCTGCCAGATGGGAAAAGCTGGAAAGCGAAAAATGTTATGCCGTTTATTTCTTTTGAGAAATTGCCAAGGGATAAGAACGTGTACCTGATACTTAACAACCGTCGTTTCGATTCCTTTGAAAAGGATTTTGACACTTCGGAATGGAAGCTGTTGGCGGACTATAAGGCAGCCAGGGTATATATAAGAGAAGCAAACAAATAAGATAAAATGAAAGACTGTACACGATGCTTTTGAGCTTGTGTGCAGTTTTTTGTTGCCAATTTTGCTTAATCGTTGTACAATAAAGCCACTGTATTTGTATGTGTCTTGTCATGTGCAAAACAGAATGGTAATTTTCTGGTTTTCTTTTGGGAGGAATTTTTGTGCTTTTAGAAAGATTGGAAAAGCTGCCTGTTGGCTCTTTTCATTATAAGCTGTTGGCGGTAACTGGTCTGGGCTGGTTGTTTGATGCCATGGATACTGGTTTGATTTCCTTTGTCCTGCCTATTTTGTCCAAGGAATGGGGACTGCATCCAGAGCAGATGGGCTGGATTGGCAGTGTAGGCTTTATTGGCATGGCTTTAGGTGCGGTTATCTCCGGTACCATTGCTGACAGGGTTGGCCGTAAACTGGTATTTTCCCTGACGGTTATTCTTTACAGCTTGGCTACAGGTGCCTGTGCCTTGTCTTGGAACTATGAATCCTTGATGCTGTTCCGCTTCCTAGTTGGCTTTGGACTTGGGGGTGAACTGCCAGTAGCAGCTACCCTGATGACTGAATATGCTCCTACCAAATTGCGGGGACGGTTTATTGTTCTCTTGGAAAGCTTCTGGGGCTTGGGCTGGTTGGCAGCTGCCTGCATTGCTTATCTGCTGATTCCTCAATATGGCTGGCAGGTTGCTTTCTTTATTGGTGCATTGCCTGCTTTGTATGTATTTATGATTCGCCTGCATATGCCTGAGTCTGTAAGGTACCTTATCTCTCGTGGCAAAATTGGCGAGGCCCAGAAGATTGTGCTGATGCTGGAGGAAAAGCTGAATGTGAAAAGCGAGCCTTTTGCAGAGGAACTGAGCGAGGTGGAGAAGGGCACTGAGCATGCTGCGGCTCCTAAGCTGAGCACCTTGTGGTCTGGCACCTTTGCCCGTCGTACAGCTATGCTGTGGGTGGCTTGGTTTGGTATTAATTTCAGCTATTATGGTATCTTTATGTGGCTGCCATCTATTGTGTTCCAGCAGGGCTTTACGGTAGTTAAGACCTTTGAATATGTGCTGATTATGACCTTGGCTCAGCTGCCTGGCTATTATTGTGCAGCTTGGCTGGTAGATGTTATTGGTCGTAAATATACCCTGTCCCTGTTTCTGCTGATAAGCGGCGTGGCCAGCTATTTCTTTGGTAATGCAGCTGGCTCCACAGAGCTGTTGGCTTGGGGTGCGGCTATGTCCTTCTTCAACCTGGGGGCCTGGGGTGTGCTTTATACCTATACTCCAGAATTGTATCCTACTGCTATTCGTGCTCTGGGCAGCGGCTATGCTGCTGGCTTTGGCCGTATCGGCAGCATGATTGCTCCTGCTATGGTGGGTATGCTGATTGGCGGCCAGATGGGCAGCGCAAGTATCTTTATGCTGTTTGCTGGTGTCTTTGTGGTAGTATCTGCTGTAGTTATGGGCCTTGGCGTGGAAAGCCGGAAGAAATCTCTGGAGGAAATTGCAGAGGAAGCTGTGGGAAGTGACAGAGAAACTGCTCATTGTTAAAATGGTAAAATAAAAATACTGGTACAGACTTCGTAGGGGAAGCTTGTACCAGTATTTTTTATGTTCTTAGTTTATTTATTTTGGGAGCGGATGGCATTTTCCATATCTGCTGCCAAATCTGCTAAGGCTGCGGCAGAGGCGGCAATTTCTTCATTAGCCGCAGATTGCTGCTGAGCCTGGCCATTGATTTCTTTGGCGTTGGTGTCGATTTTCTGACAGCTTTGATCCATATTGTCCATAGAGAAAACGATTTTTTCGGCACCCTGGGATACTATATCCACAGAGGTCTTAATGCTTTCAATCTGTCCCTTGATGGAATCTATCTGCTTAATAATATCAGCGAAATGTGCGCCTACCTGACGAACAGATTCAGTACCATTTGCTACCTGAGTTGTACCCTGCTGCATTGCCTGAACAGTCTGGGTTGTGGCACTCTGGATGGAGGTAATGTTTTCCTTGATATGCTTGGCGGCCTCCTGGGACTCTCCTGCCAGCTTGCGAACCTCCTCGGCAACTACGGCAAAGCCCTTGCCAGCCTCTCCGGCTCTGGCAGCCTCAATGGCGGCATTGAGAGCCAGCAGATTGGTCTGGTCAGCAATGGCAGAAACAGATTCTACAATGTGGCCAATGGCTTCGGATTGTTCTCCCAGCTGATTTACCATGTCAGCTGAGGTTTGGACGCTGCTCTCAATACCACTCATAATATCAATGGCATCCTTCATCAACTCAGAACCATCGTGGGCAGCAGAAGTCATTTCTTCGGAGAATTGCTGTACCGTATCTACCTGGCCGTTTACATTAATGATATCCTCAAAAATATTGTTCAGGGAATCCATGGAGTTCTGCAACTCTTTTACCTGTTCTTCCATGCCCTGAGTTACCCCTGTCATATGCTCTGCAATATGGGCAGCACTGTCGGCAGACTGGCTGGCACTGGAGGTTAGCTCCTGAGAGGAAGCTGCCATCTGCTGAGAAATCTTAGTCATTTTCTGTATAAAATCACTGCTGGGAGCAGTAGTTGACTGCAATCTGGCAACAGGAGGAATCTGAGCAGGTATATCCACTTCCCCGGTAAGCTTTTTGACAGCAATAAGAAGTATGCCGGTAATAAGCAGGAAAATACTGGTAAAAGCTGACGGCAGGATGGAAGCCAGCCCTGCTAGGGAAATCAGGATGGCGAGAACACCTGCCCCGGTAAAAATGGCAGCATAAGATTTGGTTGACATAAAAACACCTCTTAATTGATTTTGATATACGCGTTGAAATCCGAAAGGCTGATAGGTGATAAGATATCAGCCTACTCTACCCCGCTTAAAATGATACATCAAATCAAGGGTGGTAGCAATAATTTTTTGAGGTAATCCTTGCACAAAAGTAATAAAATAAAGTAACAAAAGTACACTAATCTTTGGAGGGCCCGAGAAGTTCGGGAAAATCTTTCGTGTTCAAGGAACTGTCTCCTT
>OQVT01002173.1_pt1 | contig 12631 bp, 10 predicted proteins | sample 1691561 | NCBI WGS metagenome assembly OQVT01 (sample SAMN03418260, study PRJEB22391) | human gut metagenome | biome: human-gut; feature: organic feature; material: feces | host: Homo sapiens | place: Tanzania | collected 2013-01 | reverse complement strand
ATGTTACGAACTTCTTGTTTCAGATGAAGAAACTGCCGCTGCTCCAATGGGGTTTGAAGAACTGGTGTCTTTGTTCCGCGGGACTTTTCATGCAGACGAAGCGTGGGCAGCATATTGCGCATTAAAAAATACAGTATATTTTAACCAGAGCCTTAAGGCGCAGATGGACGGCAAACTTGAATTTGTTCCGCGCCCGCAGTCAGAAATTGACGAACTTATGCGCCGTGCCGACGAAAAAAGCCGTGAAGGTGAAATTCGCGCAGCCTTTATTTCAAGACTCAAGTCACGCAAACTGGATCTTCCCGATGACGCACGCTACATGGTCGATGTAGAAGCACTGGCTCTTGGCAAAACAGACAAAAGCCGCACCATGCACGACGCGCATTTTAAGGAAACACCCGAGAACGCACACAAAATTCTTTTGGAAACAGGAATCTGGCCAATCACAAGAAATCCTTATCCGTTAAGATGGGGCCTTTCAATGCAGTCCGCAAAAGAAGGGCTTGCTTCTCCTCCAAAAGATGAAGAGCGTGTAACTGTTCCCGGAGTTTCGTATGCAATAGACAATGCGTGGTCAGCAGACCCAGATGATGCCGTTGCCTTTGACGGAACATATCTTTGGGTTCACATAGCAGACCCTGCTTCTACTGTAATGCCCGGAAGTTCAATTGATGATGCAGCCCGTGCAAGAGGTTCAACGCTTTATATTCCTGAAGGTGCATCCAGAATGCTTTGCGAAGATTCACTTTCTGACTATGCTCTGGGACTCAATGAAATAAGCCGCGCACTTTCGTTCAGAATATTGCTTGATGAGTCCGGCGCCGTGGCTGACTGTTCTGTTTTAAAAACAATTGTAGATGTAAAACGCCTTACTTACGAACAGGCAGACGAACTCAAGGATACTCCTGAACTTGCACCTCTTTTCAAAATAGCAGAACGCAATATACACAGGCGCAACAAGGCCGGCGCTGTTCAGATAAGCCTTCCCGAAGTTCACATAACCGTGGACCCCGAAACAAAACAGGTTTCCATTCAGAATGAAGTACACCCGCAGAGTTCCGAGATGGTGCGCGAGATGATGCTTCTTGCAGGTGAAGGTGCTGCGCGTTTTGCTTTCAAAAATTCAATTCCGTTCCCGTACGTAAGCCAGGAAGCTCCCACTATTCCCGATGATATTCCCGAAGGGCTTGCCGGTCAGTTTAGACTGCGACGCTGCATGAGAAGACGTTCGGTCGGTGTTACTCCGGGTGTCCATTCAGGTTTGGGACTGGGAATGTACAGTCAGGTTACAAGCCCGTTGCGCCGCTACAGTGACCTTATCGCGCACATGCAGTTAAGGGCATTTATTGACGGCCGCAAACTTTTGGACAAAGACACCATGCTCATGAGAATAAGCGAAGGAGACGCCGGTTCTCAGGCCGCACACAAGGCTGAACGCAAAAGCAACACGCACTGGACTCTGGTTTACCTTCTTCAGAATCCCGACTGGACAGGAGATGCAGTCTGCGTTGACAAGGGTCTCAAACAGCCGCAGTTTTCAATACCGTCGCTTGGAATGGAAACTTATTTTACGCCCGATTCCGACGTTGAACTCAACCAGTCCGTTAAGGTAAAAGCTGCAAATATAAATCTTCCCGAACTTACCGTGGACTTTATTCCTGTTTGATTCTGTTAACAAAAAGCATACGTATGCAATATATTGCGCATATTGAGAATATTTTTGCATTTTGTTATAATGTTGAATTATGATAGTAATGAAGTTCGGCGGAAGTTCCGTCGCCAATGCGGAAAGAATCCGCCACGTAGCGTCAATTATTCAGGCGTATAAAAATGAACGTCCCGTTGTTGTTTTGAGTGCAATGGGAGACACGACAGACCACCTTCTTGAAGCAGCAGATGAAGCTGTCAAAGGGCGTGTTGATATTAAAAAAATCGAGACCCTTCATTATGATACAGCCCGCGAACTTGGAATAGATGTTCCGGCAATAAAAGAGCTTCTGGGTGAACTCGGAACCCTTCTTACCGGAATAAGCATGCTTCACGAACTTACAAAACGCACACGCGACTATCTGGTTTCGTTCGGTGAGCGCATGTCCGTAAGAATGATGGCTGCCTTTCTTGAAAAGAGCGGTGTTCCGGCAAAGTTCTACGATGCGTGGGACATTGGCATGGTAAGCGATTCAAATTACATGTCTGCAGAACTTCTGGATGAAGTCTGGGATACAATTCCCAAAGCTCTCGATTCCTACAAAAGCGGCTCTTCACCCGAGATTCCCATCGTAACAGGATTCATTGCAAAAGACAAAAACGGAATAATTACAACACTCGGCCGAGGCGGAAGTGACTTGAGTGCAACAATGATCGGCGCGGCTCTTAAGGCAGACGAGATTCAGACATGGAAAGACGTTGACGGCATTATGACAGCCGATCCGCGCGTTGTAAAAGAAGCTCATCCTGTTCCCGAAGTTACATACGAAGAAGCACAGGAACTTGCCATGTTTGGTGCCCAGGTACTTCACCCGCGCAGTATGATTCCGTGCCGCAAAACAGGAACTCCGGTACGCGTAAAAAACAGTTACAATATAAAAAGTCCGGGAAGCATTATTGTAGAAAAACATTCCGGCGAACGTCCTCTGGTTACTGCAATTACCAGCGTAAAAAATGTTTCGCTTATTGACATTCAGTCCAGCAGAATGCTCGGTGCCGCAGGTTTTCTTGCACACATATTCAACCAGTTTCTCAAGTGGAACATAAGCATTGATGTAATTGCAACATCAGAAGTTTCTGTAAGTCTTACTGTAAACGGAAAAACTCCTCTTGACGGAGTAATTGCCGATCTTTCAAGAGTTGCAGAAGTCAACGTAAAGAATTCAAAAGCAATTGTGACTGTTATCTGTGATGCATCGCGTTCAAGTTTTATTCTTGCAGATGCATTTGCCTCTCTTTCCAAAAACGGAATCAACGTACAGATGATAAGCCAGGGCGCAAGTAAGGTAAACATAAGTTTCCTTGTTGAACAGACCCAGGCCGATGACACTGTGCGCATTCTTCATTCAGCTTTGTTCAAATAATTTAACGGTGGAATAAAATGAAAATTGCTCTTGTCGGATACGGAAAAATGGGACACATGCTTGAATCTACCGCATTGTCTCTTGGTGATGAAGTTGTTGCAACAATAGATGTTTTTGCTCCAGATGCAAGTGTAAAAGTTAGTGCAGGTGACGGTGCTGCTGTGGCCCGTGCTGTTAAGGAAAGCGGCGCAGAAGGTGTAATAGAATTTACTCATCCTTCTTCGGTAATGGAAAATATTCGCGCTCTTGTTCCACTCGGCCTTCCTCTTGTCGTAGGAACAACAGGCTGGACAGATTGTGAAAAAGAAGTCGCTGAACTTGCTGCAAAAACCGGCGGTACAGTAATGCACAGCGCAAACTTTTCTATTGGTGTAAATCTCTTCTATAAAATAGTAGAAGAAGCATCGCGTCTGGTTTCTAACTTTGACGAATACGACAGCGCCGTTTGGGAAATGCACCACAATCAGAAAGCAGACAGTCCTTCCGGAACAGCACTCGAGATTGCCCGCCGCGTAATGGCCGGAAACCCGCGCAAAACTTCCATGGTAACAGATGCATTCCATTCGCGCCCGTCACCCGAACAGTTGCACGTTTCTTCTACAAGATGCGGCCATGTTCCGGGAACACACACCGTGTTTTTTGACAGCGCGGCAGATACAATTGAACTGACACATACTGCAAGAAGCCGCCAGGGGTTTGCTTCGGGAGCTGTTCATGCACTTGAAAACCTTAAGCGCATGCTCGATTCTGGTGAGCTTTCAAGCGGTGCATTGTATTCAATGTCAGATGTTTTCCCCGGAATGTTCTAAACTTTTTCTGTTATCATGCCGAAAATTGAAGGGTATGAGTATGTCCTTTTTGAGCATGATAAACAGAAAATCAATAATAGCAGTTTTTGCAGTTCTCACTTTTTTTGCACCGGCGTTTTCACAGACGCAGTTTCATGAAGTCAAAAAAGGTGAGACTTTGTATGCCATAAGCCGCATTTACGGAATTACAGTTGATGAACTTTGTGCTGCCAATTCCATGACAAAAAATTCAGTCATAAAAGTAGGGCAGAAACTTGCTGTTCCACAGAAAAAAACAGATAATCTTTCAAAAAAAACAACGGTGCCGGCAAAAACCGAGCGCAAGTTTGACACATACACTGTTCAGAAAGGTGACACTTTTTACAGAATAGCCAAAATAAACGGAATTACCGTAGACGAACTCAAGGCGCTTAATAATCTTGACAATGACAGTATTCTTAAAGCCGGACAGAAACTCAAGATTCCGGTTACAATTGTTGATACTACAAACGTAAAGCTTCCCGACCTTACGACAAATGATCCGCGTGTTTATTCTGCAAAAAAAGGAGACTCATCTCTGGTCTGGCCTGTTAAAAATCCGCAGGTAACATACATGAAAGGAAAGGTCAGCGGTGTTCAGCTTAGTGCAGCACGTAACGAAACTGTCACCGTAATCCGCGCAGGAACCGTAATGTATGTAGGAAACTACCGCGGTTACGGACAGGTCGTTTTTGTTCAGTCAAAGACGGGTCATATATATGCATATTCGGGGCTTGGTACAATCAAAGTAAAGCGCGGTGACTATGTTGTGTTCGGTGACGCTCTTGGTACAGCCGGAACAGACAGCATAAAGGGAACTTCGCAAATCTGTCTTATGGTATTTCAGAAATCAAATCCAATAGATCCCGCAAAGGCACCCAGGGGATAATTTTTGCAAAAGAGTCAGTAGGTTAAATATCTGTCGCCGCTTTCTTTTGAAAAATAATCTTTTACTTCAAGAATACTTTCTTCGGGCGATTTGTAGTTGAGCATTCTGGTCTGAAAATAATGGCCGAATGAAAACTGTTCGCAGTAGTAGTTGAAGAACCTCTGTATACGTGTTTTGTGAAATTCCGGCGGCTGGAACTTTACAACATTGTCTATGAAATCGAGTGCAACCTGCATTCTGTCTGCGGTTCGTTTTCCTTCATTCTGAATATTTTTAAGTTCGTCAAAAATCCATGGCTTTCTTGCGGCTGCCCTTGCAATCATAAAACCTTCTGCATCCGGTGCGGCATTTTGAGCAACGGCAAGGCTGTTTTTGTCTTTTATTTCACCGTTCAGAAAAATTGGAATTTTATCTTTGTAGCGCAGAGCAAGTTTTTGTACGTATGCGTATTTTGGAAGACCGCGGTATTTTTCTTTTATTGTACGCGCATGAAGGGTTATTGTTTCTACACCTTCTGAAACAAGCATGTCTGTAAAGGCAAAAAGTGATTTTTCGGTAAAATCTTCGGGCCCAAGACGGCATTTTACGCTCAGGCGCATGTGCGTGTTTGTCTGCTTTTCGTAACTGTCCAGCGCATTTTTTACTTTTTTTACTGCAAGGGCTGTTTCTTCAAGCGGTTTAAGCATCCACGCTATTCCGGCTCCTGTTTTGTATATCTGCGGGGCCGAGCATCCCATGTTAAGGTCAACGCCTGTTCCGCCGTATGAACAGACAATGGAAGCGGCTTTTGCAAGGGATTCTGCATCCCATCCGGTAAGTTGCCAGACAATTTTTTCGGGAACAGGTCCGTTAAGAAGATAGTATTTTTCAAACGGCCCCATTGTGGCAAGAGATGTGGCGTTTATCATTTCTGTAAAATATTCGTCACAGCCTCCGAAATTTTCTACGGTTCTTCTGAATGCTTCATGACTGAGCGTTGCCATTGGTGCGCAGATAAAGCGTTTCATTTTGCAGCAAGATATTCGGCAAGTATACGGGCAGCATCACCGCAGAGTTTGGCGCAGGGGCGCTTTTTGTAATATTCGCCGGTGCGTTCCTCAGAAACAGGAGAAGAAGCACTTCCTGCTACAGTGTTTGAAGCAAGGTATTTCTGCGATTCACCCATCGGGGCAAGTCCAAGAAGTTCGCGGCATATAAAAGAGCCGTTCTGTTCCTTAAACTTTTGCATAAGAAGCTGCCCTGTTTTGTAGATTCTGTCCTTTGAATCTTTGTCTTTCGGGTCTGCACTTCCTTCCAGAAAGCCTAAAGTCATAAGCATCCCTGTAACTGTTCCGCAGATTTCTCTCATGCGGCAGACTCCACCGCCAAAAGGCTGGGCTGTTTTAAGGGCAGTTTCCTGTGACAGTCCTATTTCGCTGCTGAAGGTGCACAAGACTGACTGTGCGCAGTTAAAACCTTCCTTGAAGTTCTGTTCAGCTTTCTGTGCTGCTTCTTCTGCCGTCATAATTTTTCCTATGCGTTCAAAGCTTCTACAGCATGTGCTGCTTCGTCAATGTAGCCTTCATCAAGTATTTCTATTTCGCCGTTGTCTACGGTTACCGACATTTTCTGTTCAATAGGAATGCGTGCAAGTACTTTAAGATTAAAGTCTTTTGCAATTCCTTCGATGTTGCTTTCACCAAAGATTTTCATTTCTCTTCCGCAGTCGGGACACTTTACGTAACTCATGTTTTCTATAAGACCCAGAACCGGAACATTCATCATGTTTGCCATGTTTACGGCTTTTTCTACAATGACGCGTACAAGCTGCTGCGGGGATGCCACAACAATGATTCCGTCTACGGGAATTGACTGGAATACGGTAAGCGGAACATCTCCTGTTCCCGGCGGGCAGTCAACGAACATGCAGTCTACGTCTTCCCAGACAACATCTGTCCAGAACTGGCGTACCGCTCCCGAAATTACAGGTCCCCTCCAGATAACCGGTGTTGTTTCCTCGGGAAGAAGGAAATTCATTGACATAATCTGAATTCCGCCCTTGCTTTTTACAGGTTTTATATACTGTCCGGCTTTTCCGTCTTTAAGTGTCATTGTTGCACTTTCGGCTTTTTCTTCACCAAGACCGAATGCCGTAGGAATTGAAGGGCCTGTGATATCTGCATCAAGAATTGCAGCCTTTAAGCCGTCGCGAGAAATTTTACAGGCCAGAAGGCTTGTTACAAGTGATTTTCCGACGCCACCTTTTCCGCTTACAATTCCGATTACTTTCTTTACTTTTGAACCTTCGTGAAGTTTTTCATGAAGATCGCGCTTTTCACAACTTTTGGAGCACTCTGAACATTCTCCGCTGCAGTTTTCTGACATATCTTAACCTCTAAAAATGATTTGTTTAACGACTGCAATGCAGCCCCTTATAATATAGTAAATTTGAGCACAAACGGCAATGCGGGAAAATGAGTAAAAAATCGATTGAAAAGACAGTTTTTCTTTCTGCAGCTTCCGATGAAAATTAAGGGCGGGCTGACGAAATTTCTACTTTTCTCTTGTATTTTAAAAATAATATGTTATAATTAACTTAAAGGTGAATGGAAATAATATTTCATATTAGGAGTTTTAGAAATTGAAAAATAAATTTTTAACTATTTTTTTAATCATATTCATTTGTTTTTCTTTTTTTTCATGCGATCCTCCGGAAGTTCTTGGAAATTATGTACTTTGCATTCCTTTATCTTTATCAGTATTTTCAGAGTCGGAATTAAACACGCCCTTAGAAAAGGTATGTGTTTCTATACATAATAAATCTGTCTCCGACAGTATATTAGCGTCTGATGTTACGAATAAATACAATAAAGCGGAATTATTATTTATCTATATTACAAAAGGTTCTTATACTCCAGAGATAAATGAATATGCATGTAAAAATCTGGAAACTCTGGAAATGGTGAAAGCCCAAATTGAAAGTTCCGGGGAAACAGATTTCTATATTGTAGTAAACGACGATAAGGTACCAGAATATTATAAACCGGAATACGGAACAAAGAGATTATATCTGAATGAATTCAATAATAAGTCTTTTGAAACGACAGTTTATCTTTCTGCTCCTTCCGATGTAAATTAAGGGCGGGCGGCTGGTATCGTTTTGGATGCTTTCTCCCATTGAAAGAGATAAAAAAATAAAATAAAATCTTTCTGTTATGTTTGCACCATTTGAGCAGGAGAGCGCTTTTTTAATCTGCAAAAAATTATGTTCCGAACTCGACTCTGGTGTTTCAAAGCTTGTACGCGTTTCAAAATTAAGCGCGGAACGTGAAGGGCAGGGCGTTATGCTTGGCGCTGTTAAATGCACTGATTCTGACGGCAGCGAAGTATATGCGTATACAGTTTCGGGGTCGGCGTATGTTCTGGACAGAGGCGGCATTACGGACATGGTTTTTGTTCCGCCGATAGTTTCTCCTAAAGACATTGCCGCAGCCCTCTCAGAAAATGATGCACAAATACATTCACTTACGGACTGCATCAATGAAGCCAAAAAAAACGGCCGCCCTTATTTACAGATGTCACAGCAGCGCACTTTACTGACTTCTGCTTCTTTAAAAAAAGTAAACGCCCTTTACCGCTTTCACTGCGCAGACAAAAAAATACGCACGCTTAAAGAAATATGTGCCCAATACAACAACGGCTCCCTTGCCCCGACAGGAACAGGAGACTGCTGTGCCCCAAAACTTCTGGACTACGCATATTCACACAATCTGGTTGTACAGAGCATGTGCGAAGTTTTTTATAATCCCGGTTTACAGAACGCAAATTCTGTTCCCTGCCCGCCGTGTGATTCCCGCTGCGCAATACTTCTTCCTGCAATGCTCGGTTTAAAAATAATTTACCGCGACGACAGAATAATTGTTGTAGACAAGCAAAGCGGGCTGCTGAGTATTCCCGGCCGCGGCGAAGACAAACAGGATTGCATTACTTCACGGCTAAAACGGCTTTTTCCCAACTGCATACAGCAGCCTTCTGTTCATCGTCTTGATATGGAAACAAGCGGTCTTATGGTACTGGCCTTTGATGCCGAAGCTCACCGCAACTTAAGCCGCCAGTTTCAGGAAGGAACTGTAAAAAAAGAATACGTGGCTCTTCTGGACGGAATTCTTGCAAAAAAAGGAATACCCGAAGAAGGAACAATGACACTGTACTTCAGGCTTGACATAGACAACAGACCGCACCAGATTTGGGACGACGTTTACGGAAAAAAAGCCGTTACTTCCTGGAAGATTCTTGATGTTGAACGTTATACTGCACCGGATGGCAGCGTAAGAAATGTAACAAGAGTTTTATTCAAGCCTCAGACGGGACGAACGCATCAGTTAAGGCTTGCATCTGCAGACCCGCACGGGTTCGGCATTCCGATTGTAGGAGACACGCTTTACGGTAAGTGTGAAGAAGGGGAACGTCTTATGCTCCACGCGCGCTACCTGGCTTTTGACCACCCGACAGATGGCCGCCGCATGGAATTTCAACTGGAAAGCGGGTTTTGACTAAGAGAGATGCTATTCTGTTTTGTAAGATTCTACCAGGCATTTATATCTTTTGTCTGCTTTGCCGAAGTTTCCGCAAGAACCTGCTTCAATTGCTGCATTCATTGCAAGAAGATTTGTCTGGCTTGAAATTTTTGAAATATATGTAAATGCAGTTTTTTCCTGTTGGAACCATTGTATAATAGAAAGGTTTGCCCTTACACTCCTTTCTATTGTATTGTTTACAGTTTTTTGAATAAATTATAGAATCTTGTGATGTTATGCAAAGTATGCCGACGGTGCGGGCTTTGTGCAGGACCTGATGAACTAAAGACTTTCTCTTCCCAAAACGTATGTCTTTCAACAATTCTGCCTCATTCTTTTAAGGCTGAATCCGGCGGCTCTTCCTGTGACATAGGCATTGCCTTTGATTTGGGAACAACCACTATTGCGGCTGCTGCCTTTTCCCTGCAGGACGGAATGCTCCTTGCTCAAAAGGGCGAGACAAATGCCCAGGTTCCGTTCGGTGCCGACTGCATTTCAAGAATCTCTTTTGCGGCATCCGGCGGTTTGCAGAAGCTTCATGCAGTTGTTTCAAGCCAGCTTGCTTCCATAGCGCAGTCCCTCTTGATGACAATTGCTCCGGCATTTCTTTCGCAAAGAAGGGGACGGCCGCAGATAAAAAAAATTGTAATCGCCGGCAATACAGTTATGCAAAGTCTCGCCGCCGGCCTTGATGTACAGACGCTGGGTGCTTTTCCGTTTACGCCGCCGTCATATTTTGGAAAGACTTTTGATGATGTCTTTAACGGAACATCTCTTGAAGACTGTGGCGCCGAAGTCTTTTTTGCACCGGCAGTTTCGGGCTTTATAGGCGGCGATGCATTGTGTTCAGCCCTGTCATGCGGCCTGGTTTCTGATACAAACGCTTTCCTTGCCGATGTTGGAACAAACTGCGAGATGGCCGCCTACAACTCAAAGACACAAAAACTTTTGTTTGCATCTTCTGCCGCAGGCCCTGCTTTTGAAGGATACGGGATTTCTTGCGGCTCTTCTGCAAAGGGAGGTGCTGTTTCGCGCGTATATATGGAAGAAAACAACATATGCTGTTCGGTTATAGGCGGCGGCAGTGCACAGTCCATCTGCGGAACAGGCGTTCTTTCGGCAGTAAGCGCATTTTTAAAGGCCGGAATAATTGACTGCCACGGAACAATTGCAAACGGCAGCGATTTTATAAACATCTGCGGCAGTGTGCGTTTAACCCAGCAGGATATACGCAATTTTCAGCTTGCAAAGGCTGCAGTTATGGCAGGACTTACAATTCTTTCACAAAAAGCAGGGGTTACATCAGATGCAGATTTGTATCTTGCCGGTGGCTTCGGCAGTTCGTTTTCACCGCAGGATGCAGCCTCAACCGGAATGATTCCGCGCTTTCTTTCGTCACGTACACTTTCCTGCGGTAACGCCTCACTTTCGGGCGCGGCGATGATTCTTTTGAGCAGTACAGAAAGACAGCATATTCTTGATTTGGCTGCAATGGCAGAATTTACGGAACTTGCCGTTCAGGATGATTTTCAGGAAGTGTATATAAAATCTTTGGAATTTGATGTTTAAGTTCGGTAGACAAGATAAAAAAAAGGCTGCCTCAAGTCTGAGACAGCCTTCTTTTTACTTTAATATCTACGAGTTTTAGCTTACTGAAACTCGCTAAGATAACGGGGATGTCTACATCTCCGTTATCTTATTTATCTTGCATATTCTATGATGCGGGTTTCCCTAATCATAGTAATTTTGATTCTTCCGGGATAGCGAAGGTCAGTTTCGATCTGTTTTGCTATCTGCTTTGCAAGTTCCTTGACCTGGTCGTCAGGAATTTTTTCGTTGTTGACAAGAATGCGCAGTTCGCGACCAGCCTGAATGGCATACGCCTGTTCTACACCGGGGAACTTTTTGGCAGTTTCTTCAAGGTTTTCAAGCCTGTTGGTATAATTGTCAACTGTCTCGCGGCGTGCACCCGGGCGTGCTGCACTTATAGCATCTGCAATCTGTACGATAACAGCTTCAATAGTCTGCGGCTCGCAGTCGTTGTGGTGGGCTGCAATTGCGTTTACTACGCGGGCATCTTCACCCATCTTTCTTGCCATTTCGGCACCGACTTCTGCGTGGTTCTGGTCGCTGTCGTTTTCTGCACCCTTACCGATGTCGTGAAGAAGTGCGGCTCTTTTTGCCAGTTCCCTGTTTGCCCCGACTTCAGAAGCCAGAAGACTTGCAATTTCTGCAACTTCCTTTGAGTGCGTAAGAACGTTCTGTCCGTAACTTGTGCGGAAGTAAAGGCGTCCGATAGCGCGTACTCCGTCCTGGCCCATGTTGTGGATTCCAAGATCAAAGAGTGCCTTTTCGCCTTCTTCGTAAATCTTCTGCTGTATTTCGCGTGTTACTTTCTGGACGATTTCTTCGATTCTTGCCGGGTGAATGCGTCCGTCGGTAATAAGCCTTTCGAGCGAAACCTTTGCAATCTCTTTTCTTACCGGGTCAAAGCAACTTATTACAACCGCTTCCGGGGTATCGTCAATAATAATATCTACACCTGTAAGGGTTTCAAGGGTGCGTATATTGCGTCCCTCACGGCCGATAATTCTTCCCTTCATTTCATCGCTCGGAAGTGACACTGTAGAAACTGTAATGTCTCCTGTGGTTTCAGTGGCGATTCTCTGGATTGCAGTAATAAGAATTTCCTGTGCTTTCTTTTCTGCAGTGAGCTGTGCTTCCTGGTCAACTTTGTTAAGAAGAGCCTGGGCATCATGACGTGCCTCATTTTCAAGATTCTTGATAATGAGAGACTTTGCTTCTTCTGCTGTAAAACCAGAAATGCGTTCAAGTTCAGAGCGAAGGCTTTCTTCCTGAACAGCCATTGCATCTTCACGCTTCTGCATTTCAATTATTCTTGCAGCAATTTCCTTGTCTTTTTTGTCGAATTCCTGACTTCTCTGGTCAAGGAGTTCTTCTTTTTTGCTTACACGACTTTCATAGCGCTGAAGTTCGGTACGGCGTTCACGGTTCTCCCGCTCCTGCTGGTTTCGATCCTGAATGAGTTGTTCTTTTGCCTGAAGCAGAATCTCTTTTTTCTGAGCCTCGGCTTCTTTTATAGCATCCTGTTTAACGCGCTCAGCTTTCTGTTCTGAGGCGGAAAGTTGAAATCTGGCATAAATCCAGCGAATTGTCCATCCAAGAAGAATTCCTGCAACGGGGAGAATGATGTACATTACCATGGGTGACATTACATTTTTCTCCTTATTTTATAATGGAATAGTTCAATGTTATATAGTAATATAT
>OQVT01002172.1_pt1 | contig 12631 bp, 8 predicted proteins | sample 1691561 | NCBI WGS metagenome assembly OQVT01 (sample SAMN03418260, study PRJEB22391) | human gut metagenome | biome: human-gut; feature: organic feature; material: feces | host: Homo sapiens | place: Tanzania | collected 2013-01 | reverse complement strand
TCGACTTGAAGTAGGCCATGACCGCCGGGCTGTCGTCGCGCGCAGGGGACGGTGAAGCGGCGCCCGCCACCCGCGTTCACGTGCCCGCGCTGCGGCGCACGTCTGCCGGACGACGCCGAATACTGTCCGCGCTGCGGCCGCCGCGTGGGCTGCATCGATGTGTGAGGCGAACGCTTCCACTCGCCGACTTTTTTGCTATACTACCACCTTCAAGACAGCGAATGGCGACTGGAAGAAGTAAGAAGATAGAGAAGGGCGAAGACGATGATTGATCCGGCCTGGTTGAAGGCACGTGCCGCCGATGTGAGGCGCGCAGATACGTTTAACCCCGCGTTGTACCAGAAGTACAACGTCAAGCGGGGGCTTCGCAATGGCGACGGGACGGGCGTCCTCGTGGGGCTGACCACGATTGGCGCGGTCCACGGCTACGTGGTGAGCGAAGGCGAGAAGGTGCCCGTGCCGGGCCAGCTCTTCTACCGGGGCATCGACGTGGTGGACCTCGTGAAGAACTGCGAGGCCGAGAAGCGCTTCGGCTTCGAGGAATGCGCGTACCTGCTCCTGTTCGGCGAACTGCCCACCCGGAGCCAGCTCGCTGAATGGCAGACCCTCCTCGCGGAACACCGCCGCCTGCCGGACGGCTTCAAGGAGAACGCGCTCATCCGCGCGCCGGGCAAGGATCTCATGAACTCCCTTGCCCGCGCGGTCCTGACGGCCTACACCTACGACACGGCGCCCGACCTCCTCGACATCGAGACGAACCTGCGCCAGGCCGTGGAGCTCATCGCCGGCTTCCCGACGATGGTCGCCTACGCCTACCAGGCGAAGGCCCACTACCACCTCGGCCATTCCCTCATGCTCCGCTATCCGGACCCCCTGAAGAGTACGGCCGAGAACATCCTCGCCCTCATCCGCGAGGACGGCCAGTGTACGCGCCTGGAGGCCGAGACGCTCGACCTCGCGCTCATCCTCCACGCCGAGCACGGCGGCGGAAACAACTCCAGCTTCGTCACGCACGTCGTCACCTCGGCGTTCTCCGACATGTACTCCACCATCGCCGCCGCCACGCTCTCTCTGAAGGGCAGCCGCCACGGCGGCGCAAACCTGCGCACGATGCGCCAGATGGCGGAGATGAAGAAGAACATCCGGGACTGGACGGACGAAGGCGAGGTGGCCGACTACATCGCAAAGATTGTCCGCAAGGAGGCCGGCGACGGCACGGGCCTCGTCTACGGCCTTGGGCACGCCGTCTACACGGTCTCCGACCCGCGCGCCCTCCTTCTGCGCGACAAGGCGCGGCAGCTCGCCGAGGTGGACGGCCGCCTGGAGGAGTTCGCGCTCTACAACGCGATCGAACGCCTGGGACCGGAGATCATCAAGTCCGTCCATCCCGGCGCGCGGGACGTCTGCGCGAACGTGGACCTCTATTCGGGCTTCGTCTACGACATGCTGAGCATCCCGCAGGACCTCTACACGCCGCTCTTCGCGGTCGGGCGCGTGGTGGGCTGGTGCGCGCACCGCATGGAGGAGCTGGACAACGGCGGACCCATCATCCGGCCCGCCTACAAGCCGATCTTCAGCCTCCGCGACTACGTTCCGATGGAGGCCCGCTGACGGGAGACGCCGCCGTGGACGACCACCGTCCTCCGCACGCTTCGCGGCACCACCACCACCCTCACCACCGTCCGGCCCGGCGCCGGCGGTCGGTCTTCGGGTGGTGGCTGCTGTTGGTGTTCGTCGGGGCGGGCGGACTGGCCTGGGGCGTCCGTTCGGGGTTTCTGGAGCGTGCCGTCGGCGGTCCGCGTCCGGCATCGCAGGCGCGGCGCTTCGAAGCCTTGCGGGAGCTGCGCGCGCAGGAGTCCGCCGCCCGCGAACAGGAGCGGGAGACCCGGCTGGCCGGAATCCGCGCCGCGATTGCGCAGCAGAAGGAGCGGGCCGACCAGGCGCTCAGGGACTACCAGGCCTTTCTTGAATCGGGCGGAACGGCGGTGCTGACCGTCCGGCGCGAGACGATGGACCAGGCGCGCCGGAAGGCGCAGGAGGAGGTCGCGGCGTGCGAGCGGGAGGTCGTGGCCGCGCAGCGGCTCAAACGGGCCCTGTCGGCGCTGAAGATGCAGGCAATGGCCTACGGGAGCGTGGCGCGGGAGATCCCGGAGGACAGCGAGGTGGCGGTGTCCTACAAGGCGCTGGAGGGGGCGGCGGCGAAGCTGGACGCCCTGTCCGGCACATATACCGAGAAGCATCCCGCCGTCATCGCGCAGCGCAAGGCGATGCAGACGGCGCTCGGTCGCTTTCGGGCAGCCGTCGCCCGGGCACTGGACCAGGTCCAGACCTCCCTGCCCGCACAGGAGGCGCTGCTTGTTGAATTGCAGACGAAAGCCGCCGACGCGGCGCGTGCGTACGAGGAGGTGGAGGGCGCCTACCAGGTCGCGAAGCTCCGGGAGGAGGAGCTTGCCCACGCGCGTGAGCGGGAATCGGACCGCCTGGCCGACCTGCGCCGTCGCGCATTCGACATCCAGTTCGGCGCGGCGTCCTCCCCGTCCAACCTACCCGCCGCTCGGCCCTGACGCTTCAGACCTGTCCGTTTGCGCGTTTTCCGTGCTTTTGTTATACGTCTAGGCCCTACCCCCGCATTTATATAAATGCGGGGGTAGGGCGGACGGATATCCGCAGATGTCGGATTCCTCTTTCCCCGAGGGGAAATATGTCATACTGTCCGCGTTCACCACCCATGGAAGAATGAAAGCGGAAAGGAGAGATCGATGAAGGAATGCGAACGGATTTGCCAGGCGCTTAAGGAGGGCGTGCGCTGTGTGCTTTTGCGCGGTGCGGCCGGAACCGGGAAGACGACGCTCGTGCGCGATCTGCTGCCGCATATCCAGATGATGGGGTGCCACCCGATCCTGCTGGCGCCGACGGGACGTGCCGCGAAGGTGCTGGAACTCCGAACGGGCCGCAAGGCGCGAACCGTCCACGCCGCCATCTATGACGTGCCGTCCGAACCCACCTGGGACGCGGAACAGGAGAGTTGGCGTTGGCATTTCGGTATTCAGAAGACCATCCCCGCCGGTGCCGTCATCATTGTCGACGAGGCGTCGCTGGTCGGCCGTACGCATCAGGCGGACGAGAACCTCGTCTTCGGCACGGGTTCCCTTCTGGACGACCTGATCCGGTGGAGCGGTGTCGGGCTCCCCGAGTGTACCAACCGGATCGTCTTTGTCGGCGATGCCTACCAGCTTCCGCCCGTCGGCGATCCGCTCGGGATGCCGCCGGCGCTGGATCCGGATGTCGTTTCGGACCTTGTCGGGCAGCGTCCACTTGTCGTCGAGCTCACGGAGGTCCGACGTCAGGAGAGGACAAGCGGCATTCTGGACGAGGCCATGCGCCTTCGGGCCTGCCTTGTCCTAAAGAACTACGAGTCCTTTTCCTACCGCCCCCATGACGACGTGTCCTTCATCGGAGAGGACCTGGTGCGTGAAGCCTATCATGCGGAGGTCGGTCTCGACCGAAAGGTGATTCTCGCCCAGACCAATGCCCGCGTGTGGGACTACAATCAGATGGTCCGTGCCGCGCTTGGCCGCACGAACGCGGAGCCTGTTCCTGGCGATCGGCTTCTGAGCCTGCGGAATACGACCGTGGGAAACGCGGAAGACGGTTTGATGTTCCGCAACGGGGAACTCCTTGAGGTGACGGCCGTCGCATCGCGGCGCCTTGTCCTGGAGGGATTCTATCGCGTGCCGGGGTCCCAGACGACCCTGCACTATTCGTTTGTCTTCAGGAAGATGTCCATTCGCTGGACGGCGGAACCGAACCGTGGAGAGGGAACCTGCTGGGTGAATGTCTCGCCCATTGCGAGCGAAGCCTGGCGTCTCCACGACCGCTCTGCACCCGTTGCGCTTTTCGTGGCGGTACGGAAGTGGGTCCAGGAACGCCATGCGGAGGAGTTCTCCTCGTTGGATGCAGAGGCGCGTCGGTTGAGGCTGCGCGAGCTTCTTCGGCAAAGCGTTCTGCTGCATGCTCCGATTGTGACGTACGGCTATGCCCTCACCGTCCACAAGGCCCAAGGTGGAGACTGGGATGAGGTCTGGGTTGACTGCCGCTATGCGGGGCGTCCCAATTCCGAAGAATACTTCCGCTGGATGTATACGGCCACGACCCGTGCGAAGCGGAAGCTGGTGGTTGTGGAGGCGCCCCGAATCGACGATCTCGTCGAGGCCCTGTCGAACGGCATTGAACGAATGGAAAGGGAAGGTGTCGCTGAAGACAACGCTCCCGAACACCCCGTACGGAATCTTGGCGATGTCCTGGGTACAGGCGGCTACCTTCTCCGGCGATGCGTGGAGCGGGATTGGGTGCATCGGTGCTTTGTGGGGCATGCGGGTTCGGATCTGGAATGTGGTTGGATCGATGTGGGGTACAATGGAAAGAAGACGGTCACGCATCTTTCCATCCACATTGATGACTTGGCGGAATCCGTACGCAAGGACCTTCTGGCCTTGAAGGGATTGCCGATGAACCGGGTCATGGGGTCGGAGCGTCGGCCGGAGAAGCCGGAAAAGGGACTCCCCGAGATTTGTGTGGTACCGCAACATGAGCTTGTGGCGAACCGGTTGTGCGTGGCGGCTCATGGCCGACTGACGATTCTTTCGGTGACGTCGAAGGGACCGTTTCTGCTGCGCATGACCCTGCGCACGGAACGCGGGGTTGCCTTTGTGGACTGCTACTTCGACGGAAAGGGCGTTGTCACCAAAATGGGAAATGCGACACTTCCGCTTGAAGATCTCAGGGCCCTGCGTGATGGCTTGACGGCGAAAAAGAAGGAAAGGAATGTGCAGGATGACGCATGAGGAGATCCAATCTGCGTACCGAACCTATCGGGACTCCCGGGGAACACCGGCGGAAGGGGATGCCGCAGATGCCTTCGTCGCGGCGGTTCTGTCGTATGAAGACAATCTGCCCCGTGCGCTCTTGGACCTGGCATTCTGGGTGGCCTGCGAGGCCAAGAAGGCCGAAAAGCCCCGGAATTCGGAAGATGGAACCGAGGTCGGAAATCCGGCCCGATTCGTCCATTTCACACGGAAGGTCATTGCGCTACGCGGGAAAATCCGGCGTCTCCCGGAAGGCGAGCGAAGGCTGACGGGGGCTGAGGCCCGTGCCTATGCCTGGGCCGTCTATGCGGTGGCGACGAAAGGCGACGAAGAGGAAGAGGTTCGCGTATCGGCGGAACTCTTCGAGCGCATCTACTCTTTTCGCACCGCATATGGATGGGTGCCGGACGAGAAGGACAAACAGGCGCTGGAACGTGTCTGGGCGCGTATTGCCGCCAATTGGACGAAGGTCCAGGAGGCGCGCGTCAAGGCCGAGTCCGGGGATGTCGCCGGATCGGTCCAGTGCTACCATGAGGCGATGCAGACGGGGGCGTTGTCCGGCTCCGATGCGCGGGGCTACGGTTGGGCGATGGTCAAGCGCGTCTGGAGACAGGACGTGCAGGAACGGGAACTGCGGTTCCTGATGGGCGACCTCCTGCGGCTTTCCCAGGACGCGCTGCCGCTGGAGAGCGAAAACGCGCGAAAGATCCGCCATGGTTTTCTGATCGGGGTGTCCAAGCGGATCCATGAACTGGAAAAACGGGGAACGGACGGGAACCGCGCAACGATTCCCTACGATGTGGCAGTTGCGTTCATGCAGGTTGCGGATGAGAACTGTGGTCTCATTCAGGACGATGATTTCACGCGGCGTGCGCTGACACCGGAAGAGCGCGCTCGGATGTGCCAAGGCCGTTCGGGGAAGCTTCGCCTGAAGGCGTGGCCGTCCAATGTGGAGACACTGGTCGGCGTGGCGGCGCGTTGCGTGAAGACGTATGCGGATACCCCGGCGCACCTCCAGCCGGGTGCGCGGCTGCTGGACTTCCTCGGACATCACCTTGAGGCCGGGGAGTGGTTTGGCTTCTACTACGCAAGGTGGCTGAAGGTCGTTGGCCGTGTTGCCGAATCTGCTCGGGTTTTATTGAAGACGGTTGAAACCAAGAAAGACGAGGCCTGGGCGTGGCGTTATCTGGCGGAGTGTTATGCGGCAACGGACCCGCAGAAGGCGCGGGCCTGTTACTGTCGTGCGTTGCACTGTCCCGTCCATGATGTGGAGATCTCCGCCGCGATGGCGCGCAGCATGCATCAGGGACTTGCCACGGTCCTCCAGGCTCTACACGAGGATGAAGCGGCGGAACGTGAACGCGCATTGGCGCAGAAGGGGTGTCCCTCTCCCCTGCCTGGGCAGGTGGAGTATTATCGGGAATACGAGGACGAGGCGTTTCTTCTGCTGTTGTCCGGGAAGACGGCACGGTGCTTCACGGGAGACTTTGAACGGGTTACGGGGAAGGATTTTGGATTTGTCCGGTGCGGGGCGAACCGCCGCAACGACGTCTTCGTTCCGCCGCCTCTTGCGAGAACGTTCACGCGGGAAGGCCGTACCCGTGTGAAAGGTGTGGCCGTCCTCAAGTTGGATGCGGCGAAAGGCCGCAAGGGGTGGGCGGCCGAAAATCTTCGGAAGATCTGAGGGATCGTTCTGCCATGGGAACGCTTGTGTTGAACCGAAAGTCGTTGAGCGTCAAGCTCGAATCGGAACATCTGGTTGTCCACGACCATGTGGACGGTTCGCTGCGGCGCGTGCCGCTCGTGAATGTCGACCGCGTGGTTGTCTGCGGCGAGCCCGCCATCACGTTCCCGGTCCTCGCCGAACTGATGGACCGGGGCATCCCCTGCTCCTTCCTGAAGCCAAGCGGCATGTGGCGCGGGCTCATGGACGGCGACGGCGGTTTCCACGCCGACCGGCGCACCCTGCAGTACGAGCGTCTGCACGACGCCGCCTTCTGTTTCGACGCGGCCCGCCGGGTTGTCATGGACAAGCTCGCCAACGGGCGGCGTTCCCTCCAGAAGCTGTTCGCCAACCGGGGCCTCGCCGCGACGGACGACAGGAACTTCCTCCGGCTCGGAACGCTCGCGCGGGCCATGCCGACCCTGCATACGACGGATGAACTGCGCGGGCTTGAGGGGCTGGCGGCCGTCGCCTATTTCGCCGCCCTGGCCCGTTTCTTCCCCGAGGACTGTCCGTTTGTCGCGCGCTCGCGCCGTCCTCCGAGAAACGCCGCAAACGCCCTCTTGTCCTTCGTCTACACGTTGCTTGCGGGCGTGTTCATGGCGGCCGTCCGGGCCCACGGGTTGGATGTCGCCGCCGGCTTCTTCCACTGCGGGCACGACCGTTCGCCCGCGCTGGCGCTCGACCTGATGGAACCCTGCCGCCCCGTCCTCGCCGACCGGCTCGCGCTGGATCTGCTGAACCACCGGCGCCTTCGTGTGGACGAGCATTTCGCGGAGGGCGCGGAAGGGGGCGTCGCCCTGAACGAAGAGGGGCGGCGCATCGTCTTCAGGGCCTTCGACGCGGAAATGGGGCGGACGTTCGTGCGGGATGGCCGGTCGCAGACGGTCCGCGCGGGCATCGACGGAATCGTGTGCCGCTATCTCGATTCGCTCTACGGCGCGGCGCACCTCTGTTTCTACAGGGCCGCCTGACCGGGGGGACGGAGACGGACATGCTGCATCTCGTTGCCTACGACATTGGGAATCCGCACCGTCTGCGCCGCGTCGCGCGGATCTGCGAAGACTATGGCATCCGCATGGAAAAGAGCGTCTTCGAGTGCGATCTGCAGGATGCGCAGATGGAACAATTCTGGCGGCAGTTGTCCGAAGCCGTCAACGAAGACGAGGACCGTGTGTTCGACTACCGCATCGGGACGGTCGAACGGCGGAGCATCCGCCGTCTGGGACATTCCCCCGCGACGCCCGATGCGGCGGGTATCCTGGTTTTTTGAAGGGGAATCGTTGACGGCTGGCGCGTTTGCCGCAAAGGGTACGTCAGCCGTCGAGAGGAAACTGCCAGAAATGGTTGAAATGTGGTGGAAACAAGTATTGTTTTTTTGATGGGGATTGGTGAAACCTCCAGCCGTCAAATTTTGTTCGCGTCCCCCTTGTCCACAAGGGCGAAAATATGCTAGACTTTCAATCGAGCATTCAGCCGAAAGGCAATTGAGACCGAGGACATCCTGGAGGCGGTCAAGCCGCTGGCCATCAAGGCTTTCAATCGAGCATTCAGCCGAAAGGCAATTGAGACTCCTCCAACTGGTCGGCGCCAAGGGGGTGCCGAGATAACCACTTTCAATCGAGCATTCAGCCGAAAGGCAATTGAGACCCCCACTTGCTCCTAATTTCCTCTTTTGCGGCCTTCGCTTTCAATCGAGCATTCAGCCGAAAGGCAATTGAGACCGTTCAACTCACCGTCTTTCACCTTCCCGCTGTTTCCAGCTTTCAATCGAGCATTCAGCCGAAAGGCAATTGAGACGATGAACTTTGCGATCTTGCCGCAGACCTCCCCGGCCTCCTTTCAATCGAGCATTCAGCCGAAAGGCAATTGAGACTGCGAAGTGCGTGTGCGCCGCCGCCGCAAACGCGGCCAGCTTTCAATCGAGCATTCAGCCGAAAGGCAATTGAGACTCGATCGCACTCCTTGTCGCATCGACTTCCGCCCAGACGTCAGCTTTCAATCGAGCATTCAGCCGAAAGGCAATTGAGACCAGCCACCGTCGTCGGTGAACGACGCGAACCGTGCGAGGACTTTCAATCGAGCATTCAGCCGAAAGGCAATTGAGACGGAGGCGTCCCAGGAGGATGAACCCCACCACCCCCCGACTTTCAATCAAGCATTCAGCCGAAAGGCAATTGAGACTCGGCCTTGCGAGCTTCCTTCTCGGCGAGTTCCTTGTCGACACTTTCAATCGAGCATTCAGCCGAAAGGCAATTGAGACTCTCACCCTCCGAGCCGGTGAACACGCCGCTAATGTACTTCTTTCAATCGAGCATTCAGCCGAAAGGCAATTGAGACGCCCAGATATACGCGGACACGTAAGTTTCACGGTGTCCGGGCTTTCAATCGAGCATTCAGCCGAAAGGCAATTGAGACCCGTCAGCAACCTGAGCGGCGCAAGCGCGCGCCGTCTTGACCTTTCAATCGAGTATTCAGCCGAAAGGCAATTGAGACAAATTTTGCGCGGAGGAATTCGAAACCTCCGTCACTTGTCTTTCAATCGAGCATTCAGCCGAAAGGCAATTGAGACCCGTTGCACTTCACCATGATGACGAAGGCAGACGCCTCCAGACTTTCAATCGAGCATTCAGCCGAAAGGCAATTGAGACCACCCTCACCGAGGCTTACACAAACAGCACCCTTGGGGTCTTTCAATCGAGCATTCAGCCGAAAGGCAATTGAGACAACTCGGAAGCACTATCAGGGAGGAATGCGACATACCCATCTTTCAATCGAGCATTCAGCCGAAAGGCAATTGAGACGCAATCGCAGTCTTCGGCGAAGGGAATGTGATCATTGCCACTTTCAATCGAGCATTCAGCCGAAAGGCAATTGAGACTGTTGGCCACGTACTGACCAACGAAGTACGCCGCAGCCGCGCTTTCAATCGAGCATTCAGCCGAAAGGCAATTGAGACCGCTTCTCTCCGCGTCGAACGCCGGCGACGGATCGATAACGGCTTTCAATCGAGCATTCAGCCGAAAGGCAATTGAGACGCACCACGAGCGTCTTCAGGACGAACATGGCCCGCGTCTCTTTCAATCGAGCATTCAGCCGAAAGGCAATTGAGACCCGGAGATGTACTTCCGCCCAGTGGTGTCCGAATGGCGGAAGCTTTCAATCGAGCATTCAGCCGAAAGGCAATTGAGACTGGAATAACTTTCTCATATTTTTACGAAAATACCTGGCTTTCAATCGAGCATTCAGACGAAAGGCAATTGAGACTTCTTGTGTGCCTCGACAGTGAGGTTTTCGGTATCAACCCTTTCAATCGAGCATTCAGCCGAAAGGCAATTGAGACCGGACGCGCGGGAGCGTTTCCCTCCCGTTGTGTGTGGAGGGGGTGGGGCTATCCGCGTGGAGCCGTTCGGATGCGCGGGGGCCCTCCGGACGTGCAGGAGCGCGTCCCTCCCGTGTAAGGAACTGCCGGACGTTTTATCTACTGTTGGGTGGTTATGTTTCGCAGTGGATGAATGGCGGAATAAGATATTGTGGGTACGGGGAGATTGGACGGATGTCCGCAGATGTCCGAACGCCCTCTTGCAGACGCAAACTATGAGATAATACCCGTCGCCAGAGGGCACGAAGGAAGATGAACCAAAAGAAGTCCTGGTGGCGGAACATAAATCAAGGAAAGGAAGATGGACATGTTGAAGATGATGAAGAACGTTCTCGTGGTGTTGGTCGGAGTTGTGGTGGCGAATGTGTGGGCTTCTCCCGTGGCTCCCCTGGTAAAGGCCGGAACCGAATGTATCGAGCGCCTAGGTGTTCGGTTTGGGGTACGCGCGGCGGGGAAGGCTGTTGTCCGTGGAGGTACGAAGTTGGCGGCTGTTCAGGCTGAACGCATGGCCGCTCGTACGTCGTCGTCCACTCTCGCCTCGATCTCGAAAGAGGTGACGCCGAAGAGGATCCTCGCGACGGGTGGTGCGGTCGCCGCCGTGGTGGGTATGCATGAGGTGGCCGATGGCGTCCAGTCTATGGGACAGGGTGTCGGCAGGGCCGTGGCGGAAAACCCCGGAACGGCGGTGGATGTGGTGGATCGGGTCATTGCCCCGATTCGTTGGATCGTGTGGGCTATACTCGTTGTTGTAGTCTGGATGCTCTGGCCGTTGGTGCGTCTTGTCAGAAATAGGATTGCGTGGTGGAGTTCCTGGAGAATGCGGCAAATGGAGATTGCCCGTGAGGTCACCTGTGGGGACTCGGTACAGTCCCGTGTGGAGGACTCCCGGTCTGGCAGGATCGGCATCCAGGTCGTGCTGGCGGTGGCGCTCCTTACCGGCTTAGTCGTTCTGGGGATCTACTCGTTGAACCACCATGGCGTCAGGCCTGGGACCCGGGGGCATGAGGCGGACGTTGCTAAAATCCGTGCGGCATACGAAAAGGCCGTACAAGGCCAGTACGAGGCTTTCCTCGATGCCGTGGGGCAGACGACGGAGGTTGAGTTCGGGAAGGTGAAGGCCGGAATTGACGGTGCCGTGAAGCAGTTCGGCACGATATCGCGGTGTGCAGGACTCGTCAAAACGATGGTTCTGGACAAGTTTGGTGGCGGGACGCGAACGGTCGATTCGCTTCGGGCCGACCTTGAGGCGGACTACTACAGGGGGCTCTATGACGCGCGCGACCATGTGGTGGCGTGCGTGGAGGCGCTAAGGGCGAACCTTGAGGCCGCACGCCGCCAGGCTTTCGGGGCCGTTGTGAAGCACGAGCTCGCCTTGGACATCCTTCCCGGGGACGAGGCATACGACGCCCTGCTCATCAAGCAAGGGGAGGAAATCGAGGGTGCGAAGCGCGCTCTTAGCTCTAAGCAGTTGGATGCAGGGGTTGGCGTTACCCTGGAGGCCTACTGTTTCCGGGAGACCGTTGCCGTGGTCACGAAGGTGCTGGGGAAGACGGTGGTACGCCAGGCCGGATCAATGGCGGCCGGGGCTGGGGCCAGCGTGGCCGATGGGCCGCTTCCCATCGGGGATTGCCTTGCCGTCGTTGCGGTCACGGGGAGTACGGTCTGGACTGCTGTTGACGTCTATCAGGCGACGAAGACTCTACCGCGCGATCTCGCCCGAATCCTGGAGGAGACGACCGACGTTTGCGCGGGGCAGTGCCGCCGGGAGACCGAGGAATTGGGCCAAGAGGTCTTCCGCCGATACCTTGCAGCCCTGGATGGGGTGTGACGTGCCTGGGGTCGAGTGGAGTGAAGGGGTATGAATTACCGCGTTGGGTCTGGAGTTTACCCATTCTTTTTTTTGAGTGCGACAGTACGTTGTACCCGTATGGATAAAAGCCGGGGCGCGTTTCGGGATGTGGTTTTCGGCGTTTCGCGTCCGGAACGGCTGTCCGTCGTCTGTGTCGAGGAGTTCCGCGAAGCCTAGCAGGAGCGTGTCGCTCCCCATGGAGGTGGCCCCAGCCTTCAACACGGCGTGTCGTCGTCAATCGAACGGACTATGACGGTCCTGGGACGGGCTGTGCCGGGGGTGCCTATTTCATTTCAAGGAGTTCCGGGCGGAGGGTCACCTCCCTGAGCGGGATCGGGACGATCCCGAGCCTGCGCGCGATCTCCTCGCCGTACTCGAAGGCGAACCTCTCGTACGGCGTTCTGCAAGGATGGCCGTCGTCGTCCATCAGCGACGCGCGGGCGTAGCCGTTGACGTGCGACATCCTGAGGCCGTCGTCGCGGCGGCTGGAGCGGCGGCAGGACGGGAGAGAGGCCCCTTCGCCGGAGGGTGCCGCACGTTCGCGGGCAATGCGGTAGAATGTCCGCATGAACGAGTGCTTCTTCGATGAAATAGAGGACAGCCGCCAGGACTGGAAGGTCGAGCACTCGCTCGGCGAGATCCTGACGGTGGTGATGTGCGGCGTAAGCGCCGGCGAGCGGACGCTCGGGCACTCCGTGATCTCGTTCCCCTTGTCCCGTCCGCACTCGCGCTGCCCGAGGACGACGCCCGGCTCGTGGCTGTACGCCCCCAGCAGGTGCAGGGGCGCGACCTCCCCCCGCCCGCTCCCGCGC